>Ga0310914_10001093_pt1 | contig 17152 bp, 17 predicted proteins | sample GREbulkMGAN108_FD_203450 | JGI IMG/M metagenome (GOLD analysis project Ga0310914, IMG submission 203450) | Lab enrichment of tropical soil microbial communities from Luquillo Experimental Forest, Puerto Rico - GRE.bulkMG.AN108 | ecosystem: Environmental > Terrestrial > Soil > Tropical forest >... | reverse complement strand
ACCACCTTCGCCGACCAGGCGGTCATCGCGATGGAGAATGCGCGGCTGCTGGACGAATTGCATCAACGCACCGATCAAGTAGCGGAGCTAAACCGTGGTCTCGAAGCGCGGGTCGCCGAGCAGGTCGAGGAGTTAGGGCGGGTCGGGAGACTAAAGCGGTTCCTCGCACCCAGCTTGCCGAGTTGATCGTCTCGCAGGGCGATGAAAAAATCCTCGAAAGCCATCGTCGTGAAATCGTCGTCGTGTTCTGCGATCTGCGCGGCTACACAGCCTTCACCGAGACCGCCGAACCCGAAGAGGTCCTCAAATTCCTACGCGAATATCATGGCGCGTTGGGGCCGCTCGTCTCCCAGTTCGAGGGAACGCTCGACCAGTTCTCGGGCGACGGGATCATGGTGTTCTTTAACGACCCGGTGCCCTGCCCCGACCCGGCGGAGCGCGCGGTCAAGATGGCGATGGCCATGCGCGAGGAGGCGGGCATGCTGATTGCTGCTTGGCGGCGTCATGGCTGCGAACTTGGTTTCGGCGCAGGCATCGCGCAGGGTTTCGCGACCCTGGGCCAGATCGGCTTTTCCGACCGCTCCGGCTACACCGCAATTGGCACGGTATGCAATCTCGCGGCGCGGCTTTGTGCTGAGGCCAAGGACGGCCAGATCCTGGTCAGCAGCCACATCGCTGAAGCAGTCGAAGCGGTGGCGAGGTTGGAGGATCTCGGAAACCTGGAGCTGAGGGATCTTCGCCGTCCGGTTGCGGCATTCAACGTCATGCAGAGCACCAGTCCGGCGGCGGCTCGTCCCAATTTGACTGTCGTCACGAGGGGATCGGGGGTCTGATTCCCGGACAACGCAAAGGTCGCAAAGCCCCCCAACTGATCCAATTCCGGCGTCGACCGCGAAGGTCTCGTAAGGGGCAATTTTCCGCGTTCGTCGCCCGCCGGAGTAAGGGCGGGTGAGCGCCGATCGCCGGCCATTCGCCCGACCGCCGGCAAACCAACGCCTTCGGCCAACTTAAACGAGATGCCCAATGCCATGCGGGTCCAGCGTAGCATCGTCGAGCACGTCTTCGGCACGATCAAGGACTGGATGGGGCGGGACCACTTCCGAACACGAAGGCTGGCCAACGTCGCAACCGAAATGAGCCTCCACATCCTCGCTACAACCTGAAACGGGCAGTGGCTGTCATTGGCACCCCCATGTTGATCGCGGCGATGCGGGGAGGAGAAGAGATCAGGCTTCTCGATGCCTCAGAACCCGGTGGCATCCGGGCCCGCCCAAACGCGCGTTCTCACACAGCCTCGGTGGAAAGAGGACATTCGGACCAGATTCCTGCGCGAGCTGCATGATTGTTTCGCCAGCGTCTTAAATTCAGACGCTCATTCCTGTAGTAACGTCGTGTGAGGCTGCATCGCCGGCATCAAGCATAAGCATTGAGAGCTTGCACAAAATGACTTCCTGCTGCGAGAATATAATCGTCAAGCATCAGTGATCGATGATCGAGGTTAAAAGCAGAACACCATGAACTTCGAGATGCTGACACCGGGTGTCATCACCGCTGGTAGCGGACGCGGCTTTGTCGTCGAGGGTGCGGGCGAGCGCCTCGTCATCACGGCCGCGCACTGCCTACCGTTCCTCCCGCCGGCCCAGTCCTTTTTCGGGCCCAAGGAGCGCACCTACGGACCGCTCCTCGCCCGCCTCGGGGACGAACCCCGCGCGCGGGCGGTGTGTCGCTTCATCGATCCGATCGCCGACATGGCGGTGCTCGGGTCGCCCGACAATCCACACGCCGATGAGTACAAAGCGTTGATGGAGACGGCGACGGCGCTTTCGATCAGCGATGCCCTCCGGAACCCGGTCAATTTCTGGGTACCGGCCCGGCTGCTGTCGCTCGACGGCCACCGATGGTTCTCCTGCACAATCCGCCACTTCGGCGGGCCGCTGTGGATCACCCACGCCGCTGAGGTCATCCGCAGCGAGATGTCGGGCTCGCCGATCGTCACAGAGATCGGGACGGCGATCGGGGTCGTGTGCACCGCTGCGGCGCCCTGGGAGGGCGGTCCCAACCCGCGCCTCACCCACAACCTGCCGGGGTGGCTGCTGCGCGACGCCCTCTAATTTAACCGACATCCGCCAGCGTCCCGACGAGTTCGGGGCCAGGATCGCCGTTGAGGTTAGACTATTGCAGGGCGGCAAGCCCGCGATGTGGTCGCGATCGCGGGTAATCTCTCAGCGACTGAGCCGTTACCTGATCGGCTCGCGGACGGCCGCTTCACTGCTGAACCCACAGAAAGGAGTCTGGCCACATCCTTCGTAGAGCGCCGCCTAGCTTGTCGGGCAGGCCCCCATCAGCCCAGATGCGCGGGAAAGGAAAGCATCGTCATTGCCCTCTACATGACTGTAGCCGTCATTATGGCTGTCGGGAGCCTCTATATCGCCTGGTGAAACAGAAACTTTTGCAAATTTCTGGCAGGCGCGTTCTTCGTGTCATCCGGCATTTTGTTCTACCTCTATCTCGCCGATGTTTCGGTGCCTCTGTTGGGCACAGGTTTTGTTGAAACACCCAGGATCAGCGCTGGCCGCTCCATCGTCCATTTTTTCCTCTTCTTGCCCTATTTCTATTTTGGCTTTGTCAGAAAGCCAAAGGCTTAAATGAATAGCGAACAGGTCCGATGCCCGATCTTGTGATCCGTCCGGCTGTCCAGGATGACCTTGAGGTACTGTGGGATTTTCTCGCGATGGCGGCCTATGAACCCGATGCAGAGGCGGCGAAGGCGGTTCCGTCCGTAGCCAAATATCTCGTCGGCTGGCAGCGACCCGGGGATTTCGGGTGCATCGCCGAACAGAACGGCGAAATCATCGGTGCAGCCTGGGCACGGCGCTTTTCCGCCGAAGAGCTCAAGGTCCCCTACGGGGACGACGAGACCCCGAAGGTGTCGATCGGCGTGAAACCGAATGCGCGCAGCCAAGGTGTTGGCGAGAAGCTCATGCGCGCGTTGATCGGCGAGGCCGCTCGCCGCGGGCTTGGCCTTAATCTGAGCGTGCGGTCCGAAAATCCCGCCCGTCGCCTCTACGAGCGCCTCGGCTTTCGCGACATTCCCGGTTCCGATGTCACGAACCGCGCTGGCGGCATGTCGATCGGCATGGCACTGAGGCTCTGATACTCGTTCTGAGTATTCGCCCCAAAAACGGCTCGTAATTGACGACCTCGGGTTAAGAAACAGATGCGTTAAAACGAAGCCGACATGCCGACGGCCACGCGCGCGACGTTGAGATTTCCCACAGGATCGTGATTTAACGAAGATCGGAAGGTCCCGAACGTCTCTGCCGGTAACGGAGTCGATCACATGGCGCATAAGATTTCCGCAGTTCTTGAATATGGCGCGCCCGAGCCAGGTGAAACCGCGACCATCATGGAAGACAAACTGCGCTTCCACACCGATTCATGGGATCTGTCCGTTGATCTCAAAGCCGGATTTTCCGACATCGTCGTGATCGACGCCCGCTCCCGCGATGCATATGGCGCCGGCCACATCCCCGGGGCTGTCAGCTTCCCACATCGCGAGATGAGCGCCGAAACCACTACACGGCTCGACCGCAGCAAGGTCTATGTCGTGTATTGCGACGGGATCGGTTGCAATGCATCGACCAAGGGCGCGTACCAGCTTGCTCGGCTCGGATTTCGCGTCAAGGAACTGCTCGGCGGGATCGATTGGTGGCGCCGCGATGGGCATCCTGTGACCGCTTCGCATGAGCCTGGCAGTTTACTCGTAGCGGCGGAATAGCCCGGGATTTGTAGCAGACTCCCCTACTGTCGGGTGATTACCGCCTCAGCACATATAGGCGTCTTTAATCCCGCCCGCATTTGGCGGCCCCCCTCCCGCATTTGGCGGGCCCCCTCATGTCCCACCGGCAGAGCGGGTTTGCCCGGCTCGTGCAGCCGGAAGTCCTCGGTGAACCAATCGATGATGCGATCGGGGGCGCCCGAGCTGGTAGCCGCAGCTATTTCCCGCAGTAGGTCCTTTTGCTGAGACATCTTAACCGCCCCCGTTGGGTACTATGCGTCAGATTTTATCCACTAGGCTGCTCTTTGCCCGGTAACTCGCAAGCGTAGCGAGAAACTTTGCAATACATGTCGCAGGCTTGCCGAAATCAACGCTCCAATATCGGTAATGTGCCTGATTGCATGTGAGCAGAAGCACGCCGAGACTATCCGCCATGTCGCCCAGCCGGCCCCAGAAATGATCGACCGGGAAGGCGGCCGTCTTGTACATGGCATCCCGTGCCTCATGCGCCTGAAATGCCGTAAAGCCCTTTTCCGGTTGATCCTGAGTAAGCCTCTTCGAGGACATAGCTTGGTTCGATGCCATTGAATTAAATCCCGATCCGCTCGACCTCATCCAGCATGAACTCGTCGCGCCGGCTTGCACTGGTCATGCCTCGCGTCGTTTCACCGAAGGTCTTCGCACGCGATGGCCTCCGGGCCGGTAGCTTCACTGTCGGGCCCATAGAAAGATCACGGTTGCCATCAGGCCAAGACAGCTTCGGCCGGCATGCAGAATGCCCCACTGCCGGATCATGGGACGCGTCTCGGCGGTGGTAGCCTCCGGCGGCGTTTCCATCAGATGGCGGTTGGTCGGCATGATCACAAAGATCGTGTAGGGCCAATTTGCGAGCAGGACCACGGCGCCGAGCAGCCAACGCCAATCGAGGTTATTGAAAAAGGCGGCGAGCCCAAGGACTCCGCCGACGACAACGAGGCTCGCCTGCATCACGTAGCCGCGCTTGTAAGCCGGTTTCCACTCGGCAAGGAGTGAGCGATCGTCGAGCTGAAGGCGCGCCGGCTGCTCGGCGATGTTGATGTAAACCGCCGCCCCTGTGAATACGGCAGATGCCGTGAGTGCAAGCTGTCCGGTTAGCATTCGCCTCCTGCCAAGTCGTCCGCGATAAATGCGGATGCGCGGTGGCGATACCTACATCACGGAGGGGATCGAAGCCTCGCCGTGGCTCCATGGAACAACTTGACCATGCGGGTAAATCCACCGAGCATCGCACAAATGAATATAAACTTAACGGGATGGGACGATGGCAGACGCGCTGACAGAGCCGCCCGAATCATTGTCTTCATGGTGGAGGGTCGCCGCTCTGGTTACTATGGTGGCAGGGTTCGCCGTGCTTATTCTGTTGACCGTCAAGGCTTACCAGAACGCACCGCCGATTCCGGATAAGTTCGTCGATCCCGTCGGTGCCGTGGTCTTCACGGCCGATGACGTCATTGCCGGCCAGCAGGTCTTCTTGAAGCACGGCCTGATGGACAACGGTACGATCTGGGGCCACGGCGGCTATCTCGGTCCCGATTTTTCTGCACAGTCCCTGCACATACTGGCTCTCGACCTCGCTGATCGCATCGCGCGCGAGCGTCTCAATCGCGGCTACGCTGACCTTAGACCCGAGGAGAAGGCCGCGATCGACGGCGCCGTTGCCCTCGACCTGAAGGCCAATCGCTACGATCCAGCGAGCGGAACGCTGGCTCTGCCGGCGGGGGCGGCCGAATCCTTCAACGGCTTGGTCGAATACTGGACGAAATATTTCGGCGAGCCCGAGAGAAACGGCGGTCTCGCCAGAGAGACAGTGAGTAATCCGCGAGAGCTGCGCCAGCTGACCGCCTTCTTCGCCTGGACGGCTTGGGCTTCGGCGGCTATGCGTCCCGGCACTTCACATTCCTATACCAACAACTTTCCCTACGAGCCGCTTGCCGGGAATACCCCTACTGCTGGTGCGCTCATCTACAGCGCGCTCAGTCTCGTCTTCCTACTCGGGGGGACGGCGGCTGTGCTTCTCGCCTTCGGAAAGTTCGACTATCTCGGCTGGCACCGCCGCGCGGCGGTAGCCGCACGCGCTGCGGTTCTGCCGGTAAGCGACGCGCAGCGTGCGACCCTGAAATTCATGGCCATCGCCGCCCTTCTGTTCTTCGGGCAGACTCTAATAGGCGGTGGTGTCGCACATTACCGTGCCGATCCTGGCAGTTTCTATGGCATCGATCTGGCTGGGCTCTTGCCCAGCAACCTCCTGCGCACCTGGCATCTTCAGCTCGCGATCCTGTGGATCGCCACCGCCTATGTCGGCGGTGCCCTGTTCGTCGCGGGAATGCTCGGCCGCAGCGAGCCTCCCGGGCAACGGGGCGCCATTCATCTCCTGTTCGCCGCTATCGTCGTCGTTGTCGTTGGGAGCCTACTCGGCGAGTGGGCCGGGCTCTTTCAATGGCTGGGCGACGCTTGGTTCTGGTTCGGCAACCAGGGCTGGGAATATCTCGAGATCGGCCGCTTCTGGCAGGTATTGCTCGCCATCGGCCTCGTCTTCTGGTTCGGCTTGCTGTGGCGCGCCGTGGCGCCGGCTTGGCGTGACTCCGAGCGGCGCAATCTCATCGCCTTCTTCTTGATCGCCGCCGCGGCGATCCCGGTATTCTACCTTCCTGCTCTGTTTTTTGATGGATCGACCCACTATACGGTCGCGGATACTTGGCGCTTCTGGATCATCCATCTCTGGGTCGAAGGCTTCTTCGAGCTGTTCGTCACGGTCATTGTCGCGATCATCTTCTACCAGCTCGGGTTGGTGGAGCGCGTGACGGCTCTACGGGTCATCTATCTCGACGTCATTCTGATCTTTGGCGGCGGGCTTATCGGCACCGGACATCACTGGTACTTCACCGGCCAGACCGAGCTCAACATGGCGCTCTCTGCGACCTTCTCAGCCCTTGAGGTTGTCCCTTTGACCTTGCTCACCCTCGATGCCGCGGATTTCGCCACGGTAACCCGCGGCGAGGCCGGCGCACCGTTTCGCCATAAATGGACGTTCTATTTCCTGATGGCCGTTGGCTTTTGGAACTTCACCGGGGCCGGCGTATTCGGCTTTCTGATCAACATGCCTATCGTCAGCTATTTCGAGGCGGGGACCAACCTTACGCCCAATCACGGCCATGCGGCGATGATGGGTGTCTTCGGCATGCTGGGCGTGGCGCTCATGGTTTTCGTGCTGCGCGAGACGGTGCACGAGTCGCTCTGGCCTCGGCTTGAAAAATACATTCGCTGCGGCTTCTGGGGTCTCAATATCGGCCTGGCGATGATGATCCTGTTCAGCCTGTTCCCATCCGGAGTGCTCCAAGTGCACGACGTGCTGGTAAATGGCTACTGGCATGCCCGAAGCCTCGACTATCTCGGCGGGGAGCTGCCGCGCTTGCTGGAATGGCTGCGGCTACCGGGCGACCTAGTCTTTATCTTCCTAGGTGCGTTGCCGATCCTTCTCGCCGTTGGGCTCGGTTATTTGAGCCTGTGGTCGGAACGGCCCCGTGCCGGAGCGGCGCGCCCGGCTGCTGCTGCATAATGCATAATAGTCACTGTCTTATTCGGAGGGACGCCGTGACTGAGCTTCGCGCCGGAGATCTGATCGTTCATTTCGTTGGCAGCATCCCATTACCGGATGCCGAAACTGTGTTCCGCACGCTGGCGAGAACCACAGGGGCATATCTGCGACGCCTGCCGGACGGTGAGACCGGCATCCGCAAGACCTGGATCCGCTTCCTCCAGCAGGTACTCGCCGACAACCCGGCGATCGAGGTCGCTGCCGACGTGCCGCCCTTCAAGTTTACGCAATGGGACGGCAAACTCCTTCGCGAAATCCCGCGCCTGCGCGTCAAACCCGGAGCGAGGCCCGATCCCAAGACCCTCAAGACCGGCTATGCCGATATGGCGTTTGAGTCTTGGAAGCTGTTCGAGCAGTTGCAGAAAGTCGGGGTCATCCCGGCGGCGGTCAAATTTCAAATCTCACTGCCGACGCCGATTGCCCCGACCTACAACAACATGCTTCCGTCGCACCGGCCACTGATTCTGCCTGCGCTGACCCAGCATTTGATCGGGGAGGTCGCCAAGATCGCCGTAGCAATGCCGAACGACCGGATCGCCGTGCAGTGGGATGTATGCCAGGAAGTCCTCGCCTGGGAAGGCTATTACGAAGCGGGGCCTGTCGATTTCCGCACCGAGACGATTGATGTGCTTACCCGCATCGGCGACGCAGTGCCCGGAGCTATCGAGCTCGGCTACCACCTGTGTTACGGCAGTCCGGCGGACGAGCACTGCGTCCAACCCAAGGACATGGCGATCATGGTCGAGATTGCCAACGCGACCAGCGCCGGCGTCGCGCGCCCGATCCAATTCTTCCACATGCCGGTCCCCAAGGGGCGCACCGATGATGCGTACTTTGCTCCTCTCGACAATCTGCGCCTGCATCCCGAGACCGATCTTTATCTGGGCCTCATCCACTACAATGATCCCGAAGGCGATGCGGCGCGGCTCGCTGCCGCCCGGCGTCATGCCAATGTTGGCGGCGTTGCAACCGAGTGCGGCATGGCACGCGGCGACCCGGCGCGGCTGCCGTCACTGCTCGCCGCTCACGTCCGAGCAGCGCAGGCCCACAATCCGGCGTAACGCCAGCGAAAGAGGCCGGCCATGCCGGAAGAACTCACGCCAGGTACGAACCGCCGTTGACGTGCAAGGTCTGACCGGTGACAAACCCGGCATTGTCCGATGCCAAAAACACCGCTGCTCGGGCGATGTCGTCGGGTTGCGCCATGCGGCCGAGCGGGATTGCGCGCGCCATCTCGGCGATTTCCGCCTCGCTGCTGCCATAACGCGGCTGGGCTGTATCGGTGAGCCCAGGTGCTATCGCATTGACCCTGATGCGGCAAGGGGCGAGCTCCAGCGCCATCGCCCGGGTCAATGACAGCACACCACCCTTGCTCGCGGCGTAATGCACGCCGCGAGGCGAGCCGCGCAGTGCGGCACCCGAGGCCATATTGATGATCGATCCCTGCCGCCTGGCTACGACCATCGCTTTGGCGACATACTGCGCGCAAAAACACGAACCCTTCAGATTAACGTCCAGCACCTGGTCCCAGTCATGCTCCGTCATTTCGAGAAAGGGCACACGCGGGAACACTCCGGCGTTGTTGATCAAAACGTCGATCGGGCCGAGCCCCTCTTGGGTGGCCGACACCATTGCCTGTACCTGCTCCAACCGGCTCACATCGGCCTCGACCAATAACGCGTGCCGACCGCAGGTGCGTACTTCACCGGCGACACGTTGAGCCGCACCCTCGTCATCGAGCCAGTTGATCGCGACGTCGGCACCCGCTGCAGCAAACTCGCGAGCCATCGCGCGGCCAATCCCTTGTTGCGCCCCGGTGACCAAAACCACTTTGCCGGTCAACTGCATGTTTCAGATTCCTTTCAATCCGGGTTCAGACCGAGACTTGCCGGCCGATTTCGACGACCGCATCCGTTGGCAGCCTGAAGTACTCAGTCAGGTGGGCAGAATTGCGCTGCATAAACGCGAACAATGCCTCCGCCACTCGCGGTAAGGCTTTGTCATCTTTGTCGGGCACGACGGTCTCGTGACCGACATAATAAGTCACATCGGATAGATCGATGGCGCATCCAAGCCCGTGCGCGTGCTGCAGCAGCGCCGGAATATCGGGCCGCTCCATAAAGCCGTAGCGTGCGGCTGCGCGCCAGAAACGGGGCGCGATTTCTCCAAAGGTCAGCCGCTCGGTTTCCTTGACCCAGGGCACCGACTGGGTGGTGACGGTCAGGACGAACAATCTCTCGTGCAATGCACGGTTGTGCTTGACGTGCCACACCATTACCGGCGGCACGTCCCGCTCAGTCCGCGTCAAGAAGACTGCGGTGCCGGGAACGCGGGGGATGCCTTTCTCCGCGATCTTCGCCATAAAGTCTCCGACAGGTGTCACTTCATCTTGGAGTCGGGCGGTGACCGCGGTTGCCCCGATATGCCAGATCAGCATGACGCCATAGACGAGCGCGGCCAGAATTAGCGGGACGTATCCGCCCTGCGTCACCTTGATGAGGTTCGCCGCGAAGAACGCCGCATCGACCAGGAAGAAGGCGCCTGCCACCGCACCTGCCGCAATGGCGCTCCACCCCCAGATCTCGCGCATGGCGATGAACAGCAGTGCCGACGTCATTAGCATCGTGGCCGAGACGGCGATCCCGTAGGCCGAAGCGAGATTGTCTGATTTGCCGAAGCCGACCGTCAGTCCGAGGGTGACGACCATCAGCAGCCAATTGACTGTGCCCACGTAAATCTGACCGTAGCCATCGGCGGAAGTCTGAGTGATGTGCACCCGCGGCAGCCAGCCGAGCTGGATCGCCTGGCGGGTCATCGAAAATGCGCCGGTGATGATTGACTGGCTGGCGATGATCGTCGCGATCGTGGCCAGCACGACGAGCGGTAGCAGCAGGAATGTAGGGCACAGGCGGTAGAAGATGTTGTCTGAGATCGGGGCGCCGTCGAGGACCAGAGCAGCTTGGCCGGCATAATTCAAAACGAGGCTCGGGAAGACGACCGCAGACCAAGCGAGCTTGATCGGCCCGGCGCCGAAATGCCCCATGTCGGCGTACAGCGCCTCGGCACCGGTGACGCACAGGAAGACCCCGCCGAGCACGAGAAATCCCATGGCTCCACCGGAGATCAGATAGCCGAGCGCGTGCCGCGGGTCGATCGCGATCAGGACCGAGGGGTATCGAGAAATGCCCCAGATTCCGAGCAGCGCGATCGACGCGAACCATAGCGCCATGATCGGGCCGAATGTCCTGCCGATCCGGGAGGTGCCTTGGGGTTGGATGGCGAACAGCGCGACGAGAATCAGGACCGAGAGAGGAAGCACATACGGGGCAAAGGCCGGAAGCACGATTTCCAAGCCCTCCAGCGCCGAAAGCACCGAAATCGCCGGCGTGATCGCCCCGTCGCCATAGATCAGCGCCGCGCCGAATAGACCAACCGCGATGATCGTGGGACGATGCTGGCGCTTTACGCCAAGCAGCGACATCAGCGCGAGGATGCCGCCCTCGCCGTCATTGTCGATGCGCATCGCGACGGACACGTACTTGATCGTCGTCACCACGATCAAGGTCCAGACCACGAGCGATAGCACGCCGAGTGTCGTCGCTGTATCGGGAGTGCCGCCGGTGAGGCCCAGCACCGTCTTAAGCGTGTAGAGAGGGCTCGTCCCAATGTCGCCGAAGACCACCCCCAACGCCGAGAGGCCGAGCCCAGACAGGCCCGCGGCGTTCGTCCGGCGCGCTATCGTCTCACCAGCAACGTTGGACACAGAACGAGCTCACGGCAATCATCCAGATCTTTCGTTCCCAGGTTAGCTCTTTGCCAGATTGACGGCACGGTTCCCAGCCGATTGAGCTATGGTGCGGCTGCGTGACCCTTCCGCCCCTCGATGCTCCCTGACGAGGTCATCGAATGATGGGATCGATGGCTATGGCGCGCCAAAGCAGGCCCGGGGCGACGTCAGCCGCCTGGCTCCGAAAGCGGCAATCCGGCGCTGGTGCCCGCGCAATTCATCAGATATGCGCCACCGCTTGACCGGCGCGGGTCTCTCCGTTGCTGGCCTGAGCGCGGCCGTGCTAGCATCGGGCGCAATGAGCGGCGAATCCACGCCGCAGGACAGGCACGGCTGGCGCCGGCTAGGGAGCTTTGATGATGATCAGAAAGCTATGGGTTCAGTTGCTCGCCGTCGCCGCGGTGACGGCCTTTGGCGGCGCGGCGCAGGCAGGACCAACCCTCGACAAGGTTAAGCAGGGCGGCCTCGTGTGCGGCGTTCCGACCGGCATCCCGGGTTTTGGCATGCCCGACAGCCAGGGCAAGTACTCCGGCCTCGACATCGATGTCTGCAAGGCGATCGAGGCGGCGGTCTCGGGCGACCCGGAAAAGGTCAAATACGTACCGCTGACCGCGGTGCAGCGCTTCCCTGCGCTGCAATCGGGCGAGGTCGACATCTTGTCGAACAACACTACCTGGACGTTGCAGCGCGACACCGAGCTCGGCTTCAATTTCGGCCCGGTGGTGTTCTACGACGGCCAGGGCTTCATGGTGCCGAAGAAGCTCGGCGTCAAAACCGCGAAGGAATTGAACGGCGCGACGATCTGCGTCGGCCCTGGCACGACCAGCGAGCTCAACCTCGCCGACTACTTCCGCGCGACCAAGATGGAGTTCAAGCCGGTCGTCATCGAGAAGGTCGACGAGATCTATGCGGCGTTTTTTTCGGGCCGTTGCGATGTCATTTCCGGTGACGCTTCGGGACTGGCCGCGCAGCGGTCCGGCCGGGCGAGCAAACCCGACGATTACGTTGTCCTGCCCGAGCGCATCTCCAAGGAGCCTCTCGCCCCGGTCATGCGCCACGGCGACGAGCAGTGGCACGACATCATCGACTGGGTCGTCTTTGCGCTGTTCGAGGCCGAGGAGAGAGGCATCACCCAGAGGAATGTCGACGAAATGACGAAGAGCGAGGATCCCATCATCAAGCGCATGCTCGGCGTCACCCCCGGCATGGGCAAAGCCTTGGGTCTCGACGAGAAATGGGCCTACAACGCGATCAAGGCGGTCGGCAATTACGGCGAGATCTTCGACCGCCATCTCGGCCCCGAAACGCCGATCGGGTTCGAGCGCGGCTTAAACAATCTGTGGACCAAAGGCGGGCTGATCTACGCGATGCCGATCCGCTGAGCGCCGACGGCAGGGCAGGCACGAGGCAGGCCCATGGCAAGTGAGACGATCGACGCCCACGTGCCATCGCGCCGACCGCCGCCGTGGCGTAATCCGCGAGTGCGCGGCATCGTCCTCCAGGTGCTGTTCGTCGCCGTCATCGCGGCGTTTTTTGCCTTCTTGGCCCAGAACACGATCGTCAATCTGCGCCGGCAGAACATAGCCAGCGGGTTCGGCTTTCTCGATCGCGAAGCCGCTTTCGGCATCGGCGAGTCGCTGATCGCCTATACCCCGGCCGATACCTACGGGCGGGCCTTTGTCGTCGGGCTGACCAACACGCTCTCCGTCGCCGCGCTGGGCATCGTGCTGGCGACGATCGTTGGTACGCTGATGGGCCTGGCGCGGCTCTCCGGCAACTGGCTCGTCGCCAGGCTGGCGCAAATCTATGTCGAGGCGTTTCGCAACATCCCGTTGCCCTTGCAGCTGCTGTTCTGGTGGGCGCTCTTGCGCGGGGTGGCTCCGGGACCGCGTGAGGCTTGGCAGGTTCTTCCCGACGTCTTCGTCAGCAATCGCGGCATCGTGTTCCCGGTGCCGCGCGGACACCCGGCATTCCAGTGGATGGGGCTGGCGTTCGTCGTCGGCGCCGTCGCCGCCTATTTCGTGCATCGCTGGGCGCGCGCCCGCCAGGCGCAAACCGGCAGGCAATTCCCGGCTGGCTGGGTCGGGCTGGGGCTGATCCTCGGCCTGCCGTTGCTGGTGTTCCTTGGCTTCGGCGCGCCGCTGACGCTGGATGTTCCGGCGCTGAAGGGGTTCAACTTCAGCGGCGGTGCCTCGCTGTCGCCCGAGTTCGGCGCGCTGTTATTGGGGCTTGTCATCTACAGTGGAAGCTTCATCGCCGAGATTGTGCGCGCCGGCATCCTCGCGGTCAGTTGGGGCCAGAGCGAGGCGGCGATGGCGCTAGGGCTGAAGCCCGGACATCGCATGCGCCTCGTCGTCCTGCCGCAGGCGCTGCGGGTCATCATCCCGCCGATGACGAGCGAGTATCTCAGCATCACCAAGAACAGCTCACTCGCGGTCATCATCGGCTACCCCGACCTCGTGTCGATCGCCAACACGACGATCAACCAGACCGGCCAGGCGGTCGAAGGCATCGCGATGATCATGGCGGTCTATCTCGCGATCAGCCTTTCGATCTCGCTCCTGATGAACCTCTACAACCGCGCCGTCGCACTGGTGGAGCGCTGACGATGGCCGACATCGACATCGCGCAGGAACTACCGGTCCCAGTCGAGCGGCCGCCGCAGTCGACGCGGGGCGTCCTCGACTGGCTGCGCGTCAATCTGTTCGGCAGCGTCTTCAACACGATCCTGACGCTGGTCGCAGCCTATATCCTCGCCGTCAGCATCCCGCCGGTCATCCGCTGGGGCCTCGTCGACGCCATTTGGAGCGCGCCCAACGGCCAGGCCTGCCGCGGCGCCGGCGCGTGTTGGGCGTTCATCGGCGAGAAGGCCCGCTTTATTCTGTTTGGCACCTTCCCCTATGACGAGCAGTGGCGGCCGCTCTTTGTCGTCGTCATCTTTATCGCGATGATCGTGGCCAGCTGCGATCGGCGGCTGTGGGGCAGGCGATTGATGCTGTTGTGGCTGGCCGGCTTTGTTGTTGCCGGCGTGCTGATGTGGGGCGGCATTCTCGGCTTGAGCTATGTCGAGACCCGGCTGTGGAGCGGGTTGCCGCTAACTCTGATCCTGGCGATCGTCGGCCTACCGTTCGCCTTCCCGCTGGGGATTCTCTTGGCGCTTGGCCGGCGCTCGCGACTGCCGGCGGTGCGGATGGCCAGCGTCGCCTATATCGAGTTGATCCGCGGCGTACCGCTGATCACCGTCCTGTTCATGGCCTCAGTGGTGCTGCCCTTGTTTCTGCCGCCCGGCGTGACGATCGACAAGGTGCTGCGCGCGGGCATCGGGTTCGTCCTGTTTGCCGCGGCCTATCTCGCCGAGATCATCCGCGGCGGGCTGCAGGCGATCCCCAGGGGCCAGCTCGAGGCGGCCGACGCGCTGGGGCTCGGCTATTGGCAGCGCACCCGGGTGATCGTCCTGCCGCAGGCGCTGGCGATGGTCATCCCGCCGCTCGTCAACAGTTTCATCGGCGGCTTCAAGAACACTTCGCTCGTCATCATCATCGGGCTCTTCGACCTGCTCAACACCGCCAACAACGCGCTGGCCGATCCCAATTGGCAGGGCTTCGCCACCGAATCCTATGTGTTCGTCGCGGCGATCTATTGGAGCTTCTGCTTCTTCATGTCGCGCTACAGCCAGATGCTGGAGCGCGAGTTCAATAAAAGCCGGCAGCGATAGAGGCGAGAGGGCAGGGTGACGGATACTGCGGTGGAGACACGGGCCAGCGAGCTGATCATCCAGCTGCGCCAGGTCGACAAATGGTACGGCGATTTCCACGTCCTCAAGGGCATCAACCTCGAGGTCAAGAAGGGTGAGCGCGTCGTTGTCTGCGGACCGTCGGGCTCCGGCAAATCGACGATGATCCGCTGCATCAACCGATTGGAGGAGCATCAGCAGGGGCAGATCATCGTCGCCGGGATCGAGCTGACTGCCGACGTCAAGAACGTCGAGGCGATCCGCCGCGAGGTCGGCATGGTGTTCCAACAATTCAACCTGTTCCCGCACCTGACGGTGCTGCAAAACCTGACCTTGGCACCGATCTGGGTGCGCAAACTGCCCAAGAAAGAGGCCGAGGACGCGGCCCGTCTCTACCTCGAAAGGGTGCGCATCCCGGAGCAAGCCGACAAATATCCGGGCCAGCTATCGGGTGGCCAACAGCAGCGTGTTGCGATCGCGCGCTCGTTGTGCATGAAGCCTGAGATCATGCTGTTCGACGAGCCGACCTCGGCCCTCGATCCGGAGATGATCAAGGAAGTGCTCGACGTCATGATCGAACTCGCTCAGGAAGGCATGACGATGGTATGCGTCACCCATGAGATGGGTTTTGCGCGCACGGTAGCGGACACGATGGTCTTCATGGACCGCGGCGAGATTGTCGAGCGCGGACCGCCGCAGGAGTTCTTCGCCAACCCCAAGAGCGACCGCACCAAGCTGTTCCTAAGCCAGATCCTCGCTCATTAAGGGCTAGACGCGCGACAGATCCCTTATGGGAGACCGGTAGCTCTCCTGGTCTGCTGAGCCCCGCTGCTGACCGCGTTGCCAACCGTCGAAACATCCTGGCCGGCTCCCGCGACCGTATTGCAGGCCGAGAGCATCGAGCTTGCTCCCGTCAAGATCAGCAACATCAGGAGCAAACCGGCCAGCCCTTGCTGCTTCCTATGCCCCATCTGAACCTCCAGAAACCGCTGGTCGAAAACACTTAAGGAAACGATACGGATTTGAAGCGGTTCCCTCGTCCATGTCGAGCCCCTTTTGTGCGATCTCGATCGCAGCTGCGTCTCGCTCTTGAGCAGTGTCTCTCATAGATTGCGCGGCTCGGTTCCGTCGTGCCCTTAGAGAATAGCCGTGGTCGAACAATCTTCCGCCCGAGATCGTCTTTCCGCCGAATCGGTTCGCGCCCGCGGGCTGGTTCTGGCGGCCGCGATGATGGCGATCGTCCTGACCGCCACGGAGGGCTCGATTGTCGCCACTGCGATGCCGACGATCGTCGCCGAGCTCGGCGGATTTCGGCTGTTCAGCTGGGCGTTCGCGGCCTTTCTGCTGACCCAGGCGGTGTCGATCCCGATCTATGGCCGCTTAGCCGATCTTTATGGGCGCAAGCCCGTGTTCTTTGCCGGCACCAGCCTATTTCTCGCAGCTTCTCTGCTGTGCGGGCTTGCCTGGGGGATGGGGTCGCTGATTATTTTCCGCGCGCTGCAGGGTGCCGGTGCCGGCGCGATCCAGCCGATCGCCACGACGATCGTCGGCGACATCTACACGCCGGCCGAGCGGGCGCGGATCCAAGGCTATCTCTCGGGCGTCTTCGGCGTCGCGGCGATCTTCGGCCCGCCGCTCGGCGCCTTCCTCGTCGAGCACATCGGTTGGTCCTTTGTCTTTTGGATCAACCTGCCGATCGGTGCGGCGAGTTTTGTGATGCTGAGCCTCTTCCTGGACGAGCGGAGGCAAACGCAACAACATCGCGTCGACTATGCCGGTTCGGCTTTGCTGAGTTTGGGCACCGGGGCCCTGATGCTGGTCCTGATCGAGGCGCAGAGCTTGGGCGGAGCGACGATGCTCGTCCTCACCGCGGGCGGCGCGCTCGCGCTGATTGTGCTCGTCGCCAACGAGAAGCGGGCGGCGGAGCCGATATTTCCGGCCAGTCTCTGGCGAAACCGGGTCATCGCTCTCGGCAATCTCGGCGGCTTGACCAACGGGGCACTGATAATGGCGGTTAGCGGCTACCTGCCGACCTATGTTCAGGGGGCGATGGGAGGAAGCGTTCTCTCGGCGGGGCTCGTACTCGGCGCAAGCTCGATCAGCTGGGCCTTCGCGAGCTTCGCAGCGGGCCGGTTGATGATCCGCACCTCATATCGTCTCGTCGCAGTGATCGGCGGCCTATCGGTGGTCGCCGGCAGTTTGTTGCTGATCGCGCTCGAA
>Ga0310914_10001085_pt1 | contig 17185 bp, 15 predicted proteins | sample GREbulkMGAN108_FD_203450 | JGI IMG/M metagenome (GOLD analysis project Ga0310914, IMG submission 203450) | Lab enrichment of tropical soil microbial communities from Luquillo Experimental Forest, Puerto Rico - GRE.bulkMG.AN108 | ecosystem: Environmental > Terrestrial > Soil > Tropical forest >... | reverse complement strand
GCTGCCTGCGCCGGTGGTGAGCGGCGTGGGCGAGCGGCGTCTGGCGCGCACGCCGCAGGAGGAGATCCTGTGCGGGCTTTTTGCGGAAGTGCTGGGGCGCCCTGCGGTGTCTGTTGTGGACAATTTCTTTGAGCTTGGCGGGCATTCGCTGCTGGCGATGCGGCTGATCAGCCGCGTCCGTGCCAGCCTCGATGTGGAGATCCCGATCCGTGTGCTGTTTGAGGCGCCGACGGTTGCGGGGTTGGCGGCGCGCCTGGGGCAGGTGCCGGCGGGGCGATCTGATTTTGAGGTTCTGTTGCCGATCCGGCCCGAGGGAAGCTTGCCGCCGCTATTCTGCATTCATCCTGCCCTGGGACTGAGCTGGGCGTACTCCAGGTTGATTGGGAATATCCCCTCCTACCATCCAATCTATGGATTGCAGTCACGTTGTCTGACTCGACGTAAGATGCTCGCACGGAATGTCGATGAGATGGCTGTCGATTACCTGGAAGTCATTCGAACCATTCAACCAAATGGACCGTACAACCTGCTCGGCTGGTCGTTTGGAGGCCTCGTGGCGCATGCCATGGCCACTCGGCTACAATCCCTGGACGAAGAGGTCTCGCTGCTTGCCCTCCTGGATAGTTATCCGCCCGGCCACGGCAGTTGGCTCAACCGCTACAATGAGGACAATGAAGCGGAGCTCTTATCAGCAACGACCAACGTTATGCTGGAAGGCCTGGGACGCGGTGCACACCCCACTTTGCCGCTCGCCGAGCATGACTATGAAGCGGTGAAGCATGCCTGCGGAAACAATATTCGGATCGCGGGCACGTTTTCGCCGGGACGGTTCGAGGGCGATGTTCTGCTGTTCGTAGCCGCCCGCGTTGCCGAACCACCGGTCGCATCCTGGGAGCCCTATATAGACGGGCGCATTCGCGTTCATGAGCTGGATTGCACGCACGATGCGATAATGGATGCTCGCCCGGCCGAGAAAATTGGCAAGGTCCTCGCGAGGGAACTTGGCAAGCAGCAACCGGTCAAGCAATCACTCGTGCGATGGAGGACCAAGTGACGAATCCATTCGAGGACGAAAATGGCGTCTATCATGTTCTGATAAATGCCGAAGGTCAGCATTCTCTGTGGCCAAGCTTCATTGACGTGCCCGCCGGTTGGACCATAGTCCACGAATCCGACAGTCGTGCCGCGTGTCTCGAATTCATAAATCAAAATTGGACCGACATGCGGCCCAACAGCCTGATCAAGCGCATGAAGGAAAGCGGACAGGCTTAGAGATAAGGGGCTTTTGGAGTTTCCTGGGTATTCCGCTTGCCCTTGCCGCCCGCTTCGCCTACATCTGGCAACGCGAAGTTTATCCCTCCACAATGCCGCAATAGCTCAGCCGGTAGAGCACATCATTCGTAATGATGGGGTCGCGTGTTCGAATCACGCTTGCGGCACCAACCAGCTTCCGGTCAGTCCGATAGCTTCCAATAATATTCCTCATCCGCGGGCGTAGTTCACCGCGCCGGGGCTGCGATTGGGGAATCATCCGGCCAAGCGGCGCCAATACACTTGATCCAGCTCCATTGAGACGAAACTGCCGAAAAGGCGGCCGATGGTCGACAATGGCAAACACTGCACGCAGTAGACCTAGGAATGGCCATTGCACACGGGCAAATGGTGGAATTTTCATGCCTGCACGAAGGTCAGCTTGGCCAGTCCCTTTTCCGTGTAGATCATTTGGCAGTGAAGGTCATCATGTTCGCCCATCAGCTTCGCCAGCAAAGACTGCTCTGCCGGCCGGTTGGCATCATCAAGAAAAATGGTTCCCTTTGGCTTCAAGTGCTTCAAAGCCCATTGCAGCGGACGACCCCGTGCCAATGATCCATAGTCCTTGATGCCGGGAGGACCGTCGATCAATGCGAGATCAATTGGCAATTCCGGTAGTGCACTCAAATTCAGCTCGTCGTCTCCGGGGTCTTCCGGTTGCATACGAGGAGCGTGATGAAGGCTCACCCAGCGCGCAAGTTGCGCGGCCCTCAGGAGCGCTCCAAGCTCACGCATGAAGCTCTCATCGTGCTCGATGGTGATCAGCCTGCCCGCATTTTTTCGGCGCAGAGCGGACGCCAGAATCAGCGTTGACTCACCGGAGCCGAATTCAACAATCGTAGGGTCTTCACGCAATTCCAGATCCGCAAGGATGTAAACGATTGCATCTGGGGAGAGAGCCCACCCGCGCAGGGGATACAGGACGGGCGATGATGCAACAAATTCGTGAAGCTGGATATACGCAGTCATTTGGTTGTAAAGGTTGTCCAAATCGCCACGACGAGCCAGATCGCCAAAAACGCGATCGGCTATCCGGCGCATCCACTTTCTGAGCAAAATTTAATTTTCCCTACACGGTTGTCTTTAGCGACAGTTCATCATGCCGAGAAAGCATCGGCGAATTTTTGGGTCATCGCCTTGCGCATCACGGCATGAACTCGGCGCGAATGCTGGCGGTGTGCTCGCCCAGCGCGGGCACCCGACCGTAACTGCGCGGCGCGCCGCCCAGACGCGTCGCGGGAGCCGGATATGAAACCTTGCCCGATGGCGTCGCGACATCGATGCGGCGCAAATGCGGATGCCGTGCAAGCAGGGCGGTGTCGTTCACGAGCGCAAATGCGATATCGGCACCGAGCAGCTTTTCAGTCAGCGTTACTTCGTCAGTGGCAGCGAACACGGAGGCCACGCGTGCATCGGTCTCTCGCCGCCGGTCCACCCGCCGCACATTGGTGGCGAAATCCTTGTCCTGCGCAAGCGCCCTGTCCTCCAGCACATGTTCCGCCAGCACGCGCCATTCGCGATCGCTCTGAATCGAAATCAGAATATCGGCGCCGTCTTTTGTCTTGAACACCCCGTAAGGGGCAATGGATGTATGCGCGAGACCCATGCGCCGGGGCGCCATGCCACCCTCGTATTGGAGCAGCGGCACGGTCATCCAATCGGCCATGGCATCGAACATGGCGATTGAGATCGTGGCGCCCTCGCCGCTGCGCCCGCGGGCAATGACCGCTTCCAGGATTGCTTCGTAGGCATTCATGCCGGCGGCTATATCGCAGACCGACACGCCGACGCGGGCGGGTGCATCGGCGGCGCCCGTCACCGACGCGAGCCCCGTTTCCGCCTGAATCAACATGTCGTAGGCCTTGCGGGCCGAATAGGGTCCTTTCTCGCCGTAACCGGAGATCGAGCAGGTGATGAGCCGCGGGTGCTGGCGCCGTATCTGATCGAGAGGAAACCCGAGCTTTGCGATTGCGCCGGGCTTGAGGTTCTGCACGAGCACGTCCGCCTTCGCGAGCATGGCTGCAAACAGCGCCTTGTCATCGCCCCGTGTGAGGTCAAGGCAGGCGGATTCCTTCCCGCGGTTGAGCCAGACGAAATAGGCGCTTTCGCCCTGCGCCAGGCGGTCGTAGTAACGTGCGAAATCCCCCTCGGGACGCTCGACCTTGATGACCCGTGCGCCGGCGTCTGCAAGCCGGCAGCTGCACATTGGAGCCGCTACGGCCTGCTCCAACGACAGAACCAATAACCCGGAAAGCGGTAGAGCCATGGGGAAACGCTCAGTTGATGGCGTTCTCCTGCGCCGGTCGTGCAATCGGCGCATCGGCCAGGATTTTGTATTGCTGGATGCGCGGCTTGCTCTTGTCCTCTTCGTTGACATACTGGAACGAGGATTTTCCCAGCAACTCCCGCGGCAGGATCATCACCCGAATGAATCGGCTCGGACGATCGGCCGCCGCCTGTGCAAACACGGCATCCGGGCCGCTCTCGTACCAGGCAGCGCCGGGACCATAGGACGTCGAGCAGCCTCCGGTGTCGATGCGAATGCCGCCCTCGATCAGGCAACGAATCCCGGGGCCCCGATGCCGATGCAGAAAGGCACAGCCGCCGGCAGGAAAACCTACGCTGTCACCGCGCAGGAGAAGCTCGCTGTCCGGTAATGTTTGAAGCTGGGCAGTCAGCTTTTCCACCGAGCGTACGCCTGCGCCTGGGGGCAGCGCCAACGCGGCAGTGGCTTGCGATGCGAGCTCCCATCGCCAGACGCTCGCACCGCCCGTGCCGGCAACAAGCGTGAGCGATCCTTCCCCGTGCCAAGCCTCGCCGTCGCGCAAGACACGTTCGGCGATGGTCAACGTTCCATGCACCACGAAGACCATGCGCGGCAATGGCGGCAGCGCAAGCGCCGCACCGTTTGACAGGATATCTTCGCAAAGCCGAAGGATCGGAGGGCGCATCTGATGGTTCCCGCAAGCCTTTCCTTCATGTGACCGCGTGGTTATACCGCCGGGCGTCGCAGGAGGAAGAATATGCCCGACATGCGGCTGATCGTGGCCGGCGCCGCTGGGCGCATGGGACGTACCCTCATTCAAGCCATCGCTGCGAGCAAGGGCGTCCTGCTCGCGGCCGCCGTCGACGCCCCCGGGACCGCGGCAATCGGTCGTGATGCGGGCGAGCTCGCAGGGCTGGGCAGGAACGGGATCCAGGTCGCCAGCGATATTGAGCCGTTGCTTGCAGGGGCTGACGGTCTGCTCGACTTTACGATTCCCGCCGCGACCGTCGCCTTTGCCGGGCTCACGGCCCAACGGGGAATGGTCCATGTCATCGGCACCACCGGGCTTTCCGGTGAGGATGAAAACCTGATTGCGCAGGCAGGCAGACGCGCGGTCATCGTCAAGTCGGGCAACATGAGCATGGGGGTTAATCTGCTTGTTGCGCTGGTCAAGCGCGTGGCACAGACGCTTGACGATGAATTCGATATTGAGATCCTCGAAATGCATCACAACAGAAAAATCGATGCGCCCTCCGGGACCGCCCTCATGCTCGGCCGTGCGGCGGCGGATGGCCGAGGCGTCGACCTTGCCGCGCGTTCCGTGCGAGGCCGCGATGGTCACACGGGGGCGCGCCGCCCTGGAGATATCGGCTTTGCCGCGCTGCGCGGCGGGTCGGTGGTGGGCGATCACACGGTGATCTTTGCCGGACCGGCGGAGCGGATTGAGGTTTCCCACAAGGCGGAGGACCGCATGATCTTCGCCCGCGGTGCGGTGCGTGCGGCGCTGTGGGCACGCGGGCAGAAGCCGGGATTGTATTCGATGACGGACGTGCTTGGGCTTGCGTGATGTCTGACGGAACTTGGGGAGCAGCGGAATGATCGATCGGGTTCTCGTACTGGTGCGGCATGGGGAGAGCGAATGGAACCTCAGGAATCTTTTCACCGGCTGGAAGGACATTGATCTCACCGACAAGGGCGTTGCCGAAGCACAGGCCGCTGGCCGCAGGCTCAAGGCGCTCGGTCTCTCCTTCGACGTTGCTTTCACGTCGGACCTCATCCGCGCGCAACGCTCGCTTGACCTCATTCTCGAGGAGATGGGGCAGACCCAGATCCCGGTTTCCCGGGACAAGGCGCTCAATGAGCGGGACTATGGAGATCTGTCGGGTCTCAACAAGGATGATGCGAGAGCGAAATGGGGCGCCGAGCAGGTGCATATCTGGCGTCGCTCCTATGACGTTGCGCCGCCCGGGGGCGAGAGCCTCAAGGATACCGCTGCGCGCGTGCTGCCGTATTACATTCAGGAGATCCTGCCGGCTGTTCTGCAGGGAAAAAGGGTTCTGATCGCCGCGCACGGCAACTCGCTCCGCGCGCTGGTCATGGTGCTGGAGCGGCTCTCGACCGAGGATATTCTCGAGCGCGAAATCGGAACCGGGGATCCCCTCATCTATCGGCTTAACGCCGATTCCACGGTTGCCGAGAAGCTCGATTTGGCTGCCTGAAACGAGATTATCCGTCGAACACCGTACGCGTGGGCCCCCGCTTTGCCTCGCCAAGCGCGGCTGCAAGCGCCAGCGCGAAGCTTTCTTTTTCCCGCGGTCCGAGGAAGCCGGCGATCGCAAGACGCCGTCCGTGGGAGACAACGAACAGCCGCTCGATGCCGAATTCGGCGTGCACGACGCGGTCGAGGCGCACCCAGATCGGGTTGAGCGTCCATTCGCGGACGCTCCCGCGGTGACTCACCTGCCGAACCGTCAGTTCCGAGCTTGTCACAGTCACCTGCTCGTAGGCTTTGGCGCGGCGATAGTTCACCTTGAACGCCCAATACATCAGCAAGACGTCGAGCCCGCAGAAGCCGAGGACGGGCCAGGCGCCGGCCAGAAAGAAAACCAGTCCGGTCACGAAGCTGAAGCCGCTCAGGATCGCCATCAGCACCAGGAACCCCCGCCGACCGAGCGAGCGGTGGGGGGTGAGCACCGCAGAAAAGATCTCGGTCTCGCGGGGGGGCTCATTGTCGGCTGTCATGGTGGTCACTATACGAAAACCATGGCCCGGAAAACAGATGGCAGCAGGTCGGATCGCGGCAAATCGGGTAAGGCCAAGAGCACGCGGCGACAGCCGCCGCGTCGCCCTCGCCGCGCGAGGGCCGCTAGGCTCAAAGGGCCGCATGCCCGCATCGCCGCCGACCAAAAAGCCGCCGCCGGCGCGCTTGCACAATGGACAACGGCCGAGATCGAGGAAGCGTTCCGGCGTTTCCGATCCGCCAACCCGGTGCCCAAGGGGGAGCTTGCCCACATCAACCCATTCACGCTGCTCGTTGCCGTCGTTCTCTCCGCACAGGCGACCGATGCGGGGGTCAACAAGGCTACGCCTGCTCTGTTCGCCGCCGCCGACACGCCGGAAAAGATGGTTGCGCTCGGGGAAGAACGGGTACGGGAGCTGATCAAGACCATCGGGCTCTTCCGCACGAAGGCGAAGAACGTTGTTGCCCTTTCGAAAAAGCTGGTTGAGGAGCATGGCGGCGAGGTGCCAGGCAATCGTGAGGCGCTCGAGGCATTGCCCGGCGTCGGCCGCAAGACTGCCAACGTGGTTCTCAACGTCGCCTTCGGCGAGCCCACGATTGCGGTCGACACGCATATCTTCCGCGTCGGCAATCGCACCGGCCTCGCAGTCGGAAAAACGCCGTTCGAAGTGGAGAGCAAGCTTGATCAGGTCGTGCCGGCCCAATACAAGCGCCATGCTCACCACTGGCTTATTTTGCATGGGCGCTATGTCTGCCTGGCGCGGCGACCGCTTTGCGAGCGGTGTCTGATCGCCGATCTCTGCAAGTGGCCGGGCAAGACGGGTCTTGCATAGTCGCCTTGGCATGAGACCAGGCGCGTGAAATCGCTGCGCTGGCGACACGGTCGCGCCCCCGAGCTAAGCTATGGTGCGACTGCCGGTCTACAGGGACAGCAAGCATGCATTCGCATTGGCGCAAGATCGCAATCGGCGCAGTAATTGGGGTCGTCGCAATCATAGGCGCGGCCTGGTCATGGAAATGGCTTGGCCTGGGAGATCGGCGGCCCGCGCTTGCGGAGGTCAAGCCGCTTGCGCCGATCACGCGCAGCTCGAAGATCATCGCGCCGGTTGCCATTGCGTTGACCGCCATCCGCGAGACCATGGAAAGGGAAGCACCGCACGATCTTTCCGGCAAACCCGATCTCTCGTCGATGCCGTTCATGGACAAGATCGACATGGGCTGGTCGGTGTCGCGCGGTCCGTTCACCGTCGAGCCACGGCGTGAGGGACTCGCGATATCAACGGCGCTCTCCGGAACCATGCGCGCCAGCGGCCAGCTCAGCGGTCCGGCCGCCGGCCTGCATGACCTGCTCGGCAATCTGTTCGGGAGCGGTTCTGCTCCCAGAGACGGTGACTCTCAACCTGAAAAGCGGGATCAGCGCGCGGACATCCGCGGCGACGTTACGCTCATCGCGCGTCCGGCTCTTCTTCCGGAGTGGCGGCTGGAACCCAATCTGACCTCCCAGGTCACCGTGGCCGATGCCTCCTTCGACATGATGGGAATGAAGCTCAGCGTGCCCCAACAGGTGAAGCCGCTGCTCGAGCAGGCCATCAACGGGCAGGTCACTTTGTTGCAGTCGCAGCTGCGTGCCGACCCCTTCCTCGAGCTGGCGGCGCGGGAGAAGTGGGCGCAGATGTGTCGCTCGATCTCGCTCGGCGCCACCGCGCCCGGCATGCCCGATCTGTGGCTTGAGCTTCGGCCCACGCGGGCCTTTGCCGCCCAGCCCGGCCTCGACCAGAACTCCGTGCTTCTCACGCTGGGCGTCGAGGCGGAGACCCGCATCGTGCCCAATGAGACCAAGCCCGATTGCCCGTTTCCGCCGCAGTTGAACATCGTGCCGCAGATGGAGCAAGGCCAGATCAGCATCGCAGTTCCCATCGATATACCCTTCACGGAAGTGAACCGGCTCATGGAGGCGCAGCTCAAGGGCAAGACGTTCCCCGAGGACAAGAGCGGCGCATTCAACGCAACAATCCAGAGCGTCAACCTGGCGCCCTCGGGGGATCGTCTGCTGATCTCGGTCGCAGTACGCGCCAACGAGACCAAGACCTGGTTCGGCTTCGGCGCCGATGCGACCATCCATGTCTGGGGCCGGCCGGTGCTCGATCGGGCTCGACAGACAATGCGGCTCAACGACATTACGCTCGATGTCGAGTCCGAGTCGGCATTCGGTATGCTCGGCGCGGCCGCGCGCGCCGCGGTGCCGTATCTGCAAAAGGTGCTGGCAGACAACGCAGTGGTCGACCTCGCGCCGATTGCGGACAATGCGCGCAGGAACATTGCCGCAGCGGTGGCTGATTTCCGTAAACGGACCGACAGCGTCCGGGTTGATGCCGAGCTCGTGGATTTGCGTCTCGTCGACCTCGAGTTCGATGCGAAGACAGTGCGTGTGATCGCGGAAGCGGAAGGAAAGGCACGGGCCGCCGTCCTGAAGCTCGACGCAAGGTAGAGCGTCGATCCGGTTCGTTACCACCCGGCGATCGCCTACTTTACCGCACGCGTGGTGCGCTTGTGCACGTGCACCATCAGGGCCATGGCGAACAGTGGCGTCGCAAGGCTTGCGATCGGAATGGAGACGAATGCCGCAATGAACATCCCGGCGATGAAAACCGTGTCCTGGTTCGCCTTGCGCAGCGCTTTGGCTTCAGCGGGAGACCGGTAGCGCATCGCGGCAAGCTCGTAATATTCGCGCCCCAGCAAATAGGCGGTGGCGATGAAAAAGATGACGGCGCCGATGCCGCCCACGAGAAGTGCCGGTGCAGCGATGAGATAGACCATGATGGCCAGCAGCGCCGTCTTTCCGCCTTGCAGGACGGCGCGCCATGGCGCAAGCGGCGCTCCGACCGGCTCATCGGGATAATGGCAGCGCTCGACCTCGAGCGCGACATCGTCCACGAAGAAGCTTCCGACCAGGGCGGTGATCGCAGGCATCAGGAACACGGAACCGACAATGATGCCAAGGCCCGCCGTCACGGAAAGAATCCAGGCAGCGATCACGAGCGGCGTGTGCGCGCCTGCGCCGAGCACGTTCTCGGCCCAGCCCTCGCCAAGCCCGGCAAGCCAGGCCAGCAGACGGTGGATCGCGACGCCGGCGAGAACGACCAGCACCAGCGCCAATCCCGTCGCCTTCAGCAACAATGCGCGAAGGGGCGGCGAAAGCATCTGCAGCAGCGCCTTGATCACCGCATCGAGCATTGTGATCCTCCTGCGTCACTTGTTGCTCTAGTGCCATGAACCGGACGCAGTTATAACGCAGGCCCGGCCGCAGGAATTGCGCCGATCTCATCGGCGGATGTGAGAGTTCTCGCAACGGTATGGATCGCCATGGTGCGCTTGACCCGCCGATCGATGCTTGCCGCCGTCGCCGCCCTCGCTGCCCAGCCGGCGCGTGGAGCGCCCCGCCCGCGCTCGTCGCCGGCGCCCGACGTACCGCGTTCCGGCAACGTCGATGTCATTATTGTCGGCGCCGGCGCCGCGGGGATTGCGGCGGCCCGGCGATTGGCGGCAGCCGGCAGACGCTTTGTCCTCCTCGAGGCGGCAAACGAGGTCGGCGGCCGTTGCATCACAGACAACAGGACTTTCGGCATTCCCTATGATCGCGGCGCGCACTGGATCTATTTGGCCGACAACAGTCCAATCGCAAAACTCGCCGGACAGACCGGTCTTGATCTTTATCTCGCGCCGCCCGGACAGCGCATGCGGATTGGCCGGCGCTACGCGCGCGAGGGGGAGATGGAGGACTTTCTCGCGAGCCTGGTTCGCGCCAACGCGGCCATTGCAGACGCGGCGCGCAGGAGCGACGTAGCCTGCGCCCAAGTGCTGCCAAAGGATCTCGGTGAGTGGCGCCCCACCATTGATTTCGTCCTGGGAGCCTATGGCTGCGGAAAGGATCTCGCCGACGTTTCGACCATCGATCTTTTCCGAGCCGCCGAGCACGACAACGGCGCGTTCTGCCGACAGGGTCTGGGTGCATTCGTTGCAAAGCTTGCGCCCATGAATGTCACGCAGCTCGCGACACCGGTCACGGGCATCGACTGGGGGCGTTCGATCGTGGAAGTCGAGACCCCGAAGGGCCAGTTCCGCGCACCGGCGCTCATTTTGACGGTTTCGACCAATGTTCTGGTCTCCGGCAAGATCAAGTTCGACCTGCCCAAACGTCACTTCGACGCCGCCAGCAAGCTCAAGCTCGGCAGCCACGATCGCGTGGCGGTGCAGCTGACCGGAAATCCGCTGGGGCTGCGCGCCGATGAGCTGGTATTCGAGAAGAGTGGGAGCAAGCAGACCGCGGCTATTTTCGGGAACGTATACGGATCCACCGTCTGCATGGTCGATGTGGCGGGAAATTTCGGCCGTGAACTCGCCGCCAATGGCCAGGCGGCGATGGTCGATTTCGCAGCCAATTGGCTGGCCGGATTATACGGCGCCGACATCAAGACCGGCATCAAGCGGGCTCACGCGACGCGGTGGGATCAGGAAGCATGGGTTCTGGGCGCGGCGTCGGTTGCGGCGCCCGGGGGACAGTCCTCGCGCAAGGTGCTGATGGAGCCCGTGCGCGATCGCATTTTCTTCGCGGGTGAGGCCGTGCACGAGACGCTTTGGGGGACGCTTGGCGGGGCGTGGGAGTCGGGGGAACGCGCCGCGGACGCGGCGCTGCGCCTCTTTGGCGGGCGGCGCGGCTAGAGCATGTCCCGCAAAAGTGGGAACCGGTTTTGCAAAAAAGGACATGCTCAAACAAAGAGATAGAGCAGGATGACGATTCGTAGAAAAGTCATCTTGCTCTAAGCGGCGGCATTAGGCGCGTAGCACCGCCCCGGTGCGCTTGCCGACTTCTCCGACGATCCTCGCGGCAATCGCCTCGATTTCCTGGTCGGTCATCGTCCTCTCGCGCGGCTGCAGCGTGACCGAGACGGCGATTGATTTCTTGCCGGGCTCGATGCCGGCACCCTCATAGACGTCGAAGACCGCGACCCTGCTGATGAGCTTGCGTTCGGCGCTCTGGATTGCGCGCCCAATGTCGCCGGCCTTGACCGCGCGATCCACCACGAATGCAAAGTCGCGCTCGACCGGCTGAAATGGGGACAGCTCGAGCGGGGGCTTCGCTTGGGAGGCCTTCGCCTTCGGCTCGGGAATTCGTTCCAGAATGACCTCGAACGCAACCAGCGGGCCGCGCGCATCGAGCGCTTCAAGGACGCGCGGATGCAGCTCCCCGAAATGGCCGAGCACGTTTTGCGGACCGATCTGGATGGTGCCGCTGCGTCCCGGATGCAGCCAGGCGGGACCGCCTGGAACGGCTTGCATCGCCTGGGAAGGTGCGCCTGCTGCCGCGAGCACCGCCAATGCGTCGGTCTTGGCATCGAAGGCGTCCACCTCGACGGTGGGTGCCGACCAGTGGCGTCCGCCGCCGCCTCCTCTTGCAAGCCGCGTGCGCACGCCGGAGGCGGCGGTGAGCTGGTCTTCGGGACGGTCGCCCGTGAAAATCTGCCCCACCTCGAACAGCGCGACATCGGGGAAGCCGCGATCGGCGTTTCTTTGCGCAGCCGCCACAAGTCCCGGAATGAGGCTCGGCCGCATGTCGGAAAGGTCCGATGCGATCGGGTTATGAAGGGAAAGGTCGCATGCGCCTCCGCCGAAGATTTCGGCCCGATCCTTCGCAATGAATGACCAGGTGACGGATTCCACCATCCCGCGCGTCGCGAGCGCGCGCGCCGCCTTTCGCCTGCGAACCTGAAACGGCGTGAGCACCGGCTGGCGCGGCGTGTCCCCGCGATCGAATGGCGTCGCGGGCAGGCGATCGACACCGACGATGCGAATAATCTCTTCGACGATGTCGGCTTTGCCGTGGACGTCGGCGCGCCACGACGGCACCCTGATCTTGAGCAGCGTGCCCTGGCCGGCGACGCCAAAGCCCAGTCTCCCAAGGACGTGCGTAACCTCCGCAACGTCCAGATCAAGGCCGCTGAGGCGCGCGACTTCACCGAATGGGAAGTCGATGCTGCGCTCGGGACACTCGACCTTGCCGGCCACCGTGACCTCCGAAGGCTCCCCGCCGCATAGATCGAGCACCATCGCGCCCGCGAGATCGAGGCCGGGCAGCATGAAAGCGGGATCGACGCCGCGCTCGAAACGATAGCGAGCATCGGAATTGATGCCGAGCTTGCGGCCGGTATGCGCGACGTTGGGCGCATCCCAGAGCGCCGATTCGATCAGCACGTCGGTTGTCTCGTGCGAGCAACCCGTGGCCGCGCCGCCCATGATGCCGGCAAGCGAGACCACCCCCTGCTCGTCCGCGATCACGCACATCGTCTCGTCGAGCTCGTAGCACTTGCCGTCGAGTGCGGTGAGCTTCTCGCCCGCGTGCGCGCGTCGCACCGTGAGATTGCCCTTGACTTTGGCGGCATCGAAAACGTGTAGCGGCCGTCCGCGGTCGTAGGTGATGAAGTTGGTGATGTCGACGAGCGTGTTGATCGGCCGAAGCCCGATTGCGGTGAGACGGCGCGCCAGCCACTGCGGCGATGGGGCGTTCCTCACGCCGCGAACCAGGCGCAGTCCGAACGCCGGGCAGAGCGACGGCGTCGCGCCGAAATCAAGCGTCACGTTGGTCGGACAGGGAAAGCCGCCTCTGACCGGCGTGACCGGGCGATCATCGTATCTTCCCATTCCGGCCGCGGCGAGATCGCGCGCTATCCCGTTCACCCCGGCGCAATCGGCGCGGTTCGGGGTGAGGTTGATCTCGATGACGGGATCATCGAGACCGGCCCATTGTGCGTAGCTGGCGCCCACCGGCGCGTCACCGGGAAGCTCAATGATGCCCTCGTGATTGTCGGATATTTTCAGCTCGAATTCCGAGACCAGCATTCCGCGGCTTTCGACGCCCCGGATCTTGCCCACTCCGAGCGTCATGTTCTTGCCCGGAATGAAGGCGCCGGGCGGGACGAAGACCCCTTTCATCCCGGACCGCGCATTCGGTGCCCCGCATACCACCTGCACCGGCTCGCCGGCGCCGGTGTCGACCATGCAGACGCGCAGCCGGTCAGCGTTGGGGTGCTGCTCGGCGGAAATCACGCGCGCGATGGAAAACGGGGCGAGCGCCTTGCCGCGGTCGGCCACGCACTCGACCTCAAGCCCGATCATGGTGAGCTTGTCGATGATCGCGGCAAGCGGAGCATCGGTATCGAGATGCTCCTTGAGCCAGCCGAGCGTGAATTTCATCATCCGCTCAATCCTCCCGCCAGCGTCGGGAAATCGAGCGGTCGAAAGCCGTAATGCGCGAGCCAGCGCACGTCCGCCTCGAAGAACGCGCGCAAGTCCGGCATGCCGTATTTGAGCATGGCGATGCGATCGATGCCCATACCCCAGGCGAAACCCTGATAGACATCGGGATCGAGCCCGCAATTGCGCAGCACGTTCGGATGCACCATGCCGCAGCCGAGAATCTCCATCCAGTCCTCGCCCTCGCCGAATCGCAGCTCGCCCTTTTCGCGCCGGCATTGGATGTCGGCCTCGAGCGACGGCTCAGTGAAGGGGAAGAAGGACGGACGAAACCGCATCCCGACCTGGTCGACTTCGAAGAAGGCCTTGCAGGACTCCTGCAGTATCCATTTCAGATGGCCGAGATGCGAGCTGCGGTCGATGACCAGGCCTTCGACCTGATGGAACATCGGCGTATGGGTCTGGTCGCTGTCGCTGCGATAGGTCCGGCCCGGAATGATGACGCGGATGGGCGGCGGCTTGGCGAGCATTGTCCTGATCTGCACCGGCGACGTGTGCGTGCGCAGCAGAAGACGCGAGCCGTCCGGCTTCGGATTGAAGTAGAACGTGTCGTGCATGTCTCGGGCCGGATGACCCTCGGGAAAATTGAGCCTGCCGAAATTGTAGTCGTCGGTCTCGATGTCGGGTCCCTCGGCTACCGAGAATCCCATGTCGGCAAAGATCGCGACCAGCTCCTCGATGACCTGGGTGACGGGATGAATGCGTCCGGTCTCGGCCGGCGGCTGACGCACCGGCAGGGTCACGTCGACCGTCTCGGTATTGAGGCGTGCATCGAGAGCCGCGTTCCCCAGTTCCGCCTTGCGCGCCGAGATTGCCGCGTTCACCTGTTCCTTGAGGCGGTTGATGAGCGGGCCGCGCTCCTTTCGCTGTTCCGGCGCCATCGCGCCCAGAGTCTTGAGCAAGGCGGAAACGGACCCGCTCTTGCCCACCGCGGCGATGCGGATGGTTTCGAGCGCAGCCTCGTCCGCGGCGGCGGCGATCTCGCCGAGCAGCTTGTTCTCAAGCACCTCGATCTCGGTCATTCGCCGTCTCAGTTCGGGATGCCGACGTCCCGGACCCGTGCAGCGGGAGATACCGCAGTCCGCCACACTAGCGCATCACGCGGTTGCGGCTTTTGCCTTCTCGACAATCGCTTCGAACGCCGCGGGCTCACGGATGGCAAGATCGGACAGGACCTTGCGATCGACTATCACCCCGGCCTTGCCAAGGCCGTTGATGAAACGGCTGTAGGTCAGTCCGAACGGCCGCACCGCCGCGTTGAGGCGTTGAATCCAGAGCGCACGGAAGGTGCGTTTCTTGCGCTTGCGATCGCGGTAGGCGTACTGATTGGCCTTCTCCACCGCCTGCTTGGCGACGCGAACGGTGTTTTTGCGCCGGCCGTAGTAGCCCTTCGCAGCCTTAAGCACCTTCTTGTGCCTGGCGTGGCTGGTGACCCCGCGTTTCACGCGCGCCATGACCGACCTCCTTTCATAATTCGTTCAAGCGCCGATCCGATGACGGCCGCCATTGGGTGATCAGCCGTTCGGCAGAAAATATTTCTTGATGTTGTCACCGTCGGTCTTGAACAGCACGTTGGTGCCGCGCAATTGGCGTATCTGCTTCTTGGTGCGCTTGATCATGCCATGGCGTTTGCGGGACTGCTGATAAAGCACCTTCCCGCCGCCGGTGACCTTGAACCGCTTCTTGGCCCCGGACTTGGTCTTGATCTTGGGCATTTGGCTCTCCTTGGCGGCACCGCCGCTTCTGTCAAAGCAACGTGGGCGCGAGCCCGGCTCACCGGGCCTTGCCCATTCGCGCTGCTGCTGAGCATTCCCGGCCGCCACGGCAGCCCTGACAGCCGGGCGGCGGGAGGCGAGCCTTATGGCAGACGGCAAGCCCGATTTCAACCGGCCGGCGCGATATCCTATCGTCTTGGCGCGAAAGACGTGGATGGCCGGGATAAACCCGGCCATGACGAACTCTTGCCGAGTGACCTTAGCTGGCGGTTGCCCCGGCGCTCAGCGCGGCGCCAGCACCATCACCACCTGCCGTCCTTCGAAGCGGGGCTCCTGCTCCACCTTCGCCACCTTCAGCGTGTCGTCCTTGACGCGATTGAGCAGCTGGTAGCCGAGCTCCTGGTGGGCCATCTCGCGCCCGCGGAAGCGCAACGTCACCTTGACCTTGTCGCCCTCCTCGAAGAAGCGCTGCATGGAGCGCATCTTCACGTCGTAGTCGTGATCGTCGATCATCGGTCGGAGCTTGATCTCCTTGACCTCGACCACCTTCTGTTTTTTGCGCGCTTCAGCCGCCTTCTTCTGGGCTTGATACTTGTATTTGCCGTAGTCGAGGATCTTGCAGACCGGCGGGGCGGAATTGGGAGCAATTTCAACAAGGTCGAGACCGGCCTCCTGCGCCTTCTGCAGGGCGATCTGGACATCCACGGGCCCGTGATTGTGGCCGGTCTGGTCGATGAGCTGAACTTCGCGAACGCGGATCTCCTCGTTGATGCGCGGACCGTCCTTGGGAGCGGGCTGCGCGGGTCTGATTGGGCGGCGAATGGCTGGCATCTCCTCTTGCTGTTGCAACGTGCCTGCCGCGGCAGGCCGACGAAAGATCAGTACAAACGGCTCATAAGTCAACGCCTAATCGGTGAATTTCAATTTAAGCGTCGCGCGCCAGTAGCCAATTTAAGCGTCGCGCGCCAGCAGCGAAGTATAGACCGCCCGGGTTGCAACCGCGATGCTGCGGGGCGAAAACATGTATTCGGCAAACTGGCGCGCGCGCGCGGCCATGGCGTGGTATGCGGCCTTGTCGAGCGAGAATGAGAGGCTGAGCGCGCGGGCGAAATCCGCCGCATCGCCGGGCTCGGCAAGCCAGCCGGTGCGCACGTCCTCCGGCATTTCCGGCGGCGTCACCAGGTGCTCGGGCTGGCTGCCGAGGTTGGAGGCGACCACCGGTCGCCCCATTGCCTGTGCCTCGGCGACTGCCCGCCCAAGCATCGGTGCCTCGATCGCCGGCACCAGCACGGTGTCGGCGGCGGCAAAGGCCGCAGGCATATCGGAACAATGTCCGGCAAAACGGGTTAGCTCGGTCATTCCTCGGCGCTTCGCCTGCTCGGCGATGAAGCGGGCGTACTTGCGAAACGTGCGATGCTCGCCGGCCATCACGAAAACGAAGTCGCGGGCGCCGCTGTCGAGAAGAATGCGCGCGATGTCAGGCACGATGAGCTGACCATTCCAGGGGGCCAGGCGGCCCGGCACCAGCACGATGCGGTCGTGCGAAGAGACCCGCCAGGCCGCGCGCAGGGCTTCGATGCGCGCGGCGTCCACGGCCGCGGGATCGAATATCCCGGTGTCGATGCTGCGGGGTATGACGGTGAGGCGCTCGCGCGGCAGGTCAAAACGCTTTATGACCGGCGCGGCGGCGAAATTGGACGGCGTGATGACGCGGTCGCGGCGGGCGAGCGCGCCCGCCCAATAGGCGCGCAGGCCCGACACCGGCGGCACGTCGGCGAGCGTAGTGACCAGCCAGACCGCAATCTGCGTCGCCGCCATATTTGCGGCCCAGGCTCCGCCGATGCT
>Ga0310914_10001084_pt1 | contig 17190 bp, 21 predicted proteins | sample GREbulkMGAN108_FD_203450 | JGI IMG/M metagenome (GOLD analysis project Ga0310914, IMG submission 203450) | Lab enrichment of tropical soil microbial communities from Luquillo Experimental Forest, Puerto Rico - GRE.bulkMG.AN108 | ecosystem: Environmental > Terrestrial > Soil > Tropical forest >... | reverse complement strand
TTCGAGTTCCATATTCCGCGCGGATATATCTATTTCGCCATGGCGTTTGCCGGCGCGGTCGAGGCATTCAACGTCATGGCAAAGCGCAACCGGCGCCGTCCGCCGCGCACCTGACGGCTTGATCCACCGGCGCTGCTGAGAGACATTGCCGCCGGCGGGCCGGTTCGCGGCGCGTACAAGTCGAGACAGGGAGTGACAGCAATGGTCGCAGCGGTGCGAGTACACAAGACAGGCGGTGCGGAGGTGCTGACCTACGAGGACGTTCCGGTGGCGGCGCCAGGTCCCGGCCAGATCAAGATCAGGAACCACGCCAGCGGCGTCAATTTCATCGACACCTATTTCCGCAGCGGCATGTATCCCTCGCCGGTCGGGCTGCCGTTCGTCTCCGGCAACGAGGGGGCGGGCGAAGTGATCGCCGTCGGACCCGGGGTCAGCGACATCAAGGCCGGCGATCGCGTCGGCTATGTGTCGGCGCTCGGGGCCTATGCGGCCGAGCGGCTGCTGCCGGCCGACCGGGCGGTGAAGCTGCCGGACAAGATCAGCTACGAGCAGGCTGCCGGCATGATGCTCAAGGGCATGACGGTGCAATACCTGCTGCGGCGCACCTATAAGGTGCAGAAAGGTGACAACGTACTCATCCATGCCGCCGCTGGTGGCATCGGCCTCATCGCCTGCCAATGGGCGAACTATCTCGGCGCCAACGTGATCGGCACCGTCGGTTCGAAGGACAAGGCCGAGCTCGCGAAGAAAAACGGCGCCCACCACGTCATCCTCTATCGCGATGAGGATTTCGCCGCCAAGGTCAAGGAGATCACCGGCGGCAAGCTGTGCGAGGTGGTTTATGACGGCGTCGGCAAGGCGACCTTCCCGGCTTCGCTCGATTGCATCAAGCCGCTCGGCATGTTCGTGAGTTTCGGCTCGGCATCGGGACCGATCGATGCCTTCAACATCAACATTCTGCAGACCAAAGGGTCGCTGTTCGCCACCCGCCCGACGCTCAATACCTACGCGGCCAAGCGCGAAGACTTGCTCATGATCGCGAACGACCTTTTCGACGTGGTGGCGCGCGGCGTGGTCAAGATCCCGGTGAACCAGAAATATCCGCTGAAGGACGCGCAGAAGGCGCATCGCGATCTCGAAAGCCGCAACACCACGGGATCGAGCATTCTGCTGCCGTGATCGGCAGCACGCCACGATCGTGGCGTGCTCAGCCGAGCAACCCAGCAACGCGCGCAAAGGCCGCGTGGTCGTCCGCTCCAGGCGCGAGGCGTGGAATGCCCACCACGTCGATCGCATCGGCAAATCGCTCGACCGTCGCGACCGTCTCCTCGAGCGATGCGGCGCTGCCTTCGCTTTCGCTGACGACGACCGCGGCGATGTCGAGATTGCGCCGCGCCATGACTTCGAGCGCTGACAAGGTGTGGCTGATGGTGCCGACATAGCTCCCCGCCACCAGGATTGCCGGGATACGCAACACCGACATCAGGTCCAGCACCGTGCGGCGGTCGTCGAACGGCACCATGATGCCGCCGACGCCCTCGATCAAAAGCACGCCGCGGTTTCCAGCCATTGAACGGCGGCAGAACTCGACGAGGTCCTGGAAGACGATGGCGCGACCCTCGCGTTTGCCTGCCATGTGGGGGGAGAGCGGCGCCTTGAACCGCCAGGGCGAGATGCGCTCGACCTCCTCCAATGCGAGGGGGCGTCCAAGCGCCGCGAGCAGCATGGCCGGATCGCTGCCCTGCCATGCGCCAGGATCGAAGCCGCTGACAATCGGCTTGATGGCGGCGACCGCGCCGCCGGCGCCGCGGATATGCCGGATCAAGCCTGCGGTCAGGAAGGTCTTGCCGATGTCGGTTCCGGTCGCGGTGATGAAGACAGCAGTCGAGGGCATACTGCCTCAAGCATTTCAAGGGCTTAGCTAGAACAGACTGGGAAATTGCCACCCGATTGCCACCCGCCACTAGCAGGAGCGCTGGCGACGCGCCAGAAGTGGGGAAATCAATACGGCGATCTACCCTCCCCACCATTTGAGCACCTTGCCGACCTCTAGGATGAAGTATCCGAAGGTGCCGATGGCAACCAGGAAGGCAAGAAAGCGCTCAAGCCAAGCGAGACGGATGGTGTCCCGAAGACGATCTCCTTGCCATCCCAATAGAGCTTGTTCGTAGCAGGGTCGATCCCGAGCAGGGACACTCCCTCGGTCGAGATGGGCCGGACACTCTTCGGCCAACCTGGCGGCGGCGGTACCTGTGCCACGAAGTTCTTTCTGATGCGGTCCCAATCGATCGCCATGGGCGTTCTCCCCCTTGTTGTGTTAATCGCTCGTCAACCTCTCTTCATCCTCCGAGCGCGGCGTTGATCGCGGCCGCCGCCTTCGAATCGTCCTTGCGGAACAGGTGGGCGTAGACGTTCAGCGTGATCGCCGGCGAGGCGTGTCCGAGCCGCTTGGCGATCGTTACGACATCGACGCCGGCGTCGATGAGCTGCGATGCGTGGGTGTGGCGCAGACCGTGAAACGACACCTCCAGCCCCAGCTTCTTGGCAAGCTTGCCCCAGGCCGAGCCGAAGCTGTCGGGGGCCTGCGGCGAGCCGTCCCAGGCCGGGAACACCAGGTCGGCATCGCTGAGCTTGCCCTGACCGAGCGCGAGACGACGTTCGCGCAGGCGCTTGCGTTGCGCCTCCAGGATATCGCTGACAATGGCCGGGAGCCGAACGTCGCGAGTGCCGGCCTTGCTCTTGGGCGCCTTGAATCGCAGCCCGGCCTTGGTCTCCTCGAGGCTCTCGCGCACCCTGATCACTTCGTCGTCGAGGTCGACGTTGCCCCAGCGCAGGGCCAGAATCTCACCCCGCCGCAGCCCGGTGAACAGCGCGACCAGCGCGGGCGGGCCGAGCTCGTGGCCGTCGAGCAGGGCAGGGAGCTCCGTGACCTGCCGCGGGGTGAGGATGCGCATCTCCTCCGTCGCGATCTTGGGCGCGCGCTGGACCGTGCAGACGTTCCGCAGCACGAGTTCGTGCCGCATGGCTTCGTGCAGGGCTTTGGCGAGGATTCGGTGGGCGTGTCCGACGGTGCGGGCGCTGACGCCGCCTGCTCCATCCGGGCGACCGTAGCGGCCCTTTGCGCCCTTGGTCAGGAGCGTGGAGTGCCAGGTCTCGATGTCGCGCGCGGCGAGCTTCTGGACGAGCTTGCTGCCGAGGAAGGGCACGATCTGATGCTCGATCAACCCGCTGTAGCCCTGCGCGGTCTTGGGCGAGATCGTGCCCATGGCGACCCAGTGCTCTAATCGCGAACGCAAGTATTCGGCGACGGTGAGCTTGCTGGGATCGACATGGCCGCCGTCGGCGACCCGCGCCAGCAGGCGGGCAAGCTCGGCCTCGGCTTGCCGGCGGGTACCCTTGAAGGCCCTGTAGACGGTTTGCCGCTGCCCACCGGCGCGATCGGCGTCGTATTTCAATTCCCAGCGGGTGCCGCGGCGCCGGATATGCCCCCTCATGCCGCCCCCGTCGTGTGTGCGCCGCGAAGTTTTTGCGCTGCTTCCAGCTCGATCATCTTTATTGCCTGAGCGATTTTTTCGATCTGCTGGCGGATGGCCTCTCCCTCGGGGCCGGCGATGGCCCGCGCCGCGAGCAGCGGCTGTAGGTGCCGGCTGATCAGCGTCTCGATCGCGCGGACGAGATCGCCCTGGAGATTGAGTTCGTGGCCGCGCTCGATCAGCGGCAGCAGCATCCTTCCGGCATTTTCGGTGACTTGATGGAGAGTCAGAAGGTGGCGCTGCTCAAAGGTATGTTGTAGCCGGCTCGTGATCTCATAGTTCAACGACACCTGGTGCGCCTTGGCTTCCCGCTCGAGCTCACGGCGGAGGGGTTCCCTGATTCGCAAATTGACGTGGGCGATATCGGTGGGCTTGCGGGACATATTGTCGGCCTTTGCGGACATGGTGGGACCAAGGGGGACACCCTAATACGGTCTACCGCGGTCCTGCAAGCGGTCCTTGACGAAATTTCATTCAAGCATATCGTGGGACTGTTTATGGTCCCAAAGGATACGCCCATGTCTAGCTTGGAACCTGAGGTTACCGGCCGGCGGCAGCGTCGGGAATCTAAAGCGTCCAAGGCCGGATCGGCGCCCGAGGCGCGGCTCACGCTGAGCATCCCGGAGGCGGGCCGGAAATATTTCGGCCTGTCGAAGAACGGGTCCTACGAGGCTGCTGCGCGCGGTGAGATCCCGACCATCAAGATCGGCAAGAAGTTGTTCGTCCCGGTGCGGGCGATGGAGGCGCTGCTCGACAGCGTGACCATGCCCATAAGGCGCGCTGCGGCCGAATAACGCCAACGGGCCGGCCCGCAAGGGTCGGCCCGTTAATTCGAATCACCAAGCCGCGTGCAACCGCGGCGCCCGGGAGGGACCCAGATGTCCAAGACATTTAATGGATCGGTCACGGTTGATCAAGCGGCTATTGCCCCTGATACGCGGTCCCTGCCCATCGACCGCATCACCGTCGGCGCGCGTCACCGCCGCGATCTCGGTGATATTGCCGCGCTCGCCGCCAGCATCGCCGAGCTTGGGCTCCTACAGCCTATCGTCGTGCGCCCGGACGGCATGCTCATCGCCGGTGCTCGCCGGCTGTGCGCGGCTCAGCAGCTTGGCTGGACCGAAATTTCGGTCAACGTGGTCGATCTTGCCGCCGTCAGGCGGGGGGAGCTCGCCGAAAACCGCCATCGCAAGGATTTCACCCCCTCCGAGCTGGTCGCTATTGGGGCGGAGGTCGAGCACGACGAGCGCGAGCTCGCGAAAGAACGAGAACGCGAAGGCGGTCGTCGTAAAGGGTCTGGTAAATTACCAGACCCTGACAAGGGCAACACCCGCGACAAGGTCGCCGAGCACCTCGGCATCTCCGGACGCACTTACGAGAAGGCGAAGACCGTCGTCGAGGCGGCCGAGGCCGAGCCGGAGAAATACGGCTATCTCGTCGAAGACATGGACCGGAAAGGCGTTGACGGCGCCTATCGTCAATTAAAATCTCGCCAGCAGGACGAGGCCGGTCATGCCAAACCGCCGCGCTCGAAGCCAAACGAGCAGTGGGCGGATTTACGCGCCGCATTCGAACATCTGACTTCGCTGCCGTGCCCGCACGATGTCGTTCATGCGGTCGCCAAGCTCGCCAAAGTCGGCGAGATCATCGATCGCAAGCTGCCCATCGTCGTCCAATGGCTGCGGGAATTCCAAGACGTGTGGAACCCTATGCGTGGCATCGGCCCCGAAAACGGCGCCGAACCTAGCATTGGCGAGCTGTGTGCCCGCATCGAGGAACTCGAAAACGAAAACGCCGAATTGCGCGCGAAACTTAAAATCACGCAGGGGGTGACGGCGTCCTCGGAAATCGCAACAGCCGACACTGTGACTTATGGCGATCCCGCGTCTCCCTGCTACGCAAGCCGGAGGCGGCGAGCGCGAGCCGAGCGCCATGAGCGACGCCGAGCAATTTGAAACGGGTTCCAAAAAGGTCCGCGGCATGGCGCAGCGGTCGCTCGATCTGATCGAGGCGATGTACACCGCAGCCGAAGCCGCGCAGCCGATTACCGGCCGGGGCGTCGGCTACAAGCTCTTCGCCGCCTCACTGATCTCCTCCATGGAGCAGTCGGAGATGCAGCGCGTGTATCGCCTACTCAAGGTGGCGCGTGAGCAGGGCGATATCCCGTGGGAATGGATCGTCGACGAAACGCGCGAGCTCGAAATATGCTCCAGCTGGGCCGACCCGGCGGCATTCGTTCACACTGTGAGCCGGGCGTATCGCCGTGACTTCTGGCTGCACCAGCCGCGGCGCGTGCTGGTGGTGAGCGAGAAGGGCACCGTGCTTGGCGTGCTCGCCCCGGTGCTCGACAAGCTCGGCGTCGGCTTTCGGGTGATGCATGGTTTCTCCAGCGCGACCGCGGTCTACGACATCGCGCAGGACTGTGACGGTCGCTCACTGATCATCCTCTATATCGGCGATTATGACCCTTCGGGCATGTTCATGTCCGAGGTCGACCTGCCTGAGCGGCTCGCCAAGTATGACGGCGACCATGTCCGCGTGAAGCGCATCGCGTTGACGCAGGCGCATCACGGCCTGCCGTGGTTCCCGGCATCAGACAAGAAGGGGGACACGCGCTATCCGTGGTTCGTTCGCAACTACGGTGATCGCTGCTGGGAACTGGACGCGCTCGATCCGAACGATCTCCGTGCACTCGTTGATGAGGCTATCCGGGCCGAGATCGAACCCGTTGCGTGGAAGCGGTGTGCGGTCGTCGAGAAGGCCGAGCAAGAGTCACTGCGCCACGTGCTCGATAGCTGGAATGGCGGCAACGGGGACACGCCATGACCGGTGCCTTGACGCCCGTGAATACGATCCTCGAGGACGGTGTTCTGCTCGATCTGATCGAGCGGCTTGACCGCGTCCGCGAGGACCACGAGCGGGCCGACGATTATGAACTCGCGGGTCTGCGGATGCTGATCGACAACGCATTGCGTACGGCGTCGGACTTTCTCGTGCAGGTGCGCGAAGCGCGTCACACGGGAGCACGGTGATGAAGGGGACCCTGACCAACGACGAGAAGCGCAAGCTGATTAAGCAGCTTTGGCGCATGACGCCTGTACAGCTGCGTCAGCGTCTTTGGCGCGAGACAGATTACGGCGTGCGCGAGCCATCGGCAGAACTTGTCGCGACGTTCGTGGCCGCAGCTACCGCCAATACCATCGAGGCATGTGCAGCAGTGATGGCAGCGGATGCCGAGGTCGTGGACTTGCACGACGTTGCCGCCGGACTGCCGGCGCTCGTGAAAATCAAGCGTGACCTGGAATACCGCACGCCGGAAGGCGGCCGGCCGCTCGTGAATATCGTACTGACGCGCGAGCAATGTGTCGAATTGCTCACGCACGTCGAGAAAATGAGGTGAGGCTGTGCTCGATCGCGTCACTAACGCATTCATTCCGAACGTCGCCCAGATGGGTGACGCGCTCGTGTTATTGCGATCGTTGCCCGACAGCGCTGCGGCGTTGGGGTTCTTCGACCCGCAATTCCGCGAATTGCTTGAACGGCAGTGCTACGGCAACGAAGGCGTGTCACGCCAGAGCGAACGCGCACGATTACCGGCGATGACTTCGGACTATATCGATGCGGTCGTTCATGAGTTCGGACGTGTGCTCAAGCCGTCCGGCTATCTGATGCGGTGGACTGATAAGTTTTGTCTGTGCGAAGGACGCCATCTCAGTATCCCTTCTGAGGTGCTCAAGGTCGTCGACCTGATCGCCACGGACAACGAACGCATCGGGATGGGCTATCGGACGCGTTGTCGCGGCGATTTCTTGATCGTCTTGCAGAAGCCGCCGATCAAAGCGCGCGCAACCTGGACGGATCACGCGGTCCCGGATCGCTGGATCGAGAAGGTCGATCGTAAACTTCATCCGCACGTCAAACCGCTCGGGTTGATCGAACGTTTGATCGCAGCGACCACACGGCCGGGTGAACTTGTCGTCGATCCTGCCGCTGGCAGCTTCGGAACGATGCACGCTGCACTCGTACTCGAGCGTCAATTCCTTGGCTGCGACATTGCTTATGCCGGGGGTGCCCGATGAGTCGCGCACGCCCTGAGCAACAACTGCAACGTAGCGTTCTCGCGCATTTGTCACGGCGCGCAATGCCGGGACTTTGGTACTGCCATATCCCCAATGATGGTTATCGCGGCGCGATCGAGGCAGCAATTTTCAAATCGCTGGGCGTAGTCGCAGGTGCACCCGATCTATTGCTGATTTTTGGTGGCCGAGCTTACGGGCTCGAACTGAAGGCGAACAAGGGGCGACTGTCGCCGCAACAAATTGCGACGCATGAACGGATGAAAGCAGCTGGCGCCACTGTCGCAACCGCGACCGGCGTCGAAGAAGCGCTCGGCTGGCTCACGTTATGGGGTTTGATTAAGCGCGAACCGGAGTTCGTGTGATGACACGTCGCACCGCTGTACAGGCGGAAAAAGAACTCCGCGACAATGCGCGCCTGCTCCGCTGGTGGAAGGCTTGGCACCGCGAGCAGCGCGAGGCCGTCCTCGCCGGACCACACGGCGCCGTGTTGGCCGAGTTGTTCCGCATGGTCAAGAACCTGCAGCACGTGCAGCCGGCGCAACTGATCGGGTTCGCGCGCTCCATCGACTGGGCGGTAATCGACACCGACACCAAGCTGGTCACGCTGCACGAATTCAACGCCGCAATCACCCGACTCCGTGAGCGGCACAACATGGAGCCGATCGACGACACCGTCGAGGACGAGCCGCCATTCCGCCAGCTCAAAGCAATTCTGTTTCCCCCGAATGGGGCGCCCACCGGGGCGAAGCCCGGCACGAGTATCCGTAACTCCGCAGCATAGGAGACATCATCATGTCTGCGAACGTAACAGCACCGCCATCAGACGGCGGATCACCCACCGGGCTGCCCGGTGACCGCGTCATGCGCGGCACCATCGCACGGTGGGCCTCTTCAACCGGTTGGGTTGATCGTGATGGTCTACCCCTCCCGAAGACGATGCTCGTGATCGGCTACATCACAGTGCTTCGGCGATGGAAGGAGAAGCGCCCGGAATACATCAGTGAGCATCCACTTCCCGATCCCGATGTGCTCAACAAGGCGATCCCGATCACGGAATGGGAAACCGGACTGGACGGTAAGCCGCGCAGGCCGTGGGCGCTTACGTACGTCGTCTACTTGGTCGATCTCAAGACCGGTGCCTTGTACACGTATGCGCACGACACCTACGGAGCGATGCAAGCCTACAACGCGCTGGAGGAACAGATCGCCGTGATGCGCATGCTCCGCGGCGAGCACGTGTTCCCGATCGTGCAGCTCGAGCAGCGCCCGTGGAAGTCGCAGCAGTACGGCATGCTGATGCGTCCGCATTTCCAGGTCGTGGACTGGCGGGCATCGGGCGGAACGCCGGCAATATCACCGACGCCGACTCCGCAGCTCACCGGACCGATGGCAGTCACGCCTTCGGCTGCTTCGGCAGCCAAAGCTGCCGCTGCTCCGGCTCCGGCAGCTTCGGCGGCTCCGCCTCCGGCTTCGGCAACACTCCCGAAGTCGCCGATCCTCGACGTCACGAAACCGGTGAAACCGGTCACCGTGGCCGAAGCGATCGCCGACGAATTACCGCCTTGGGCGTGAGCCCCACGACGGACTCCAACAACAACGCAGGAGGCTAACTGCCTCCTGCTCTCCGGGAGGCGGCAATGATCATCTATTGGGATATCGAGACCTACTCGCAGTGCAGTTTGAAGGAGCGCGGCGCTCACCTCTATGCCAGCGATCCGACGACCGATATTCATTTCTTCTGCTACGCCATCGACGATAACGAAGTGCAAACGTGGAGGCGCGGCGATCCGCCGCCGGCGCCGTTCACCAATCCGACCCGCTACAAGTTCGTATCAGACAATTGGGAGTTCGAGCGCGCCATCCACGCCCACATCCTGGTCAAGCGCTACGGCTTTCCTTCGATCCCGATTGAGAGTCAGGATTGCGCCCAGCGTCTGGCATTGGCGAGCGCCTACCCTGCCGAGCTCGGACTACGCTGCGAAGCGCTCGCCTTGCCCTACAAAAAGGACCCAGCGGCACGTCAGGCGATGCTTCGCCTGTCGCGTCCGCAGACCGCGAAGAAACGCAAGAAACCCGAGGACCCTGCCGCGCGTGAGCGCGATCTCGCGCTGTTGCTGGTGCGCTGCAAGAACGACGTCGCTGCTACACGCGCCGCCTATAACAGTTCGCGATTGCACCCGTTGCTGCCGGAGGAACGGCAGCAGCTTCTGCTCGACACCCAGATCAATGCGCGCGGTATCCGCACCAACATCCCGTTCCTCGAGGCCATGCGCACGCTCGCGGTGCAGGAGCGCAACGCCGTCAACGCCCGTTTGAACGAACTGAGCGTCGGTGTGATCACCTCGGTCGACCAGGTAACGCGCATCAAGAACGCTGTAAATGCGCGCGGTCACACCATGACCTCGCTCACCAAGCGCTCGGTCTCGGCTACGCTGGCGCACAATCCCGACGAAGTCGTGCGCGAGCTACTGACTCTGCGCCAGCGCGGTGCCTATGCCAGCGTACGGATGGCCAAGCGGCTCTTGGGATATGCCGACCCGGTAGATGGGCGCATCCGCGGTTGGGGGCGCATTTACGGTGCCGGCCCCGGCCGGTGGTCTTCCCCCGGTCCGCAGCTGCACAATCTCAAGCGCAACGATGCGGAGTATCCGGCCAGCCTGGTCGACGCGCTCATCGCCGGCGACTACGCCGAGCTTGCGCGCTGGGGCAATCCGCTCGCGGTCGCGGCCGAGCTTTCCCGCGCCGCGCTCTGTGCCAAGCCCGGGCACGTGCTGATCTGCGCCGACTTCGGCGCGATTGAATCGCGGATCACGGCGTGGCTCGCCGGCGAGGCGTGGAAGCTCGCGGCATTCCGCGAGTACGACCGCACCGGCGATGAGCGCCTGCACCCTTACCGCCAGACCGCCGCGCGCATGCTGCGCAAGGACGTCCTCGCCATCAGCAAGGCCGAGCGTCAGCTGGGCAAATGCGCCGAACTGGCGTGCGGCTTCGGCGGATCGGTCGGAGCGTGGCGGCGCATCGCCCACGACGAAGACGATCGCAGCGATGCGGAGGTCCTGGCCATCATCAAACAATGGCGCGATGCTCATCCGGCCATCCGCGCCTTCTGGAAGGAGCTGGCGCAGGCTGCGCGAGTCGCGATCCGCACCGGCCGGCCGATCTTGGTAGCGGCCGCACCTCGGCCGGCGATCGTTGCCGCCTTCGACGGCTATGCGCTGACTCTCACCCTGCCGAGCGGCCGCTCGATCTCGTACCCGGGCGCCCGCCTCTCCCCCAACACCAAGTTCGAAGATGCCGATCCCGATATCGAGTTCTTCGACAACGCACGCGGGCAATGGAAGCCGGCGCGGTCATGGTACGGGACCCTGGTCGAGAACGTGGTGCAGGCCACCGCGCGCGATCTGCTCGCTGCCGCCCTGCTTCGATTCGAGGCGCGCGGGCTGCCGGTCGTCTTTCATTGCCACGACGAGATCGTGGTCGAGGTCCCGGAAGGATCGATCTCAGAGTCAGAGGTGCTTGCGATCCTACTGGAGCCACCGGCCTGGGCCGCTGGCCTGCCGCTAGGCGGTAAAGTGCATTCCGGCCCGCTCTACCTCGAGGCGCCCGCGGCTGCCGATCCTCCGACACCGAAGGATGAGGAGGCAGTCGACCGCGCGGTTGATGCGTTTGTCGCCACGGCGACGCCGCTCCCTGCCACAAAGGAGATCGAGCAAGGCGCCGAGGAGGATTTCCTCGCCAGCCTCGGCACCACGGTAGCGCCGCTCACCGACTTCGTGTCGTTGCCGATGAACCCGAGCGGGCACGTGTCCTGCCCGTTCCACGACGACCCAAAGCCCAGCTGCAAAATCTACTCGGATCACTGGCATTGCTTCGGCTGCGGCCGCCGTGGCGATCGTGTGGAGTGGCTCACGCAGGTCGAGGGCATGACCAAGGCGGAGGCGATCGCCGCATTACAGGACTGGTCGGGTCCGGTGTCGATCGATCAGCAGCGCGATGTCGCCGCGCGTTGCGCCTTCGCGCTGGAGATTTGGAACGCGGCACAGCCGCTCACCGGCACCATCGCCGAGCGCTACCTGTCCGAGACCCGCGGGATCGATGTTGGCAAATTGCCGCCCACGATCCACGAGGCGCTGCGCTTTCACCCCCGTTGCGTCTTCGGGGCTCGAACCTATCAGCCTTGCCTGATCGCCCTCATGCGCGATCCGGTGGCCGATGCACCCATCGGGGTGCACCGTATCGGCCTCGCCGTGGAGAACGGCACCGTCATCAAGCTCGACCGCATGGCGCTCGGGCGCATGGGCGTGGTCAAGCTCTGGCCGATGAACGGCAATGGGCAGCTCGTGGTCGGTGAGGGCATCGAAACCACGCTGGCGGCCGCGACACGCATTTCCTACCACGGTGCAGCGCTGACTCCGGCCTGGTCGGCTGTGGCCAAAGGCGGGCTCGGCCGCTTGCCAACAACGATCAGCGCCGCCCGCTTGATTCTACTGGTCGACAACGACGAGAACGGCGAAGGCCAGCGCGCGGCCGAACAGTGCCGGCGCGTGTGGAAAGCGGTTGGCCGTACCGTGGTGCCCCTGATTCCCAAACAGCGGGGTTGGGACTTCAACGACGTGGTGCTCGGGAGGAAGGCATGAAGGACACACGCATTATCGAACAACTTCGTAAAGCGCTTGCCGACGTTGAATTGCCCGAGCGCAACGTGCTGGACGACTTTGATTTTGATCTCATCGGCTTCAATTGTCTCGGCGAAATCGATCCTGCAGAGCCTTGGTCATGCCCCTTCCAACCGGGATGCGGCGCCAAGAATGCAGGCGATTGTCCGGAAGCCAAGCGGCGCGCGCAAATTTTGGCAATGCCACGGAAGCGGCAATAAGCAGCCTCCGACGTGATATCGCGATGCTCGGGAGGAAGGCATGAGCGGCGGCTTTGAAGACGACATTGAAGAAATACCGGACCCGACATCGGCGGGATCATCGGCCGCATCCCCCGCGGCATCGCCGGCTTCGAGCACCGCATCGTCGCCTTCGAACACGAGCTCGTCCCCGGGCTCGTCGACTTCGACCGTATTGCCAGCGACGCTGTCGTTCGAGGACCTATGTTCCTACGCACCGAGCCGCTGTTGCATCTACTTACCGTGCAAGACCCTGTGGCCGAACGCCAGCATCGACGATCGGCTGCCACCGATGCCGCTGCTCGATGCCAACGGCAACCCGGTGCTCAACTCCAAGGGCAAGGTGGTGATGGCCAAAGCCACCGTGCGATTAGCAAAGGAACGCAGCATTGAGTCGTTGACCTGGGACCCGGGCAAGTCGGAGTTCATTCCCGGCTACGTCGTCGTCGACGGCGGCTACATCGAAAAGCCGGGGGCAACCACGTACAACTTCTACCGCCCGCCGCCCAACATCAAGCTCGGCGATCGCACGCAAGCGGCGCGCTGGGTCGAGCACTGGCACGCGCTCTATCCTAACGAAGCCGATCACATCATCGCATGGCTCGCCTGTCGCGTGCAGCGACCGGGCGAGAAAATCAATCACGCGCTGTTCCTCGGCGGCGCGCCCAAAATCGGCAAGGACACGCTGCTAGAGGCGGTGGTGTACACCGTCGGCGAGTGGAATTTCCAAAACATCAAGCTCAATCACCTTGTCAGCAGGAACAACGGTTTCCTTAAGTCGCTGATCGTGCGGTTGAGCGAAGCCCGTGATGTAGGAGAGCAGGGCGCTGCCGATCTTTACCGGCTCAACGACCATGTGAAAGACATGCTCGCGACCCCACCCAATACGCTACTGATCAACCAAAAGTACATCAACGAATATTACATCCTGAATCGCACCGGAGTGATCGTCACTTCTAACTACCGCGATGCGCTCAAGCTCCCGTCCGACGATCGCCGGCATTTTGTCGCGTTCTCGGAGCGCCGCGGCGAAGAGTTCCCAGCCGAGTTCTGGAATAAGTTCTGGGCCTGGTACGAGAACGGCGGCTTCGCCCATGTCGCCGCGCTGCTCCACCGGTACGATATTTCAGGCTTCGATCCCAAGGCCGAACCACCGAAGACAGCCGCGTTCAAGTACATGGTCACGGCTAGCCGCGGCACTGCCTACGGAGAGCTTGCCGACACCATCGATACGCTCGGCAACCCCGCGGCTCTGACGCTCGACATGCTGATTTCCGCGGCCCCCAATCTTGAATGGCTGCGTGATATGGGGAAGCGCAACACCGTGCCGCACCGTCTTGCAGAGTGCCAATACGTCGCAATCAACAACCCGAACGCAAAAGATGGTTTTTGGAAAGCCAACAAACGACGGTACGTGATCTATGCCCGCTTAGACCTACCCCCAGATCAACGCGTCGACGCTGCTGCTGCACTCCGTGACAAGCTATAGGAAGCCAACTGTCATGAACAAACACGAGCGAGATGTTTGGGAACTTATCTGTACTAACCCACCCTGTTGTCCTGTTTGCGGCAGCGACCGTTTCGCCTGTCCTAATCTAGAGGCCGCGACCCCAGAGCCCGATCGATGGTGCCCAGTGCTGGAAGACGCATTAGAGGTGTGAGAATGGAAACGGTGGGCTTATCGATATCGAAAGCGTGACCGCCTCCAACGTCGCGAATCGTTCGGATACTGGGCATACCGTCAACAAAAGTTTGCGCAGCTACGGCAACGTAACAAAACCGTCGCCGTTTTGACGGAGAGCGTATTAACCGCCGCGAGTGCTCAATCCTCACGACCTCCACGACCCGGGACGTGAGGGACGTGACGCTATAAACTTTTCATGAGAATTAGAGGTAAGAACAAAAGAAGAAAAAAGTGTATAGAAGTTTGAATCCTCACGTCCCTCACGTCCCTCGCGTCCCTAGTGAGGTCAGTCCAGTGGGAAAAAAAGTGGATAGGGTCTTGCACTGGACTGACCGCACTGATCAGTCCCGTGTCGAAGGGTTCGGCTCGCCGTCGAAGGGTTCGGTCCGCCGTCAAAGGTTCGGCGACGATGATGGCCGTCTCGTTGCTGGTCGACTCGTTCATTCATCGCTGCTCGAGGTAGGCCGATGATGATGGGCTCTCCGAATCTGACCATCAGAACAGGACCCACAACGACACACATGCTGAGTCCGGCCGTTACGAACGGCCAGCCCGAGCCCGAGCTCGATGGTTGCTGTTCGTAACGGCAAGCTGAACCCAGTGACCAGCAGAACGAGTCGTGCGCTTGCGTCCGCAGGTTGTATCGGACGTTGAAAGATTATTTCGCTATGCAACTGGTTGATATTATTGCGCTATTTGGCTCGACCGTTCGACGACCAAGTCATTGATTTCATTGGGCTTTGATGGTAGCCTTGGTTACTAAATATCCTATTGATATTATTACGCTTTTCAGCACGAGGCTTGGACGCAAGACGTAGCCAACGGCGACCACACGGGCAAGGAACTATCAACGATCTCAAATACATGGGGAGGGGTACCTAAGAAAATGGATGAGTGGCCATCCACCGGGCGCGGCGGCGGGAATCCTCAGCTACCTGTCGAAAATTCTATAGGCGAAATTTTATTTCAACGCCTGGAACTGTGCTGTTAAACCATTGGAATTTCAAGCGAGAAAAACGACGGGTTTTTGAGGGGTTTGGGCTAACTTTTGGAGGTATTCCAGGGTGATTTGCGGTACAACCTGAGAGGGTGTCGAGGTCCTCGCCAAGCCGCTGATTCGCGCGCAAGGTGGACGACGCGTAGCCCCTTTTTCGGAGGTTTCCCCATGCCGCGTCGAGCCGCTGCTGACCTTGCTGTCGTTCCCATTGACAAGATCGACCGTCCGCCTCCGCCCGAGGGGTTGTCCGAGGCCGCCTCAGGCATCTGGCGCATGGTCGTAGGCAACATGCGGGGGAAGTGGTTCTCGCCGGAGAACTTCGCGCTGTTAGAGACGTATTGCACGCTCACGGCCGAGAAGAAGCGGCTCGAGGCTGCTTTCAGTCTGCTCGACGTCACGGACCCACGGTATGAACGACTGACCGTCCGTCACGACAAGATGGCTGCGCAGGCGCTCGCTCATGCCCGGTCGTTACGGTTGACGCCGAAATCCAACGTAACGAACCGTGATGCGCGTGATCCCCTCCGTGGAATTCAGAAGCCCTGGGAGCTTTAGGCTGCTCCTGCTGTCGGTTTTATGGCCAACAGACCGACCTCCATCTCGTCGAGAGCGTCCGGGCCGGCGTGGCGTTTGGCGAGGAACGTCTCCACCCAGTCCCGGAAGGCTTCACGTTCTTCATCCGAGAAGTCGAGGGCGTCGATCTGCTGTTGTATGTGGTCGTGGTGGCGGCGCAGCTCGGCGATCGCCTCGGTGAGGGGTAGGCGCCGCATGCGCGCGGGAGAGATATCGGGCTTTTGCATCGGTGAGCCCCGGGGTTAAGGTGGAGGCATCATGATGCCCACTCGAACTGATTCGCAACCGGCCGGCGTGAGCGTGCGCACTATCGATACCTTTGAGCATGGTCCGCTTCCGGTGCTCGACACCTGGCGTCAATGCCGGCACACGAGGACGGGGTGGACCGGGATCAACGAGAAGGGCGAGCGGTTGAATATTCGCTTTCGCGAGCAGGACGCGTTCGGTCCTGCGCGCATACCGAAAAAGAATTATGCCGTGCTTGTGCGTGCCGCTGGTCCCGGTGAGTGTGGCACTGTCTCCGGTCACGTGCCTGTGGGTGTTGCTCTGATCGAGCGCGCCGCGCGCGGCAAAATCAAAAGAAAGCCCCTGATGGTGGTCAAGGGCTGAGTATGAGGGGGGTTAATGCGGGTTCACTCTTCGCACGAGGTCCCGCAAATGCACAAGCCCCAATCGTTGTCTCCGCCCGGTTTTTCTGACAGTCAGATCGATCAGCTTCTTCTCACCCTGCGGCCGCTCACTGAGGTGCAGCGTGAGGCGTTGCTCGAGGATCTGGCGGGCATATTGCGTGAGGCGCCCCACCTGGGCGATGGGCAGCTTTACCGGACACTGAGGGATTTGCAGCGTCGGCACTTTGATCCGCCCGCGGTCGATGGGGTTGGGGCACCGTTGAAATGGCAACGCTGACTGCGGGTAAATCCACCGCCCACCGCCGCCGGCGCGTGGCGGACACCCAAGCGTGACGAGCCCGGCACAAACGCAAGGCGGCGGTCTATCCGATCGAGATCAATGGTACGACTTTCGATCCGATGGAGCGTTTCGGCGGGCTCGAGGCCAGCAAGGCGGATGATCGGCGTCGCTAGGTTCTATCGGGTGGTTCGTTCTGCTAAGGCCTTCCTAGGGCCTTCAAGCGGGGCAAGGAGAACCGCCAGGCTGCGACCGCGATGTACACGCCAGAGAGTGGCCGCCAGCGCGCCTAACCCGCGGCCGCCGTCCGCTCGGCGTCCCACGTGATCGCGCGTGCAACGTTGTAAGCGACACGATGCACGAGACCGTCACCGAGAGGCTTGCCTTGCAGCTCGTCCGCCAACCCGCTCGAGAAAGACACCGCGTAGATCAGGCGGCACGGTGGCGCGGTGTCTCATGTCGTCAATCACTGTCGTCGCTATTGGCGCCCACGAAGCGATGAGGTCTCCGCATCACCATAGACG
>Ga0310914_10001079_pt1 | contig 17211 bp, 14 predicted proteins | sample GREbulkMGAN108_FD_203450 | JGI IMG/M metagenome (GOLD analysis project Ga0310914, IMG submission 203450) | Lab enrichment of tropical soil microbial communities from Luquillo Experimental Forest, Puerto Rico - GRE.bulkMG.AN108 | ecosystem: Environmental > Terrestrial > Soil > Tropical forest >... | reverse complement strand
GATCGCCGAAGCCAGGGCGGAAGGGGTGTCGTCGTCGAAGGCAAAGCCGGTCGCCACGCCTTCGGCCAAGTTCGTCGCGGTCGCGTCGACAACTGTATCGGCGAGGCCGCCAACCCGGCGCACCAGCGGCAGGGCGCCGTAACGCAGCGCGTAGAGCTGGGTCAAGCCGCAAGGCTCGAAGCGCGAAGGGACGAGGATCACATCCGAGCCGGCATAGATCAGGTGCGCCAGGTTTTCATTGTAGCCGATCATGATACCGACCCGCCCTCGGTATCTTTCGGCCGCAGCCTTGAAGGCCTGCTCGAGATCGCCGTCTCCCGAGCCGAGCAGCGCGAGCTGGCCGCCGCTGGCGACGAGGTCGGGTAAGTCCGCGAGGACGAGGTCAAGGCCCTTTTGCGGGGTGAGGCGACTTACCGTGCTGAGAAGCGGTGCACCCTCGATCGGCTCAAGGTTCAGATGGCGTTGCAAGGCAGCTTTTGCCGCCTGCTTGCCGGCGGTCGTGTCCCCCTCGCCGTAAGGCCGCGGCAGGATGGCATCGTACCGGGGGTCCCACACGCGCGTATCGACGCCGTTCAAGATCCCGGTCAATAAGCTGGCGCGGGCGCGCAACAGCCCATCTAGACCCCAGCCGAAGGCCGGGGTCTGGATTTCGCGCGCGTAGGTCGGGCTCACCGTCGTCAGGCGGTCTGAGTAGAATAGCCCGGCCTTGATAAACGACACCATGCCGAAAAACTCGACTCCGTCGATCGAGAAAAACTCCGGCGGCAATGCCAGCTCCGGGAAGAGCGCGCCAGGGAAAGGCCCCCGATAGGCGAGGTTGTGGACCGTGAATACAGTGGGTATGTGCCCTTCTATTGGCGGCTGGGCGGCGAGGTAGGCGGGGACGAGCCCGGTGTGCCAGTCATGACCGTGCAGGATGTTCGGGCGCCAGTCCGGATCGGCGCCGCGCGCGAGTTCTGCCGCGATCCAGCCGAACAGTCCGAACCGGCGATGGTTGTCGGGCCAATCGCTGCCGTATGGGCTCGCATATGGACTGCCCGGGCGGTCGTAGAAGGCGGGATGATCGACAAGATAGGCGAGGCTTTCGGTACCGGGTAGGCGAGCGAGACCCAGCCGCACTCGCTCGCCGGCGAACGGAGTGGTCAGCCGGGCGATGTCGGTGATGCCGGGGAAGGCATCGAGAAAGCCACGGAAACCGGGCAGCAGAAGACGAACGTCTACACCCTCTGCGATCAGCGCCGGCGGCAATGCCGCGGCGACATCACCGAGCCCGCCCGACTTGACCCAAGGGTAGAGCTCGGCCGTGATGTAGAGGACGCGCATCTAGGAAAAATGTGGATGGATCTGCTCGCCCGCATCCGCCAAGAGATGCTGCCCTTTGCCGAGCTGCTTGGCATCGAGTTCATCAGCGCCGCGCCGGACAAGATCGTTGCCGAGATGACCGTGCGCGACGACCTGTGCACTCGCCCTGCGGTGCTTCACGGCGGAGCCGTTATGGCGTTCGCCGATACCCTCGGAGCCACCGGCACCATCGTCAACCTGCCGGAGGGTACAGGGACGACGACGATCGAGAGTAAAACCAACTTCGTCGCACCGGCGCCGGTGGGAACGCGGGTGATCGGTGAGGCGACCCCCGTCCACCGCGGCCGGCGAACCATGATCTGGCAGACCCGCGTATCGACCCCCGAGGGGCGGCTGGTCGCACTCGTCACCCAGACCCAGCTCGTCCTTTGACGCGGGTCCTATAGGAAGTCGCGGGCACGTTCGATCTCCTCGAGCGAGTTGGTTTGCGAGACGAGGAGTATCTCGTCGAAGCCCAGCTCTGCGACCCGCTTCAACCGCCGCCTGGCTTCATCCGGCGGACAGATCAGAGAGACGTGGGCTAGTTGTGCGAGGCTCGCGGATTCCGGCCGCTCGGCGAGATCGATCGTGACATTGGCGAGGACCGCGTTGTCGCCGCCGTACTCGCGATAGATACGCATTCCCGCCTCGAGATCCTCCCAGCTGCTGAACCGGCCGGAGGGGGTCCAGCCCTGGCAATCTTTTGCGGCGTAGGTGATCCACCGGGGACTGCGCCAGGCGCCGAGCAGTATCGGCGGCCCGTCCTCGCATCCGGGCCACGGGGACAACGCCCCGCCATTGACCGTCCGTCCGGCCCAGGCGTCACGCATCGTGTCGAGCGAGGTCATGAAGGTGCGAAAACGCCGGTCATAATCGCCGCCCAATAGCTCGAAATCCGCTCGCGTCGAGCCGCTGCCGACGCCGAGGCGCAGCCGGTTCCCGGAGAGCATTTGGACCGACTGCACGCGATGCGCCAGCTCGACCGGATGGCGTAGCGGCACCTGCAGCACGGCAATGCCCAGCTCGACCCGCTCGGTCACCGAGCACAACGTTGCCAGCGTAACGAGCGGATCGAGGGTCGGCCGACCGCGACCGAGGGAATCTCCGACCCAGATCCCCGGGAACTCGGCGGTTTCTATCCGGCCGGCGTAATCGACGATGCGGTTGACCGGCGGATCCTTGGATGCGGCACTGGGGCTCACACGAATCTGGACGCTTACCTTCATCATCACCTGCAAATCTTTAGTCGGTCAGAGAAAGTCACGTACCCGCTCGATCTCGTCGAGCACGCCGCCGAGCGAGACGACGAGCACCTCGTCGAAGCCCAGCTGATCGATCCGTTTCAACCGCACCCGCGCCTCGTCCGCCGGGCAGACCAGCGAGATCGTTGCCCGCTCGGCGAGGCTCCCCGGTTCCGGTGTGTTGCTGAGATCGACGAGGACGTTGGCGAGGACGGCGTTTTTGCCGCCGGCCTCGCGGTAGAGCCGCATCCCCGCCTCGAGATCTTCCCAGCTGCTGTAGAGGCCGGAAGCGATCCAGCCGGCGCATTGCTTGGCGGCGTAGGCGATCCAGCGCGGGTTGCGCCAGGCGCCCAGCAATACCGGCGGACCGCCCTCGCATCCGGGCCACGGCGACAACGTCCCGCCATTGAGCGGTTCGCCGCTCCAGGCGCGGCGCATGATCTCGAGCGAGCGCAGCAAGGTGCGGAAGCGCTGGTCGTAGTCGGCGCCGAGGAGATCGAAATCGGCGCGCGTCGAGCCGCTGCCGACGCCGAGGCGCAGGCGCCCCCCCGACAAGGCCTGAACCGACTGCACACGATGGGCGAGCTCGATCGGGTGGCGCAGCGGCACCTGGAGCACCGGTATGCCGAGCTCGACCCGCTGGGTGGCGACGCTGAGCGCGCCGAGGACGATGAGCGGGTCCAAGGTGGGCCGGCCGCGCCCGAGCGAGTCGGTCACCCAGACCCCCGGAAAGCCTCGTTTTTCGATCTGCCGGGCATAGTCGACGATGCGACCGAGCGGCCGGCCGCGGGGCTCGTTGCCGGGGCGCATGAAGGTCACCACGCTCAATCTCATGAGCGCCTGCCGAATAAAAGTGTCGTCGTCACCCGTCCTCCTCTCTCGGCTAGCGGGTTCTCGGGCGAGAATGCAACACATCGGCCGCGGCGGCCAACAGCCGATTGATCCGCCGAGTTCTACCGAGGCCCCGTTCTCCCTCTTACACGGGAAGATATTGGCAAAACTCGGTTCCGGACCGCCCAGAAGGCCGCCCAGCTCCCGATAAGCCATTGAAATGGCATCTGGCCAGGGAAGATTTCCCTAGCCGACCGAACAGGGAAATAAATCGGCTGATCAGGGAATTAATTCGGTCGAACAGAGAGGCACCGGGAAAGCGCCCTTTAGAACGAATCAGAAACTTGCAAGATGTTCGTCGAGGGCCGTTGCGGCAGGTTCACAGAGCAGTCGGGCCGGAATAAAGCGGCGGCAGGCTGGTCCAACATCGCGGACGGCAATTCCCGGCGCACACCAAGGGAGTCTCCGAAATTGCGGCGGACACCGCGGAGAGACACTTATTTGGAAACGCTTCGAATGGGAGGCTCCGCCAATGACCCGCAAGCCAGCAAAGCCGATCGACACCGTGCCGCTGATGTCTTCCAGCGAGTATGAAGCGGCGGTGGACGCGTTTATCCGTAACAAAGGCGTCACGCGCTGCCCGACCGCCTGCTTGGTTCGCACCCAAGCCTCGGTTCCTGCCGCCGACCGCGCGGCGCTCGAGCATTACGAGGCCGGACGCGAGCAGTCGCGCCGAACGCACATCGCGGCGACGGCACGCCTGCTCGGGGTGCCCATGCCGCCGGCTAGTGTTTGCTGAAGGCCGAGCTGAGCTAAGCGCGGCCGACGATCGCGGGGACCAGCGGGAACAGGTCGGTGTCGTCGGTCTGTTGGCCGGCGGCGGTCAGCATCGCATGGACCTGCCCGCGGTGATGGGTCTGGTGGTTGAAGAAATGGGTGACCAGAAGCCGCAGCGGAGCACGCACCTCGCGATTGGCCGCACCGCTGAACCAGGTGAGGTCCTCGGCGAGCCATGAATCGTCGACCTTATTGGCCCAACGCGAAATGTCCTTGTCGGCCTTTTCACGCTCGGCGCTGAGCACGGAAAAATCTTCGATCATGCCGGCACTTTGCTTGATCGGGGTGGCTGGCCTTTCCCAACCGTCAAATCGCGACATCCACTGCCGGTCGCCCCACAGAATGTGGGTCAAGGTACCGTGGATCGAGCCCCAGAACGCGCCGTGCGGCTCTCGCCGCTCGTCATCCGAAAGCCGTCCCGCCGCACCGTAGAGCCGGCGGTTCATTTCGGCGTTGTATGCGGCCATTGTGCGGATATAAGCGGTGGTGATCATCGCAGCTCCTCTGACACTGGTTCAAGGCTCGCGGATTTCGAGGATATGGATTTTGCCGTCGGCGGAACCGGCAACGATTAGATCGTCACGAGCAAAGGCGGCGCAACCGATCGCCGCATCGGCGTAATATTCGGCCAGACAGCGGCCGCTCGCCAGATCCCACAGCCGCAGCGTGTGGTCATCCGAGCCAGAGAGGGCGCGGCGGCCTTCCCCCAGCACCGCCAGCGCGCGGACCCCAGAGTGTGCCCTTCGAGGGTGCGCAAGGTCTCGCCGGTTTTGAGATCCCATAGCCGCAGCGTGTTGTCGAATGAGCCGGAGAGGGCGCGACAGCCATCCGCCAGCACCGCCACCGCGTTGACCAGAGCGGTGTGCCCTTCGAAGATGCGCAGGGTGTCGCCGGTCGTCAGATCCCACAGACGAAAGGTGTTGTCCCAAGAGCCGGACAGGGCACGGGTGCCGTGAGCCAGCACCGCCACCGCGCTGACTGAACTTGTGTGTCCTTCGAGGGTACGCAAGTGTGCGCCGGTCGCCAGATCCCACACCCTTAACGTGTCGTCCCAAGAGCCGGAGAGGGCACGGCGGCCGTCGGTTAGCACTGCTACCACGGTTTCCCCATAGGCGTGCCCTTTCAGGGTGCGCAAGGTCTCGCCGGTTTCGAGATCCCACAGCCGGAGCATGCCGTCATCGGAGCCGGAGAGAGCGCGGCAACCGTCGGCCAGTACCTCCATCGCGATGAGCCCACCAGTGTGCCCTGCGGAGAAGCGAGGGCTCGTGCCGGTTTCGAGATCCCATAGCCGCAGCGTGCCGTCATCGGAGCCGGAGAGAGCGCGGCTGCCGCCGCCCAGCACCGCCACCGCTCTGACTGAATCGGTGTGCCTTTCGAGGGTGCACAGGGTCTCGCCGCTCGCCAGATCCCACAGCCGCAAGGTGTTATCCTCTGAGCCGAAGAGGGCGTGGCGGCCGTCGCCCAACACCGCCACGGCGCTGACCCAATGGGTGTGCCCTTCGAGAGTGCTAGGGTCTCGCCGCTCTGCAGATCCCACAGCCGCAAAGTATTGTCCCAGGAGCCGGAGAGGGCACGGCTGCCGTCGCCCAGCACCGCCACCGCTCTGACCGAATCGGTGTGCCCTTCGAGGGTGCGCAGGGTCTCGCCGGTGGCGAGATCCCACAGCCTCAGCGTGTTGTCATCAGAGCCGGAGAGGGCGCGGCTGCCGTCGCCCAGAACCGCCCCCGCTCTGACCGAATCGGTGTGTCCTTTGAGCGTGCAGGGTCTCGCCGCTCGCCAGATCCCACAGCCGCAAGGTGTTATCCTCTGAGCCGGAGAGGGCGCGGCTGCCGTCGGGAAGAAACGCCACTGCTGTGACCCGACCCTCGTGTCCGACCAGGATCTGGCGGAGCGGTCCACCGGGCGGCGTCAGCGAAGAAAATCGGGGACGCATCCACGCCCGGCCGGGTCCGTTCTCCGCCCCCGCCACCAAAGTTTTGACCGCCGGCCCATCGGCTCGACGCAGTCGCCCGAGCAACTGACCGGGAAGATGCAAGCGGTCGCGGACGAGCGCCGGGATCGACAGCCGCAGAGCTTGTTGGATCAGGGCGAGATCGGGGTCCTGCCCGACGAGATCGTAATCAGCGAGAAGCGCAGCGACGTTGGTGGCGCGCAGTTTTGCGACCAGCCAATCGTAATCGCACAGCAGCTCCAGGAGCTCGTCGATCCGATCGGCGGCGACTAAGTGCTGCGGCAGATGCTGAAAGAAGTAACCGTCATCCGGGCCGTTTGCCCAACCGGTTTCGGCAGCGGCGCGGTAAGCCTCGATCAGGGCACTATGCGCTTCGACCAGCGAGGCGACGTTCAGCCGCAGAAAATCATGCTGCAAATCGTGAAACGAGATGCGTCTTCTGTCGTCGCTACGGATCAACAAGGCCTGGCGGTGTAGACGTCGCAGAAGTTCCCGAGAATCCGGGAGTTCCATCCCTCCGGAATGGCGCCACAGAGTACAAATCGTCTCCACCGGGACGTTGGCGTCTTCAGGAAACACTGCGAGTTCGAGATAGCGATCGCGATCCGAACTGGCCAATGCATCGGTGCTGACCTGCAGCGCGTTGAAGATGCTGCCATATCCGGGAAATTCGAGGCGCCCTCGTTCGAGTGCTGACAGCACATCCTCCCAGGCGGCTCCGCCGCGGACCTGAGCGCCAGCCACCGCCAACGCCAGAGGCAAATGACCGCAGTTCTCGACAACTTTTCGAGCCGCGGCACGCAGGGTGTCGCGCGCCTGCCCGCTGAATGTGGCGAGGAGTTCGAGGGCCGAAGCTTCATCGGGTATACCCAGAGATACTTCGCCCGCGCCGAGACGGACGAGCAGGTCGGCATCGCGGGTGGTCACGAGCAGACGCGACCGCGGTCCCAACACATCAAATGACTCCGCATCCCAAAAACGCCACAAATCGTCGAGAACCAGTAGGCATGATTTACCTTCGAACAACTGTCGCAATCGATCGCGTGCCTCGTGCTGGGTCGCGAATGCGTTGGTTTCGCCGGTCAAATAACCGACGAGCCGAGATTACAGCTGCAACGGATCGAGTGATTGGCCTAGCGTTAACCAGAAGATGCCGTCGGCAAAGGCACGGCGGACCTCGTCATCATTGACCAAATCGATCGCGAGAACGGTCTTGCCAATGCCGCCCATGCCGTGCAGCCCCATGCGAGTTCCGGCGATGCCGACTGCCTGGTCGGTGGCGCGAAGCAGGGCTTCTTTCAGTGCGGTGAAATACTCGGGCCGGCGAAGATGATGTGGTCGCTGGTTGGGAGCGCCGTGCAATACCGAAATCCGGCCCGTTTGGGTTACTGGAGCGAGAGGCGCCACCGCAGCTCGATCCGAGCGGACTGGCGGTCGTGGGCTAGCCGCCACCTTCTGGGCCGCCGTAGCGATTTGCTCGGCGAGGTGCGCGAACGCGGCATTGCGCTTTGGCACCCTCATTCCGTCGAGCGGCTCATCCGGGGAGTGGGCAAACTGCAGTTGTGAAAGCGGCGTCGCCTTGTAGCCGCTCGCGCTCACAGCGATGGCAAAAAGGGTCATATCTCCGGCATCGGCGGCGTTGAGCAGTTGCGGCAACTCTTCATTGCGGATGAAATCCGAAGCGAGAAAATGGTCGCTGACCAACAACACGCCCACGCTGCTACGCGACAGTGCCGTCGCAATGTCGCGCCGCCACTGACCGCCAGCCTCGATGTACTTGTCCGCCCAGACGTCGAGGCTGGCGTAGACCTTTAAAGAAGTCAGCAACCGGGACAGCCAGTCCCCGTCGCGGTGGCTGTAGCTGATGAAGACAACGTCACGCGCCTCCCCAGCCATCCGCGTTTCTCTCTGTCAGGGCCCTCAGCGGCCTTTGAAAGGTCCGGGCTTGCGTTTTTCGGCGAAGGCGCGGGCGGCTTCGTGAAAGTCCTCGCTGAGATAGAGCTTTAACGGCGCCGTCTGCATGATGACCTCGCGCTCGAGCTGCTCCATGTACCAGCGGCGGGTGCGGACTGTGGCGCGCACCGAAAGCGGCGGGTTCTTCGCGACCTGGGCAGCGAGGTCTCGGGCGATTTCGAGATGCTGGCCTTCGGGTGCCACGCGGTTGATCAGCCCGGCGGCAAACGCCTCCTCGGCAGTGAAGAAGCGGCCGGTCAGCGCCACTTCATTGGCAAAGGCGGCACCGCCGCGAAAGTTCAGCAACGCCCAATATTTCGAGCCGCCAAGGCCGCGCGAGGTCTCGGTCACCTGGAACTTGGTGCCGGCCGCGGCGACGATCAGGTCGCATTCGAAGACGATGCCGAGCGCCAGCCCCATCGCGTAGCCATGCGGTGCCGCGATGACCGGCTTCCAGTTCACGGCGCGTGTGAACAAATCGGCCGAGTTGGCGCCCCAACCTTGCGGGCCGCCATGCTCCTCGAATTCCTCGCGCCTGCGCAATTGGCGCTGATGGACGTCGGCACCGCTCGAAAAGGCGCGACCCTTGCCGCAGATGATCGCGACCTGCGCCTCCGGGTCGAGATCGAAACGCCGCAGCGTATCCATCAGGTGCCGGACCAGGTCGTCGCTGAACGCATTGAGCCGGTCGGGCCGGTTCAAGGTCAGGGTCGCGATCTGACCACTGCACTCGTATTCGACGAGAGTCTCGGTCATCTTCCTTCCCTCCGAAGCCCCTCACCCCACCCTTCTCCCCGCAACCGGGGTGAGGGAGCTACTTCTCCTGCATGATCCAGACCCCATCCCACCCCTCCTCGGGTGGGTTGGCCTGGTAGTAGCGGCAGCGGTCGAAGAAGATGCGGGAGGGCCGATCCCGGGGAGCCAGTTCGAGCGCACTAGCGAAGTGACCGAGGCCACTCTGCCAGTCGCGCCGCTGATAGCAATCGACACCGGTCTCGTAGGCCTTGATCACGGAGGCTAGCTTGGGAAAGGTCCCCCGAGTGTGATGCCCGAGCGACTCATAAACCCAGGTCGGCTGCGAAATGCCTTTGGCCTGGATCAGGTCGAGGCGCCGCAGAACAGCGGATGATTTCAATTCGTCGACGGTGGTCGCCGCTAGCAGTACCGGCGTACCGTAATATTTGGTGGCGCCCTCGAGCCGGGCGGCGAGGTTAACGTTGTTGCCGATGGCCGTGTATTCCATCCGCTTTGACGCCCCGACCGAGCCGGCGAGCACCTCGCCGGTGGCCAGCCCGATGCCGATCTCGATCGGCTCAGACCCGCGCCGGGCTCGCCTCGAGTTGAAGACGGCGAGGGCACGGATCATGTCGTTTGCGACATAGAGCGCATTGTCGGCGTCGGCCGAGCCGGCGACCGGCGCGCCGAAGATCGCCATCAGGCCGTCGCCGATGTATTTGTCGAGCATACCACCGCGGGTGAAGATGACCTCGACCATCTCGGTGAAGAATTCGTTGAGCATCGACACGGTATTGCGCGGCGTCATACCTTCCGACATCAGCGAGAAGCGCCGGATATCCGCGAATAGCACAGTGGCGACCAGGGCGCTCCCTTCCAGGACGTCTTCGCCGCTGGCGAGTAGCTGATCCACCACCTCCTTGGCCACATAGCGCGCCATCGTGTTGCGCACGCGTTTTTCCCGCGTGATGTCCTCGAACACCAGCATGTAGCCGATGGATTTTCCTTCGGTGTCGAGAAACGGAGCCGCCGTCAGATTGACCGAAGAGACCCCGCCATCCGGCTGCTTCAGGTCGGTGTCGGCGTGGTAATCGGTGGCCCCCATCCGCTCGACAAATTCGAGGCTTCTGGAGATCCAGGCGTTGAGATTGCCGAAAACCTGCCGGGCCGGACGATTGACCAGCGCCTCCGACGACAGTCCCAGAATCCGCTGCGCGGCCTCGTTGACCTTGACGATCACGCACCGCCGATCGAGCGTCACCACCCCGTTCGAGAGCGACTTCAGGATGCTCTCATTGTAATTCTTCAGCGCGAGCACATCCGAAAATAGACGTGCATTTTCGAGCGCGACCGCGATGCCCGAGGAAAATGCCTTCAGCCGGCGGATGTCGATCTGGGTGAACCGGCCGCCTCGTTTGTTAAGCACCTGGAGCACGCCGAGGCGCTCGCCGGTCCGGTCGATGACCGGCACATTGACCATATTGCGGGTGCGAAACCCTGAGCGCCGGTCAATTTCCCGATTGAAGCGAGGGTCGGCATAAGCGTCGGGTATGTTCAGCACCTCGCCGCTCGCGAAGACCGCGCCAGCGATCCCGGCGTTTGCCGGAATGCGGATCTGCCGTTGCTCGGTGCCTTCGGCAACTCTAGACCAAAGCTCGTCTGTGCTCGGGTCGTAGACGAAGAGCGTCGAGCGCTCGGCATCGAGAAGCTGAGTGGCCGCCGCCACGATGCGGACCAGCAATGTGTCGAGGTGCAGCTCCGTCGAGATCGCCTCGGTGATCGCCAGCAGTTCCAGTTCTTCGCGCCGAGCCTGCTCTAGGCGCTCCACCATTTGCGCCTGCTCGAGCGCGCTCGCGGCGTGGCGGCTGATCGCCTCCAGAACGGCCATGTCGCTCGCAGCGAATCTGCCCGAACGCTTGTTCAGCACCTGGGTTACGCCGATGACCTGGTCGGCGCGGTTGCGCAACGGCACGCACAGAATGCTGCGGGTGCGATATCCGGTCTGCCGGTCTATCTCGGGGTTGAACCGCGGGTCCCGGTTGGCGTCGTCGATGATTTCCCCGACACCGGAGCCGAACACCGAGCCGGCGATCCCGACGCCCTGCGGGATCCGAATCTCGGATACACCCTCGCCGCCGGCCACTCGCGAAAACAGCTCTCCGGTATCGGCGTCATGCAGGAACAACGTTGCACGGTCGGCGTTGAGCACCTCGACGATCAACTCGATCAGGCGAGGTAGTTGGTGATCGAGCGAAAGCCGCTGGGTGACCGTGTCGGCGACCTCGAGGAGCACCAAGAGCCGACGGATCGCGTCACTTGCCGCGGCCGCCGGCACCGAGTCGTTGCCGAGCAGCGCATCCAGCATGCGCGAGGTTGCGGGATCGAGCCCCGATTGCTGAACGGGTTCCGGACTCTTCGCCAACAAGCACCGCCCTCGGTTCGGGCAAGATGCACGGACGGCAATTGTTACCATTCGTTACCGGACACGACAAGCCAGAGTGCCTCTTGGTGCTATTGCGCACGACACGGCACCCCTGCACCAGCTAACATTGCCGGGGATTGTCGGCGTGAGGGGGACCCATGCGGCTCGAAGCGCTCTTCCGGCCAAAATCGATTGCCGTCGTCGGCGCATCTGAGAAACCGACAATCGGACGCAGGCTGATCGCCTCGTTGGACCGGTTTGGCTTCTTAGGGTCGATATTTCCGGTCAACCCGAATTATTCGACCGTACTCGGTCGCCAATGCTTCGCCAGCATCGCAGAACTTCCGGAAGCGCCGAATGTCGCGGTCTTCTGCGTGGGCCACGAGCGCGTGCTCGAGCCATTCGCCGCGGCGGCGGAGCGCGGGATCAAGGCCGCGGTCATCTATGATGGCGGTTTTGCCGAGCGCGGCGAGGACGGGCGCCGGCGGCAGGCACAAATCGAAGGGATCTGCCGTGACGGCGGTATCGCACTCTGCGGGCCGAACTGCATGGGAGTGCTCAATCCGCATCACCGCAGCACGACCTACCTGCAGGAACTACGCGACCCGGCGGGGCTCGCCGGCAATGTCGGCATCATCTCGCAGAGCGGCGGATTCTGCATTGGCCTGCTGAACGACGTCAGACGCTTCGGGTTCAGCCATGTCGTCTCGTCCGGCAATGAAGCGGTAACGGCAACGGCGGATTATCTCGATTACCTTGTCGATGATCCGCACACCAAAGTGATCGGCGGGTTTATCGAAACCGTCAGATACCCGGATCGCTTTGCTGCTGCACTCGATCATGCCGCCGCGCAAGGGAAGCCGGTGGTGATGCTGAAGGTCGGGCGGACCGGGCGCACACAACGTGCCGTAACCACCCATACGGGCGGGAGCGCCGGCGACCCCGGGTCTGCGTCCGAGCTATTTCGTGCCCATCGCGCAATCGAAGTAGCGGACCTCGTCGAGTTTACTGAGGTGATAGCTGCTGCTCAGAGCACGAAACAGGCAGCGGGGCGCAGGATCGGCGTCATTACCTCATCCGGGGGATTGGCCGAGCTGATCCTCGACATCGCCGCGTCAACAGACCTGCAGCTGCCTCCGCTGCCGGCCGCGGTGAAGGCCGAAATCGATCAGCAGATCGGATTTGTCACCGGCGATGGAAACCCGCTCGATGGCTGGGGCAACGGTACCTTCCTAGTCAACCTGCCGCACGCCCTTCGCGTCTTCGACGCGAGCCCCGACCATGACATCATCGTGTTTTGCCGCGACAATTGCGACGGCCAGCCTTTCGAGTCCCCTGAGATCGGGTGGGCCTATCTCGAACTCTTCGAGCGTGCGGCGGCGGCCAGCGGCAAACCGCATTACCTGCTGCACTCCCGCCCCGGGCTCCTGCACCGCGAGCAGGTGGCACATCTTCGCAAGGCCGGTATTCCGGTAGTCGGCGGTCTTCGCGAGGGGCTCGGCGCGATCGACCGGCTGGCCCGCCGCGCAACGACGAGAGGAGGGTGACCATGCCCGATCCCGTGGTTCTTTACGAGGTGGACGACAAGGTGAGCGTCATCACGTTGAACCGTCCGGAAAAGCTCAACGCCATCAGTCCGGAATTGCGGCTCCAGCTGACGGCCGCCTTCACTCGGGCCGATGCCGATCCCGCGACGAGCGTCGTCCTGCTGCGCGCCGAGGGCCGCAGCTTCTGCGCCGGCTATGACATCTCGGCGCGAGAGCCGGGGACGGATGACTGGCGCAGCGATCCGACCAAAGCGCACGATCACCTGCACCCGCAGCTAGAATTCGAGATGATGCCGTGGACGATGAAAAAGCCGGTGATCGCCTCGGTCCAGGGCCACGTCATGGGCGGTGGCTGCGAGCTCGTCATGCTGTGCGATCTGACGATTGCTGCCGACAACGCGACGTTCGGCGAGCCGGAAGTGCGTTTTTCGAGCGTCGGCCCGGCAATCGTGATGCCGATGATCATCGGCTACAAGAAGGCCCGCGAGCTGCTCTATTTTGGCGATACGATCGACGCCGAGGCCGCATTGGCGCTCGGCATGGTCAACCGCGTCGTGCCGCTCGCAGAATTGCGCGAGGCGAGCCTCAAATGGGCCAAGCGGCTGTCCCTGATTTCGCCGGAAGCGCTTTATGCGGCCAAGCGCGCGGTCAACCGCGGCGCCGACGCCGCCGGCTTCCGCACGGCACTCTACGCCGGGCTTGACGCCGTTGGTCCGCTCTACGCGACCAAGACCGAGTTCGGTCAGCGTTTCCGCGAGATCGTCGCCCGCGAGGGGGTGCCCGCCGCGGTCAGATGGCGGTCAGCACAGTTCCGCGAGTAGCTTGCCCCTCACCCTCCCGCTACGGCGGTCCCTCCCTCTCCCCGCAATGGGGGGAGAGGGTTGGAGTGAGGGGCCTCTCACCTAAGCCGGGGCGAAGAGGTCGGTCTTGGCCGTGTCCCGCAAAGTCGCCATGGTCGGCGCGGGCGGTGCCGCGAACGCTGCGTCGTTCTGCAACACCGGCAGCGCGCGCTCGGCGAAGAGGCGCATGTTCTTTTCCGCCTCGTCATGCGGGATGCGCCCATACGAAAACTCGGTTACCACGTGGTCGGTCCCGGTCAGCCGCTGCAATTCGGCGATCTGCTCGATGCAATCCTCGGGCGTCCCGACGATCTGGATCTTGACGTAGAACTCGGTCGCCCTGACCCGTTCCTGCTCGTCCTGCAGGCGGGCATAGGTCTTGGCCATCTTGCCATAGGTCTCGTAGCCTTTGACCGTCGCGAGATGGCCGTCGGAGAAATGGTAGTGGTCGTCGATCGACTGCCATTTCTTGCCGAGCCAATTCATCGCCCGGTCCTGTGCCTCGGCACGGCTCTCGGCACAGGAGACGTTGGTCAGAATGATCGGCGGCGGCGGGTTGTAGCCGACGGAGAGGGCGATCTCGCGATAGTTGATGATGCTCTCCGCGGCTTTGGGCCATTCGTTCTGCATGACGACCAGGATGCCGAAGCCGAGTTTGGCCATGATCTCGGCGGATTCCGGGCTGACGGAGGAGGCGAAGAAGCGCTCCTTGGGGTGCGAGATCGGGCGCGGCCGGATCGAGGTGCGGGGGATCTGGTAGAATTCGCCCTGCCACTCGAATTCGGGCTCGCGCAGTGCCTTGCGGATCAGCTGTGCGGCCTCGGCAAAGCGCGGCCGCGCCTCACCCATCGGGATGCGAAAGCCCGCGTATTCGACGCTCGCAGCACCCCGGCCAAAGCCGAAGAGGCAGCGCCCGCTGGAGAGGATGTCGAGCAGTGCGATCTCCTCGGCCACACGGATCGGGTCGTGCCACGGCAAGACGATGACCGCGGTCCCAAAGGTGATGCGCTTGGTGCGGCCGGCGAAATAGGCCAGCAATTCGAGCGGTGCGGGCGACATCGCATAGCCGGTGAAGTGGTGCTCGAGCGCGAACAGCGAGTCGAAGCCGAGCGGCTCGGCGAGGTCGCCGATCGCCAGATGGTCGGAGACGACCGCCACGTCCGGGCGCGGCGGCTCGGCCAGCATGTTGAGCGCAATGCCGACTTTCATGGTCGCTCTCCTCCGCTCATCTCACCGAACGCGGTACCATGGGTGCGGCTGCCCTGCCACCTTGCTGCGCATGGTGTAGACCGAAGTCCGGGCGGTGAAGAAGATCGTCTTCAGATCGGCACCGCCAAAGCAGAGATTGGCCGGGATCTCCGGGGTGCGGAGGATGCCGATCCTGGCACCATCGCGGGCGAACACCCAGGTCCCACCGGGTCCGGTGCAGAAGACCCGGCCTTCGACATCGACCTTCATGCCGTCGGGGACGCCGTCGGTCTCCTCGGAGGACATGTCGGCAAAGATGCGCCGCCGCACCATGTCACCATCGGCATCGAGCTCGATCGCGTGGATGTACTGCGCCTGCCGGGTGTTGGCGACGTAGAGGGTGCGCTCGTCCGGCGAGAAGGCGAGGCCGTTCGGGTATTCGAACTCGGCGACCAGGCGTTTTGTCCCATCAGGCATGATCCGATAGACCCCGGAATGGACGAGCTCCTTTTCGGCGAGCGGGATGCGCAGACCGGGATCGGTGAACCAGATGCTGCCGTCCGACCGGCAGACAACGTCATTGGGGCGGTTGATTCGCTTGCCCTGATAGCGGTCCATCAGCACCGCGACACTGCCGTCGGCCGCGATGCGGGAAACACGCCGGTTGCCGCCTTCGCAGATCACCAGGCGGCCCTGCAGATCAAAGGTCGTGCCGTTGCCCTCGCCGGTCTCGCTGCGCACGATCTCGGGCGTCTGCCCCGGCCGCAGCCGGAACAAGAGGCTGCGGCGGATATCGACGAAGTAGTAAAAGCCGTCGGGATGCCACGACGGACCTTCGGTGAACACGAAGTTTGTCGCCAAACGTTCCGCCGGACCCGGCTCCAGGATGTCGTCGAGCGTCGCCATCGTCGTTCCTCCCATCACGCGCGCTTCGTCCGAGAGGCTACTCCCGGCCCGTCGGCGTGTCCATTTCCGGCTCCCCGGGCGGTGCGCTTCATCCCATACGGCAATCGCCGACCCCTGTTGTAACCGCGAAAACAGGGCGAATCATCGGTTCCGGCCTCAGATTTGCCCGAATCGTTTACCATAAAGTCATTGATATCAGGTACTTAAAAACCGGTGGATGGTTCGCATGAACAGGGAGCCGGACGGCGCCTAGCAGGGGGACGAATCGGTCGATCAGGGTGGTAACAGGGTGGGGGCAAGGCGCGGCCCGCAACGCCGTGTCACAACGAACGCGCCCGGATTAAACTGCGCCTAACTGGCGAGCCGTCGGGGGCGCGCGATGAAGACCGGGGACAGGGAGAGAGGTACCGCGGCTACGCGCCTCGGTGACGGCCCGACGCGTCGCGTTGTGATTGCCGGGCTCGCCTGCCTGCTCGCCGCGCCCCAACGATCGCCCGCACAGCAAGCTCCGGCAAAAGTCCCGCGCGTTGGCTGGATCTGGAACGGACGATCGGCCGGAGATCCGACCGAGGTTGCGGGCTTCCGCCAAGGTCTGAAGGAGCTCGGCTATATCGAGGGCCAGAACATCGGCGTCGACTACCGCTTCGGTGAGGGCAACGTTGATCGCGCTGCCGAATTTGCCGCCGAGTTGGTGCACCTACGGCCGGATGTCCTGGTTGTATTCGGGGATCCAATGGTCCGCGACGTCAAGAGACTCACCGCGACGATTCCCGTAGTCATGCTGGCCGGCGATCCGGTCGGATCGGGCTTGGTGACCAATTTGGCACGGCCGGGCGGTAACATCACCGGCGTGTCGATGATGCAAGGTCTCGAGGGGCTGGCCGGTAAGCGCATTGAGCTTCTCAAGGATGCCCTGCCGAAGGCGATCCGAATAGGGCTGATGTTCTGGCCCGGCAACCCGGCCATGGCCGCAAGCCTTGCGCAGGCAGAAGGGGTGGCAAATCGGCTCGGGATGGTCATTCGCCCGTTCCCGGTGCAGCGCGGCGACGAGCTCGAGGCGGCCGTCAGCGCCGTGGCCCGCGAGGGTGTTGACGGTGTCGATATCGAGCCGTCGTTCCTTTTCACCAGCTATCCTCGGGAGACCGGGAAACTGCTGTTGAAATACCGGCTTCCCTGCGTTTCCGAGCTACGTCGAATTGCCGAGAGCGGCGGGCTTCTGTCCTACGGCCCGAACCTCTTCGAGACGACGCGGCGCATGGCCTATTTTGTCGACCGCATCCTGAAAGGAGCCAAGCCCGCCGATCTCCCGGTCGGGCAAGCGAGCAAGCTCGAACTGGTCGTCAACACGAAGGCGGCGCAGGCGCTCGGTGTGACGATCCCACCGCTTATCCTCGCCCGCGCCGACGAGGTCATCGAGTGA
>Ga0310914_10001074_pt1 | contig 17263 bp, 11 predicted proteins | sample GREbulkMGAN108_FD_203450 | JGI IMG/M metagenome (GOLD analysis project Ga0310914, IMG submission 203450) | Lab enrichment of tropical soil microbial communities from Luquillo Experimental Forest, Puerto Rico - GRE.bulkMG.AN108 | ecosystem: Environmental > Terrestrial > Soil > Tropical forest >... | reverse complement strand
GCCGGCGTTCGGTGCCTATACCGGCGGCTTGAGCATCCGCGATGCGGCGTTCGCAAAAATCTTCGCGTCGCTGGATTTCATGGCGCATGTGCTCGGCGATGTCCGGATGCACACCATCGCCGCCTCGCGGTGCTATTGAGCACGACGTCTGCTCGTTTCTTACCCTCCCCCTCGAGGGGAGGGTGACTAAGCCGCCTTGGCCTGCACGGTGTCACAGAACTCGGCGAGCTTGTCGGCCAGCCGCAACGTCGCGGGGGTCGCGTCGGGAGACGCCACCAGCGCCACCTCTGTCTTGTCGATTGGCGCGAAGCCGTCTTTTGACGTGAGCACGCGGTGATCGGCCTGGATCGATATATCCGACAGGATGCTGAGGCCCATGCCGGCTGCGACCGCTGCCTGGATGCCGGCAAGGCTCGACGACGTATAGGTCATGTGCCAGCTCCGCCCTGCGCTCTCGAGCGCATGGATCGCACGCGCGCGATAGAGGCAGCCTGCGGGAAAGCCGATCAGCGGCACCGAGCCGGACCGGGCGTCGCATGGACGGCTCTTGCTGGTCACCCAATGCACCCGCTCGGGCCACACGGCGATCCCGCCTTTTTCTCCCGCGTCGCGTTTGAGCAGCGCGAGATCGAGTTCGCCGCGCTCGAGGTCGCGCCTCAGATCGATGCTCTGGTTGGCCCGGACATCGAGCCTCAGCCCCGGATGCGTGCGCGCAAAGGAGGCGAGCAGCTTTGCCAGCCGATAGGCCGCGAAATCTTCGGGGATGCCCAGCCTCACGGCGCCTTCGTGGTCGGGCCGCGCCATTACGTCGCGCGCCTCTTCTTCGAGCGCGAGCAGGCGCCGCGCATAGGAGAGCAGCCGTTCGCCGGCTTCCGTCGGCGTGACCTCCTTGCCGGAACGGATCAATAGCGGCTGGCCGACATCCTCCTCCAGGCGCTTGATCTGCTGGCTGACGGTCGATTGCGTCCGGTGAACGCGCTCGCCGGCACGGGTGAATCCGCCGGCATCCACCACCGAGACGAAACTGCGCAGCAACTCGAAATCGAGCATTTGTCATCCATTCGAAAATCCACTGAATTAAAGTCTATCATTTAATTTCCAAATGGCAAGCTCCGCCCCTAAATCTGGGTGGCAGGAGATTTCCAATGTCGCTCTCGTCCCCGCTTGCCGTCCCCGCTGCGCGGTTCAACGCGCTGCCGTTTTACATTGCGCTGTTCTGCCTGCTCTGGAGCTTCGCCTTCATCGCCGGCAAGGTCGGCGTCACCTATTGCCCGCCGCTGATCCTGCTCGCCGCCCGCTTTTCGCTCGCGGGTGTAATCATCCTCGCGATCTCAGCGCTCCGTCGGGAGGCGTGGCAACTCAGTTTTCGCGACGCATGGGTGTTCGCGTTGCTCGGCATTGCCAACAACGCGCTCTATCTCGGGCTGGGTTATACCGGGCTGACATCGATGTCCGCCGGTCTGAGCAGCCTGATCATGTCCAGCAATCCGGTGTTCACCGCGGTGGTCGCCGTGATCTTCCTCAAGGAAACGCTGACCTGGCGCAAGGCTTTGGGGTTGCTGCTGGGGGTCGCGGGGGTCGCCGCTATCGTCTGGCACCGCATGTCGGTGGGGACCGACAGCCTGCACGGCATCCTGCTGACGCTCGTCTCGCTCACCTCCATCGTGGCGGGCACCATCCTGTTCAAGCTGCTGGCTCCGAAGGGCAGTCTCTGGATCGGCAACGGCATCCAGAATCTCGCCGCCGGAATCGTGCTGACGCCGATCGCGCTCGCTTTCGCCGACATCCATGACATCGTGCCGAGCGAAAAACTGCTCGGTGCGTTCCTGTTCCTCGTGCTGGGCGGATCCATTCTCGCCTTCGTACTGTGGTTCCATCTCCTGAAAGTGTGTGGTGCCGTGGCCGCGAGTGCCTATCATTTCATGATGCCGCCGCTGGGCATGCTGTTCGCCTGGATGGTGCTGGGCGAACACATGGCGCCCCTCGACCTTCCGGGAATAGTGCCGGTGGCACTCGGCATTTATCTCGTGACCCGTCCTTCCGCATCCACAAAAGGGAGCAGAGCATGAGCTTATCGATCACGTTGATCGGCGGTCCGACCGCGCTGATCGAAATCGACGGCTTTCGGCTGTTGACCGATCCCACCTTCGATGCGCCGGGCAGCTATCAATTGCCGCATGTGAAGCTGGAGAAGCTCACGGGACCCGCCGTGAAAGCGGAGGCAATCGGCGAGATCGATGCGGTGTTGCTGAGCCACGATCAGCATTCGGACAATCTCGATCATTCAGGCAAGGATTTTCTCAAGCGCGCCAGGCGCGTGCTCACGACGGAGGCCGACGCGAAACGCCTCGGCGGGCACGCCGAAGGCTTTGCGCCCTGGGCATCGACCGAACTGAAGGGCAAGAACGGCGCGTCGTTGACGATTTCGGCAACGCCGGCACGTCACGGTCCGGCCGGCATAGAGCCGCTTTCCGGCGACGTCATCGGCTTTGTCGTCGCATCGAAGAAGCCGGGCAGCCGGCCGATCTATGTCAGCGGCGACACCACCTGGTTCGATGGCGTGGCCGAAGTGGCAAGGCGTTTCAACTGCGGCGTCGTGCTGCCCTTTGCGGGCGCCGCGCAAACCCGCGGTCCTTTCCATCTCACCATGGATACCAACGACACGATCGAGACCGCGCGGGCGTTTTCCGATGCGGTGATCGTTCCCGTTCACACCGACGGCTGGGCGCATTTCCGCCAGAACGCGAAAGACCTTCGCCTCACCTTCGACGCGCTCGGTTTTGGCAAGCGGCTGCAATTGCTGGAGCCGGGCGTGCGGACGGCGATCGAGGCTTGACGATCCGTCGTTGCGAGCGAAGCGATTCAGGAAACCGAAGCCCGGCTCGGGATTGCTTCGGAGCGCACGCTCCTTGCAATGACGATTTAGTTAATCCTTGCGGAACACGATCGACGCTATCCAGCCGGTCATCAGCGCCATGACCGCGGTGACGAGCCCATAAGCGAGCCCGTTCTGCCGCGCGGTGGAGGCCACGAATTGCTCGAAGCCGACCTTGACGATCTCGAATGCGGTTTCGGTGCGCGTCAGCAGCGCGCCGTTCGAGAACAGCTTGATCTCGATGTCGTAAGTGCCGATCGGCACTACGGCGGGCAGGGGAATGCCGGTACGAAACAGCGTCGGCGTCAGGAACGTCACCGCGGAGGTGTCCTCGCGGTAAAGGCCCTGCTGGCGTTGCAGCCGCACGAAAGCGCTGCGGAACGCATCGTTGGGAACGACATCGGCGTAATCCGGACCGACACGCTGGGTCAACAGCACATTGTTCAAGCCAAGCTGCTGTCGGCGCTGAACCTCGGGTGTACCGATCTCGTCGAACGGACGGTTGGCGAACAGCGCGAGATAGGTTGGCACTTTCAGGAATTGCCGGTAGTCGCTGTTGATCCAGATGCCGAACACGCGCGCCTTGCGACGGGTGACCATATCGGCGCGCGGGCCAAGGACGGTGACGACCAGATCGTAATTGCTGCGCGCGGCCGGTACCGAGGCATCCTTCTCGACCGAGCCGAACAGCACGAGCTCCTCGCCGGAATAGTTCGGCGTCACCGTGACGCGATGGTTGGAGACCGAGGCGATCAGCCGTTCGCCACGCGCCGGCGCGGCCGCAAGGCTCGCGGCCACCAGAATCGCAGCGGCGGGCAGTGCGCAGGCTCTCATTGCGTCACCCCGGTTTCCCTGATGGTGAACAGCTCGTCCGGGCGGATCACGAGTTCGATCGCGAAGCGGATGCCGACCGCGAGAATCAACAACCCGAGCAGCAGACGCAACTGTTCGCCGCGAATCTTCTGTCCGGCGCGGGCGCCGAACTGCGCGCCCGTGACCCCGCCGACCATCAGGATCAACGCCAGCACCGCATCGACCAGATGGTTGGTAACCGCGTGCAACACGGTTGCGAACAACATGGTGACCAGCGTCAGGACCATCGAGGTGCCGATGACGGTCGAGGTCGGCACGCGCAAGAGATAGATCATGACTGGCACGAGGATGAAGCCGCCGCCGATGCCCATGATGGCGCCGATGAAGCCGATGACGATGCCGACGATCACGACCGGGATCACCGACAGATAGATCTTGGAGCGTTTGAAGCGGATTTTCAGCGGCAGCGCATGGATCCAGTTGTGGGCCCGGCGTGGCGGTGTGGCGCCACGCCGCGTCCGCAGGATCGCGCGAAAGCCCTCATAGAGCATCGCGGCGCCGACGGTGGTGAGCAGGACGACGTAGGACAGCGCGATCATCAGATCGAGCTGGCCGAGCGAGCGCAGATAGGTGAAAGTGGAAACGCCAAGCGCAGTTCCGCCGACACCGCCGATCAGAAGCACGAGCGCGAGCGCCGGATCGATCGCGCGCCGCCGCCAGTAGGAAATCGCGCCGGAGAACGAGGAGGCCGCGATATGGCTCGCGACGGAAGCGACCGCGACCGCGGGTGCAATCCCGATGAAGATCAAAAGCGGCGTCATCAAAAATCCGCCGCCGATTCCGAACATGCCGGATACGAAGCCGACCGCCGCACCCATCGCCAGGATGAGGAAGATGTTGACCGGGAGGTCGGCAATCGGAAGATAAATCTGCACGCGCGTTTTCCCGCTTGGCGGTCAGGATCGCGATTAAGAAATTCGCATCATGATGCGGGTTCGATGCCGCGCCTCTGCATAGCCGAAATCACCGCAGGGAGGGACTGGAGAATTCGCCAGGGGCGACTTTTTTGCCGGCGCTCCGGCGCACTTTTTCGGGTGTGGTGAAGAATTCAGATTAATGCGGACCCGCCACGGTCCTCAAGGCTTTGCGACGCGATTGGTGATCAGGTTCATCGCCAAGGCTTCCCTGGTGTCGAGCCAGCGCACGTCGCTGGTTTTCGACATGGCCTCCACGACGGCCGAGGAGACGCCCATCCTGGTGAAATAACCCAACACCATTCCGGCCGTGCGCTGCGTCTCGGCGACGGGATCGTCCACCGGCGTGGTCGTGACAAAGCGATGGACCCCAAGCAGGGAGCCTTCCACGCCGTAACGCGGCTTGCCGCCGGCGTAGACCAGCACGCAGGCGCTCGCGCAATAGGCCGGCCGGACACGGCCCGAGGTACTGACCATGCCGACGGCGGTTGCGAGTCCGCGTGATCTGATGATGTCTCCCATGATGACGGCCTGCTCGACATCGCCGCCCGGCGAGGAAAGCAACACGGTGTCGCCCGGCGCGAGATGCGCTTCGTCGAGCCGCTCACGCAGCCAGCTCGCCGCGGCCGCGCCGATCGTGCCGCGGATGGCGAGTGCCTGATGGCCTCGGCCCGATCCATCGAAATCGGCGTTGGCGATCAGCGACGCGCTCAGGCTCGGCGCGAAATATTGGTCCTTCCAGTAGGCCCACGCCTCCGGCTGCGACAGGTCCTTGTAGGCGCGGATGCCGACGCTAAGCATCAACAGCGCGAAGATGGTAGCCGACCAGTAGCGGCTCCTGTTGAGGGCGGGCCGCGGCCTCGGCGGCTGCGCGATCGGCGCGCGCGACGGCGGCGTTGCCCACGGTCCGGCCTGTCCGCTCCACTTGTCCTTGCGATCATCGGCAGACACTGCGATCCTCTCGACGGCGGGGCTCTCCGGCACGGCCGCTCGGCACCGCCCCCTCATTGAGGTAGCTGCCGCCGATGTCGGCGGCAAATCACGGATCGATCAAATTAACGCGCTGCGGCGGTCTTTTTGGTGGCGGGCTTCGCAGCCGGCTTGGCTGCGGTCGGCTGCGGGACAGCCGAGTCCCATCCGCCGACCGGCGTTCTGACAGTGACGGCATCGTCGGGCTGCGGCTCGGCGACGAAGGTTTGGATTGCGAGCTTGGCTGCGGCCAGCGACTGCGCGTCGAGACGTTTGGCGACGTCGTCGCGCTTGAGGGCTGCGTCTGCATCGCCCTGGGCCGCGGCGAGGCTGAACCATTTGAAGGACTCCGCGAGGTTCTGTTCGACGCCGATGCCTCGCGCATAGAGGATGCCGAGATTGAACTGGCTGTCGGCGACGCCGCGGTCGGCCGCCTTGCGGAACCACTGCGCCGCACTCTTGTAGTTTGCGCCCTTGCCGCCGCCGTCGGCATCGAGCACCGCGAGATTGTGCATTGCTTTCGCGTTGCCGCGCTCGGCAGCCTGCAGATAGTAGCGCCGCGCGATGTCGGTATCCCTCTTCACGCCGAGGCCTTTCTCGTAGAAGGTCCCGAGCCGGAAGACCGCGGGCATGAGGCCGGCGCGCGCTGCGCGGTCATACCATTTCACGGCTTCGTCGTAATTTTGCGGCACGCCCTTGCCTTCGGCGAAGCGATTGCCGACCTCATAGGCTGCGCTTGCATCGCCCTTCAGGGCGGCTGCGCGCAACGCCGGACCGCCGATCAGATCGGGCAAGCGCTCGCTCGGCGGGACCGGTACAATCACGGCCCTATCGCTCTCGGTCGATATCGCACCCGTGACGTCTTCAGCCGAAGTGGTCGAAATGGTAGGCGCCGCGACTTGCGGGATGTCGACGGAGGCCATCGGCTCGGTCGAATTCGGCAGGGCGTTGTTCAGCGACTGCCGGCCGATCGGCGTCGGCGAGGTCATCGACGGGGTGAGCTGATCGGGAGCCGCCGGTTTGGCCGGGCTCTCGGCCGGTGAGGATGCCTGCGGCTCGCTCACGCTTTCGCTTGCAGGTGCCGGCGCGCCGGTATCGAGCAGCGTCATCGCCATCTTGAAGGCGCCGAGCACGATAACGACCACGCTCGCAGCGACCAGCAGCGAGCGGATTTTCGAAGTCATGGAGGACGGCTCGCCGCCCTTGCCCTTGTCTTTGGAGCCTGCCTTCGCAGGCACACCCTTGTTGTCGCCGAGCGGTTGGGCGGCGGCAGCCTGCGCGGCGCGCCGCGCGGCGGCAATGAAGCTCGCGGAGGAGACCGGCGGACGAGGCGTGGCGGGAATCTCGCTGATTGCGTCCTCGGACGCGGCGATCCGCTCCGAGGGCGACGCGACGCGGCCCGTCGGCCGCGTGCCCGGCTCGAGCGGATGATCGGGCGGCAGCTCGGGGTCGAGCGCGGGGCGCGGCGATGCCGACGCCGCCGCATGCGGCAAGAGAATTTCACTGATGGCAAGCGGCGGCGGCAGTTCGGGCTCGGCTGTCGGCTCGACGGCGTGGAAGTCGCGCGGCGCTGCCATAAAGACGGCTTGCGCCGCGGCGGGATTGGGCAATTCGGGCTTGGGCTCCGGCGGCATCGCCGCGTGTGGCGGCGGCGCGGACTCTGCTTCCAGTTCGGTCTCGAAAAGGGATGGCGCAAGCGTAGCTTCTGGCGCTGTGCGGGCCGCCGGGGCCGGTTCGACCATGACTTTCGGCGGCGAGGAACGCATCGTCCGCATATCGCCTTCGATCATGGCGAGACGGTCGACCACGTGGCCGAGCGCGGAGTGCACGGCTTCGAGCGAGTCCTGGGTGTGACGATCGGTTTCCGATTGGCTGAAGCGCATGTCGGTGAGTTCGCGCTTGACCAGATCGATCAGGCCGGAATCCTGCGGTGGCGGCGCCGCGCTGCGGCTGTTCTCGAAGGTGAAATTGGCAAAAGCCGCGTGCTGCCGTTCAAGATGGCGCAGAATGTCCTGCAGCCCCTCTTCGACGCGACCGAATTCGCCGCTGCCGTGGCTGCCGGACGTTTCCAGGCGTTCGAGCAGGTAGGAGATGCGTTGCTCGAGATGCGTCAGGTCGGACGCGCTGTCGGTGCCGACCTGCAGGCGATCGATGCGGTCGGACAACGCCCGCAGCGCGCCTCCGATCTGCTCGGAATAGTCTTGAACGATCGGCTGCTCGCGACTTTCCACCGCCGAGGTCAACGCCGCGATGCGCTGCTCGAGCGCCATGAAGGAATCACTGTTGTTGCCGGCACGGGCCAATTGATCGACCTTCGACGACAACAAATGCAGGTCGTCCGACAGCCGCGCCAGCGCGTCGGTAGAGGCGACATTGGAGACGATGGAACGCAGCGCCACGATCGCATTTTCGAGCTGCTGCACCGTGGAGGGATCGTCATTGGCGCGCAGGATGGTGTCAAGTTTGGCGCCGAGATTGCGGATCGCCTCGTCGTAGCCGGCGAGTTGCTCGGCCGGCTTCAATGAGCCCAGCGCCTCGCGGATTTCTGCGAGCGCCTGCTCGATCTTCGCCAGCGCCTGGTTGTCGATGCCGTTCTGGCGGTTGTCGTCGATGCGGCGCGACAGCGAGCGGATTTCGCTCTCGAGCGTTTCGATCGCCTGGCGCGGCATCGCTTCGGTGATGGCGGCGCGGATCTCCGCGAGCTCGTTTCGGAACGCCGCGATCGACTGCTCGAGATGATCGGGGCGCTGCAGCGCCTCGATCTGGCTCGTGATCTTGACCAGATGGCGCTCGAGCGAAGAGAAATCCGGACCCGGCGGCGGTGGTGCAGAAGGCGCGATCGGCGCCGCCTGTCGCGGCGGCATTGCGCGCGGCGGCGCATCGAGCTCGCTCTGGCGCGCCGCGATCTCGGCAACGGCGGAGTCGAGCGAGGCGGGGGAGAGGGGCGGCGAGTTGCGGAAGCCGCCATTCGCCTGGGCCTGGTTGGGGTAGGCCTCGTTTGAATAGCCCTGAGGCGAGTGGAATTGATTGGCGTAGACCTGGCTCGCGGCGCGCTCGACCGCATCCGCCTGGCGCTGCTGGCGCTCTTGCGCCTGTCGCGCGCCTTGCGGGTTGGAAATCTGCGACAGCCGCGCGTCAAGCCGCGAGATGGCGTCGTTCAATTGACGGGCAACGCCGAGCTCCTGCGTGGTGTCGTTGCGCGGGGAGACACGCGAAATCTGCTCGATCTGGCGGGTGATGGAATCGAGCCGTTGGTGGATGTCGGAAACATCGCGGCTCGGCTGGGGCGGAGAACGGAAATTGGGCGGAGCAGCGTCGCCGAGATAGGAATTGATCCACTCGTTGAGCGACAGGCCTGCCCGGCGCGCGGCGGCCTCGGCCCTCTCGCGGATGGACGGATCAATCCCCTCGACATTCCACGATACGCGCGAGTTCATGCTTCCGTCCGGTTCCGCTCCGGCGCCCCCACCAGGCGCCTCCGGCCTCCCCGCGCGTCCCAATCAAAAGACAATCGAATTCTGCGCGGGTCGTCTGCCTCTAACCCTGACTTTTGTGTGTCACGGTAAATAACGGGTTAAGGAATGGCCCCGCGGGCCTCTAAAGTTGCGGTTTTCACCGCGATGCCGCCGCAAAGCCGCAAGCGTTCGGCGATCAGGGCGTGTTCTCGCGATGGCTGTCGGAGAACGGCAGGACGCCGGTCACGGGAGCGTCGTTCGTCAGCGTCTGAAGCGCTTCCTCGCACCATTCGACCACCGCGCGTTCGTGACGAAGCCCCAGACGCAGTCCGAGCAGCTTGCCGGTGTCGGCCAGCGACGCCGCGCCGTGAGGAAAACGCTTCTTCAGCACGCGCTCATAGCGGGCGAGCCGATCGCGATGATATTCGAGCCGCGCCATCAGGTCGGCGCGCATCGGCTCCATGTCGACGGCATCGAGCGCGCAGAGCCGCACCAGCATGTCGTCCTTGATCGATGGCGGGCTGGAAGGGCGCGCCGCCCAGTGCCGCAGCGCAGCCTTGCCCTCGGCCGTCAGCGTATAGACCAGCTTGTTGGGCTTACCGGACTGCACCACCTCCCTGGCTTGTACGTGGCCGCGGTCGCGCAGCCGCGTCAGCTCGCGGTAGATCTGCTGGTGGTCGGCCTTCCAGAAGAACCCGATCGACGAGTCGAACGTCTTGGCGAGCTCGTAGCCCGTCATTGGACGTTCGGTCAGGCAGACAAGGATCGCGTCGCCAAGCGCCACGCAGCCAATCCTCCGTTAAGTTGCTTGACTTTATGCACAGAGTTGCATATGCGTCAATATGCATACGATGTCCCGCCGTCCTCTGCCGCTTTGGCGGCGGGACAGGCTGGGCCGACAGGCCCGACTGATGAAGTGTGGGTCTGGCGAGGACAGCGCAAGCGCAACGATCGCGCGGCGATCAGGGAGACGTCCGATGACGATGACCGGGCTCGACAGGTGGTACGCCTGCGCGAAATCACAGGGCGCACGCGGTTTGCTTGACCTGTTGCATCCAGAGGTTGTATTCGAAAGTCCGGTCGTGCACACCCCGCAGCGCGGACGCGACATCACGTACAAATACCTGTCGAGCGCTTTGAAGGTGCTGGGTGGCCCCACATTCGCCTATGTCGGTGAGTGGCGCAGCCAGGACGGCGCCGTGCTCGAGTTCGTAACCGAAATTGACGGCACCAAAATCAACGGCGTTGATATCATCAGTTTTGCCGACGACGGGCGTATAAAGCATTTCAAGGTGATGGTGCGTCCCTTGAAGGCGATCAACCTGTTGCATCGGATGATGGGCGAGGAGCTGGCGAAGACATGAGGCAATTCGCCCCGGCCGGTCAGAAGGGCTTGCCAAGAGAGCTTGATGGGTGTCTTGGACTCCCGAACAGGGCTAAGGTCTGTTTCAGGAACTGATTGGATTTTTGCGATCCTCTAAGCGGAAGCGAGCCGGGAGAACGACATGCCGATCTACAAAGCCCCAGTGGAAGACGTCAATTTCCTGCTCAACGATGTCTTTCAGATCGACCGCTACGACAACCTTCCCGGATTCACCGACGCGTCCGCCGACGTGCGCGAGGCGATCCTCGGCGAGGCCGCCAAGCTCGCGGAAGAAGTGCTGCAGCCCTTGAACCGCACAGGCGATCTCGAAGGCTGCAAGCGCAATGCCGACGGCAGCGTCTCCACGCCGAAGGGTTTCAAGGACGCGTTCAAGCAGGTCGCCGAGGGCGGCTGGCTTGGGCTGTCGGCGCCGACCGAATATGGCGGGCAGGGCCTGCCGGTGGCGCTGTCGCAGGCCGTCAACGAATTCCAGATCTCCGCCAACATGGCGTTCTCGATGTATGGCGGTCTCACCATTGGCGCGGCCGCCGCGCTGCTCGTGCATGGCTCGCCGGAGCAGAAGAAAACCTATGTGCCGAAAATGGTGGCGGGCGAGTGGACCGGCACCATGAACCTGACCGAGCCGCAATGCGGCACCGATCTTGGCCTGCTTCGCACCAAGGCGGCCCGGCAGGCAGACGGCAGCTTCAAGATCACGGGCACCAAGATCTTCATCTCCGCGGGCGAGCACGATCTTGCCGACAACATCATCCATCTCGTGCTGGCGCGAATCGAAGGCGCGCCGTCCGGCATCAAGGGCGTGTCGCTGTTCGTGGTGCCGAAATTCCTGGTGAATGCCGACGGCTCGGTAGGCGCCCGCAATGGCGTTACCTGCGGCTCGATCGAGCACAAGATGGGCATTCACGGCAATTCCACCTGCGTGATGAACTACGACAACGCCACCGGCTGGCTGATCGGCGAAGAGAACAAGGGCATGCAAGGCATGTTCGTGATGATGAACGAGGCTCGGCTTGGCGTCGCCGTGCAAGGTCTCGCCCAGTCCGAGGTCGCCTATCAGAACGCGGTCGCCTACGCGCGCGACCGCCTGCAGGGCCGCGCGCTCACGGGCCCGAAAGCACCGGACAAGCCGGCCGATCCGATCATCGTGCATCCGGACGTGCGGCGAAGCTTGCTCACCATCCGCGCCTTCAATGAGGCGGCGCGCGCCATGGTGGTGTGGACGGCGCTGAAGAGCGACGTCGCGCACCTCTCCAACGATCCCAAGGACCGCCAGGCGGCCGACGACCATATGGGCTTGATGACGCCGGTGCTGAAGGGTTTTCTCACCGAGACCGGCTTTGCCAACGCAGTGCAGGCGCAGCAGATGTATGGCGGCCACGGCTACATCGCCGAGCAGGGCATGGAGCAGTTCGTGCGGGATGCCCGCATCTCCATGATCTATGAGGGCGCCAACGGCATCCAGGCGCTGGATCTGGTCGGCCGCAAGCTGCCGCGCGACGGCGGACGGGCGGTGATGGCCTTCTTTGCCGAGGTTGCGTCCTTCGCCAAGGATCACGGCGCCGACGAAGCGATGAAGCCCTATGTCGTGCCCTTGAGCACGGCGCTCGGCCATCTGCAGCAGGCTACCACCTGGCTGATGACGAATGCGATGGCCAAGCCCGACAATGCCGGCGCAGCCGCAACCGATTACCTGCATCTGTTCGCCTTCACGACGCTGGCCTACATGTGGGCGCGCATGGCGAAGGTCGCGCTCGACAAGATTGCAGCCGGCGGCGCAACCGACTATCTGAAGACGAAACTCGTGACCGGCCGCTTCTTCATGGAACGGATGCTGCCCGAAACCGCACTGCATCTTGCGCGCATCCAGAGCGGCAGCGCCACCACGATGGAATTGGCGGCCGAGGCGTTCTGAGGTTCCGGAAGGAGTTTCCCTTTCGCAGCCGTATCCAAGCGGCTATCATATGATGAATATCATCGCTAGGAGGGCGTCATGCCTGAGGCATATATCTACGATCACGTTCGCACGCCGCGCGGCCGCGGCAAGGCCGACGGCGCGCTGCACGAGGTGACGGCGCTGCGGCTCGCCACCGTGCCGCTCGAAGCGTTGAAGGAGCGCAACAATCTGCCTGAGGACGCCGTCGATGACGTTGTGCTCGGCGTCGTCGATCCCGTCGGCGAGGCCGGTTCCGACATTGCCCGCTTTGCCGCGCTGAAGGCGGGGCTCGGCGAGGCGGTACCCGGCGTGCAGATTTCGCGCTTCTGCGCCTCCGGCCTCGATGCGGTGAATTTCGCCGCCGCCCAGATCATGAGCGGACAAAACCGGCTCGTGATCGGCGGCGGCGCCGAATCGATGAGCCGCGTCGGCATCGGCGCCTCGGGCGGAGCCTGGGCGATGGATCCCTCGATCGCGGTGCCCGCCTATTTCATGCCGCAGGGCATCTCCGCCGACCTGATCGCCACCAAATACGGCTTCTCGCGCGACGACGTCGACGCCTACGCCGTGCAGAGCCAGCAGCGCGCCGCAAAGGCCTGGGACGAAGGTCGCTTCGGCAAATCGGTGGTGCCGGTCAAGGATGTCAACGGGCTCACCATTCTCGCCAAGGACGAGCACATGCGTCCCTCGACGACCATGCAGTCGCTGGCGCAGTTGCAGCCTTCCTTCGCACAGGTCGCGCAGATGGGCGGGTTCGACGCCGTCGCAATCCAGTCGCATCCGGAAGTCGAACGCATCAACTATGTGCACCACGCCGGCAACTCGTCGGGCATCGTCGACGGTGCGGGTGCGGTGCTGCTCGGCAGCAAGGATGCCGCCGCGAAATATGGACTGAAGGCGCGCGCCAAAATCCGCGCCTTCACCAATATCGGCTCGGAGCCGGCGATGATGCTGACCGGACCCGTCGACGTCACCGAAAAGCTGTTCGAGCGTTCCGGCATGAAGAAGTCGGACATCGATCTGTTCGAGCTGAACGAGGCTTTTGCCTCGGTGGTGCTTCGCTACATCCAGGCCTTCGACATCGACAATGCCAAGATCAACGTCAACGGCGGCGCGATCGCGCTTGGCCATCCGCTTGGCGCGACGGGCGCGATGATTCTGGGGACCGTACTCGACGAGCTCGAGCGCACCGACAAGTCGACGGCGCTGGTAACGCTCTGCATTGGCGGCGGCATGGGAACGGCGACGATCATCGAACGGGTCTGAGCCTGTGGGCAAAGGCGTGCTCGCGCCGTGACCACCATTTTTTCCGATCGCAATCCGGTGGGCACGCTTCGATTTGCCCACCCTACGGGATAACCCGCCTCGAGGGAGGAACACATGGCCTTCAAGAATTTCAAAGTCGAGACCGATGCGGACGGCATCGTGCTGGTGACCTGGGACATTCCCGGCCGCTCGATGAACGTGCTGGACGAGACCTCGATCAACGAGCTCGAGGAGATCGTCAAGCAGACCTCTGCGGACGCCGGTGTGAAGGGCGTCGTCATCACCTCGGGCAAGGAGGCCCTGTCGGCCGGCGCCGACCTGTCGATGCTCGAGGGCATGAACCGCAGCTATGCAAAGGTGCTGAAGGAGAAGGGCGAGGTCGCGGCCAACCAGATGCTGTTCGATCAGAGCCGCCGCTTCTCGTTGGTATTTCGCTCGATCGAAACCTCAGGCAAGCCGTGGGTCGCTGCCATCAACGGGCTCGCGCTGGGCGGCGGCTTTGAGCTCACGCTCTGCTGCCACTACCGCGTCGCCGCCGAAAATCCGAAGACCCGGCTCGGCCTGCCCGAGATCAAGGTCGGCCTGTTCCCCGGCGCCGGCGGCACCCAGCGCGTGCCGCGGATGGTCGCGCCGCAGGATGCGATGGAGATCCTGCTGAAGGGCAACCCGATGGACCTCGCCAAGGCCAAGGCGCTGAAACTGGTCGACGCCGTCGTGCCGTCCGCAGACCTGATCAAGGCCGCCAAAGACTGGATCAAGGGCGGCGGCAAGGCGAGCGCGCCCTGGGATGAGAAGGGCTTCAAGCTGCCTGGCGGTCCGGTGTTTTCCAAGGCCGGCATGATGATGTTCCCGGCCGGCAATGCGATCTATCGCCGCGAGACCTTCGACAACTATCCGGCGGCGCGCGCAGTCATGCAATGCGTCTACGAGGGCCTGCAGCTTCCGATCGACGCGGGCCTGCGCGTGGAGTCGCGCTATTTCACGCAGGTGTTGCGGTCCAAGGAGGCGGCCGCGATGATCCGCTCGCTGTTCCTGTCGATGCAGGAGCTGAACAAGGGTGCGCGGCGTCCGCAAAACGTGCCGCCGACCAAGGTCAAGAAGCTTGCCATCATCGGCGCCGGCTTCATGGGCGCGAGCGTCGGCTATGTCTCGGCGCGCGCCGGCATCGATGTCGTGCTGATCGACCGCGACCAGCCGAGCGCCGACAAGGGGAAGGCGCACGCGCAAAGCGTGATCGACGATCTGATCAAGAAGGGCCGCGCCAAGGAGAAAGATCGCGACGCGCTCTTGTCGCGCATTACGGCCACCGCCGATTACTCCGCGATCAGGGATTGCGACCTCGTCATCGAGGCGGTGTTCGAGGACCGCAAGGTCAAGGCGGAAACCTATGCGAAGGCGCAGCCGCTCCTGAGGGAGGGCGCGATCTTCGCCTCCAACACCTCGACGCTGCCGATCAACTCGCTCGCCGAGGAGTTCAAGGACCAGAGCAAGTTCATCGGCATCCACTTCTTCTCGCCGGTCGAGAAGATGATGCTGGTAGAGATCATTCTCGGCAAGAACACCAGCGACCTGGCGCTGGCGAGCGCGCTCGACTATGTGCGCCAGATCGGCAAGACGCCGATCGTCGTGAACGACTCCCGTGGCTTCTTCGCCAACCGCTGCGTACTGCGTTTCACCGCGGAAGGCCTGGAAATGCTGATGGAAGGCGTGCCGCCGGCGATGATCGAGAATTGCGCGAAGATGGCGGGCATGCCGGTCGGGCCGCTGTCGCTGTCGGATGAAGTCGCGCTCGATCTCGTGCTCAAGATCATGAAGGCGACGGAGGCCGATCTGGGCGCCCAGGCCGTCGATCAGGCTCAGAAGAAGCTGATGATCGAGATGGTCGAGAAACAAGGCCGCTTCGGCCGCAAGAACGGCAAGGGCTTCTACGATTACCCGGAGAAGGGCAAGGGCCAGAAAAGCCTGTGGGCGGGTTTGCCCGCGTTGCAGCCGAAGCAGCTCGACCCTGACACCCTCGATATCGAGGAGCTGAAGCAGCGCTTGCTGGTCGTGCAGGCCGTCGAGGCCGCGCGCACGGTGGAAGACCACGTCATCACCGATCCGCGCGAGGCCGACGTCGGCTCGATCCTGGGCTTTGGCTTCGCGCCGTTCACCGGCGGCACGCTGTCCTATATCGACTTCATGGGAACGAAAAAGTTCGTCGAGCTTTGCCACAAGCTCGAAGGCAAATATGGCTCGCGCTTCACCCCGCCGAAGCTTCTGGAAGAGATGGCCGCGAAGGGCGAGACCTTCTACGGCCGATTTCCGCCGAAGAAGCTTGCGGCTGCTGCGGCGTAGGTATCGGGGAGGGGAGGGGGTCGATGATCCCCTCCCGCTTATTCGCAAGCGTGGACGGTTAAGCGGCCGCAATTGCATGAAGCAGGCCCGGAAGTCTCTTCGGGTCCATTATGCCGCGTGGAATTACCCACGCTCGATCTGGGTCAAGCTCAGGTCCTCATTGACTGTCGCCGGAGCACCTGACGCATCCTTCTCGTGAGCAGGCGCGCGCTGGCGCGGACCCCTGTTTGTGCTGATGATGCAGCCTTCGCTGTCCGCGCAGGCCCACACTCTCAAACGGTGCCGCAAAGGGGCCGTTTAATTGGCCGGAGATCCACGAGCGCTGCGCTCGGTCCGCACACGATTACGAATGCGCCGATGATCCTGAACGTATCGTCATGTCCGCTTCTCTAATCGGCCGTCGAGGTCAAGCACTTTTAGACTGACCGCCACTGCAATGTCGACGCCGCTCACGGGCTCGTGCTTCTCTTCGGAATCGGCACAAGGCCCTTCCATCATGGGATTCGAGGACGAGCGGGACAATCTTTACCGCGGCCTTGTCGTCAGTTCGAACGGCAGGTCCAAGCGGACATGCGAACTCATCTCATCCATCGGCCCGCGAGGGACATCTTTCCACTGCTGAGTGGATCTCGAGTTTTCTCCTATCGGGTTTGATCCTGAACGGTTTTCATGCGGCTGCCGTGGCTGGCTCCCTGGTCCACCGGAACTCGGTGCCATCAACCCATATGCGGTGCATGATGACGGCCAGCCGGCGCGCCAGGGCCACGATCGCCTTCTTCATTCCGCGGCGCCTGGCGATCTGCATGGCCCAGGCCTTAAGCCAGGACCATTTCTTCGAATGCAACATGCTCTGCGCCGCTTCGTAGAGCATCACCCGCATCATCTCATCCCCGCAGCGCGATATCCTGCCGCTCCAGTCGATCTCGCCTGATTGATACCTGGAGCACGTCAGCCCAAACACCGCTCCGACCGACTTGGATTTTCGGAATCGGGCTGGCACATCGACAGTAGCGCGATAGGTCAGTGCCACCACCGGGCCGACACCGGGGGTCGTCATCAGGCGCCGGCACACCTCGTCGTCTCGCACGATGGCCAGCAAGCGGCGGTGCAGGATGACGATCTGTTCGCGCAGAGCCCGACGGACGACGAGCAGCGGTTCCACCAGGACCGCCAAGTCGGGTATAGTCTCGACAAGCTCCAGAATGCGGGCCTCGAACCTCATCGTTCCGACCATGCCCACCTTGAGGCCGAAGTTAC
>Ga0310914_10001072_pt1 | contig 17281 bp, 21 predicted proteins | sample GREbulkMGAN108_FD_203450 | JGI IMG/M metagenome (GOLD analysis project Ga0310914, IMG submission 203450) | Lab enrichment of tropical soil microbial communities from Luquillo Experimental Forest, Puerto Rico - GRE.bulkMG.AN108 | ecosystem: Environmental > Terrestrial > Soil > Tropical forest >... | reverse complement strand
GGGTCGAGGTATAGAGCGTGTAGTCGCGCGTGGCGGGCTAGTACTCGGCAATGGCCGCCCGCGATTCCATGGCGTTCGGCACCAGCCGGTTGTTGACGAGATCGATCTTGGCGATGTGATGCGCCATGGCGAAGGCAGCGTCGGTTGCGGCCGGATCGCCGATCGCCCAATCGCAGCAGAGATTGCCGGGCACATCTTCATAGAGCTGGGGCGCATCGGGCGCGATCGCAGCTACGGCCTCCGTCACAACTGGCAGAACACGATATTAGACGGCGATGCGCTCGACGGCGCTGCGGGTCGACGCTGTCGGCGATGACCACAGCCACCGGGTCGCCGACATGGCGTACCTTGCGCTCCGCCAGCAAGGGATGTGGCGGTTCTTTCATCGGCTTACCGTCCCTTCCGGCGATGCCCCAGGCGCATGGCACGCCGTTGAGCTTGTCGGCAGTGACATTCTCGCCGGTGAAGATCGCTACGACGCCCGGGCTCGTCAGCGCCTCGGCCTTGTCGATCGCGAGGATTTCCGCGTGGGCATGGGGCGAGCGCAAGAACACGGCATTAAGCTGATGCGGTAGGACGATGTCATGGACATAGCGCCCACGACCAGTGAGGAAGCGCCGATCTTCGCGTCGGCGAAGCGGTACCCCGATCCCGTCTTCGGTCATGCGGTCTCTCCTCAGCCTTCCTGCTCGGCTGCAGCGCCGATCGATACCGATGTGACGGTGTTCATAAACCCGTGCAGTGACTAAATCGACCTTCGAGGCGTTCGTCCAGCTTAATGCGGTGATGGGAACACATACCGTGATTGATCAAAACATGAGGTTTTACGTCGACTCCGATCAGCAAAGTGAGTGTCGGCGACTGATCTTAGCGAAGGTCGGCTGCCGCGCTACGTCGATGCGGAGCCCGGTGGCTATAGAAGTCAGGTCAAAAACGCGGAGAGGCCGAAAATTCTGAGCTCGGCGCGTCATGTGAGAGCACATTGGGTCATCCAACCAAAAGGGAACACGGCACCGGCAACTCGACGCTGCCAGTGCCGTTGTCGTTTTGGTTAGGTAGCAGTCTCTTCCTTCGCGCGTCTTTCTTCGAGCCACCGGGTGAGCCGAGCGATGGCCTCGGTCGTATTGGCCGGCCGAACCGTGGCTTCTGCATCAATGCGCTCGCCGATTTCCATGGCTTCCGCTTCGCTCAACGCATCGCCAATCTGGTCCCGGTGGTGGCGCACCAGATAGTCTTTCAGATGTGACAGCTCCTCCTGGACTCTCGCAATCTTGTCCCCGCGTTTCTTGATCCCTGCCTTGACCTCATCGGCGGTCGGCGCGCGGTTCTCATCAAAATCATTATCGACATGCTCCTGGACAGCAAGCTCCCCGTTGCGGCCCTCAAAGCTCCAATGCCTCTCTGGGGCCGTGTCGTTGTGAAAGATGCCGGCAAAGGTCAGCATCGGGAACCTTTCACAAAGCTCCAAGAGAGAACTGTCGGCGCCATAGTTGCGCGAGGCGTGTATGCAAAGGAAGCCGAAGTGGGTTTCCAGCTCTCGGATACTTTGAAAGACCGTTGCTTCCTCGCCCGACACAGTTTTATAGGTCAAATCGGGAAGCGCCTTTTCTAGCTCTATCAGCTTGTCACTATCGCCATAGACTGCGATATCGTAATTCCACCAGCAACTCATTACTCATCTCCTCTTCATCAAGTGATGGAAGATATATAAATCGAACAAACTCCGAAACCAGTCTTGATCTTTTTGGGTTGGCGAAATATATCCGCGCCCGAGCTTATATTTGATCGGTGCCGGCGCCTTGCCCCTTGCATTCGAGAAGCATTGGTACATATCTCGAGTATCAACAATCTGAGGATATTAAATGTACACAGTATTTTCTATCGGCACGCACAGGGAACATTTGGGTGACGCCTTGCTCGTCAGTCCCCAGCATCTAAGCGCTGCGATTGATGCATTGGTCGCGTATTGGGAGTTAGAACGGGCCGGAATGGATCTCAGTGTTCACTGCGAAGTGCATCACGATTCGGTGCGCGATGCACGCAATTACAGACCGCTATTCTGGACGCCGGGGGAGCCGGTAATCGATACCACGCTTTTTTGGGATGGGCGTCAGTGATCTTATTGGGTAAAGAGAGGTAATAAATGTACACGATAGTTGTTTCGGACACTATGAAAGAAGAAATTGGTGACGCTTTGCTCGTTAGTCCTGAATATCTGATCGCCGCAATCGAGGCATTGATCGGGTATTGGGAGGATTGGCAGGAGCAGGCCATGAGACATTACAATCGTACCCTCGAAGGTCCGTCTATTTCTTTCTCCGCGATCGGTGTGCACTGCGAGGTGCATCCCGGATGTTTGGATAACTACAAGCCGCTAGCATGGGCGCCGGTGCGGCCGGTGATCCGGTTAGCGCCGGGGTCTCCGACCGGGCTTTGATGAAGGTTCCTCCTCCGCCGGCGGCAACCACGATTGCCGAACTGCGGCAAGTGAATTCTCGGGGGGCGCCAGGGCGGTGTCGCGGCGGGGTACGGCCAACACCGCGATGGAACATGCAGATAGCCTGGCGACAGTCTCGGCAAAAGGAGGAGAGAGAAAAATGCGGCATAACATTATCTAAGCACTCAGCGAGGCGGCGTCGACCCGCCTCGACTCTCCTAGAAGAAAAAAACAACATTGGGTGCATCGACCTTGTTGATTTGGTACTGTCATCGATATAGATGTCTCTTATGGGGCAATGTTGCCCATTGAGAGGAAAAAATTATTATGTCGACAGATTATTACATAGATGAACCAATTCCGGTCAGTGATCTTTTTGGCGGGCGATTGGACAAATATGGAGTTCGAGATGCCGAATCATTAAACGCGACGGACAACTCCAAATGTCTCACCGATGGATTGAATAACTATCTTTGGACGCACGGAAATCCGGTGGACTGTTTCACTCAATACCTGCCCAATCGTTATCCGAGTTTTATCTTGCAATCGATCGCAACTGAATTCGGCGTCGAAATCTATTCGGAGCATGAGATCGTCGACGTGGCGAAAGAAGGAGAAGAGGCGCCTAAACCCTCGTATATACCCGGTGACAAGCCAACCTCAGAGGAAATAGCCCAACTGAGAGCTGACTGGCGAAAAGAGTGCGAAGCTTTCGATCGGGAGATGGAACCCCTATGGGCACAAGAGCGCGAAGCGACCGGCTGAACGGAAGCGGGCGAAGAGAGATCGACAAGAACGGCGCCGGTAACGGCGCCGTTTCTGTTTGAGGTCAATAGCCCGGACGATTGGGCAAGACCTGCTGCATGAAATTGCAGCTGCATTGGCGTCTGGTCTGCAATAAGGATGGGCTACAACAGCCAACAAGCAGGCCCGAAGCCTAAAAGTGATCGACGCAGCCGACCGGAAGAGAAAGGGCTTTGGCAGTTTGAGGGCGCCAGTGCCGTCGTCAGTTGTGTTACGCCATCGCCTCTAGCCTCTCATGGCGGGCGACGAAGATGGGTCTCCGCCTGCGGAAAAGATGGCGCCGGCCGGCGGGAATGTCTCTGGCTGCGGAAATGATGGCGCCAGCCGACGACGATGGTCTCCGCCGGCGGAGGTCGTGGCGGCTTCCGCAGTGGGAGCTGACGGCAGATCTGTCTACAAATCGGTCGCGATTTTCAGGAGAAGACGCGAAGCGGCCCGAAAGCTCTAACAACATCTCCAAGTCCGAAGAACCCGAATGAAACCGGGGCTCTCCGAACACCCACGAAATCGGCCGAGAGCCAACAAATCTTCGGCAGGGAGTTTGTCGACCATTCGCGATCAACGCGATCAGATCGCCGTTACGTTTTCTCAGATCACGCACGGGTCGGAGGTGTCCTCGTGACTTGCAGGTCGCATCTAGCTGGCGATAGTGCTTCCAAGATTGCCGAAATCGCGGACGCTGCCACAAACACTCTGATCCAGACCGTTGGCGAAGAACTACAGAAGCTCGGCCTTCGCGGTGGCCTCGGCGACGATCGCCGTCTCCGCCGCGTGATCCGCGAGACGATTGTTCGCCGACTCGCGGAACCCGAGAACGCCCATTTCACAGGTGCAAGCCATGACCCCGAGGAAATAAAACGTCTAGAAAAAGAATTCACAAAGTGAGTTGTGACAATTATTTATCGCGCAACCAAAATACGCTGACATTTTGGCATCAACAGATATGCAAGAATCTTAGCTCTGCTATGCCGTTTTAAGCGATCGCAATCAAATAAGCTTATTAGCTAAAGATGGTTAAAAACATACACTTGCAAGATTTTGTTACGACAATCTAACAGAATCAACTAATTAGTAAATAATGTCTACTTAGAATCTTCAACTTATGATCTTACGAGTCTTAGCACTGCACCAAATTTTTCACTTTGAACCTAGATCGGACACTGCCCATAATGGTTCCGAGCGGTCAGAGGTCTGATCGGCTGCTCATTTCGCAACGCGAAGCGTGCGAGCGGTTCGACGTCTCACGGTTGACGCTGATCCGCGAGATCCAAACGGGTCGGCTCCGCTATCTGCTCGTCGGCAAGCGGCGGAAGTTCACGCTGGAGGAATCGAAGGCGTATGTGGAAAGGCAGGTAAGAGAATGGGACGGAGGAATTGGCCCAAGGGGTCGGCTATCTGGTTTTGCACCAACACGGTCAATGGCCATCGATTTCGGGTCAGCCTTGGCACTGACGACCGGAAAACCTCCGAGATCCACTCGGAGGAATTTCTCGCGAGACTGACCAGCAGAAAGCCGCCTTCTCGGTCGGCCATGGTGCTTTTCCTTGGCCTGCACTCTGGACTGTCCGCTGTGGAAATTTCCCGCCTGACCTGGGGCGATCTGGCATCGCTGTTCAAGCAGCACGCGAACCCGCACTGAGTCCTGACAATAAATAGCCTGAGTAATATCCCATGGCACCGAGCGCGAAGGCAATCGCCACAACCCTAAGCGACAGGACTGCAGCGATGAACACGGCCTTAGCCGCCGCCGATTTAAACGGCTCAAAGGAACCGTTGGCTCGCTTGGTCTACGTACGGCCTGCACGCAAATATCTGGCTCGTTCCTCTCTAGAGTGCACGGACCGGCACGGACATGATGATCCCAATTGATCCCGCACTCAGACGCGTGCTGGAGGCCAATGCAAGCGAGCACTGGACTTTTCCGAATCCTCCGATGTTGAGAGACCAATCACGAAATTCCTTTCTGCACGAGATCTCGGATCGCTACCAGTCTGCTCTACTGAGAGCTGTCGATCGCGGGCGACCCGCACGCATGTTTTTGAAGCGGCAATTTTCCAGATTCCGGTTATTTGGCTTCAAGATGCTGCGTTTGGCGGGCGTCCTAACCAACTGAAATTCTGTCATGAAGCAGAGAACAACGCAGCAGCAGTCTTGAACCCGCAGTGTTCGGCGCTGAGCAGGCGATCGAGCTCCGGTTCGAGGCGAGCAGCGAGAAGCGCATAGCCGCGCGCAGTGAAATGCAGCTGGTCGGTTGAGATCTCCGCGCTCAACAGTCCGTCGTTGGTAAGCAGCACATCGCCAATTTCAGCATAGAAGACGTACTGGTCGTCAGCACAGTCGCGGATCAGCCGGTTGACCTGCGCCACCTCGATCCGGATCGGCGCGCTGGGTACCGCTTCGCGTGGTAGCAGTCCGAGAAGCAGAATGCGCGCCTCTGGGAGATGCTGGCGCAGTACTTCGAGATTGGCGCGGATGCCATCGGCCGTGCGAGCCGGCGAGCGCCCGTAAGCGAAATCGTTGGTGCCGATCAGCAACACCACTGCTTTTGGCTGCGGGCCGGCGAGATTGCCGTGTTCCAGCCGCCATAACAGGTTGTCTGTCCGATCACCGCTGACGCCAGCGTTTAACACCCCGCGGGGTAAAAGATAGTGCTCCCAAACTGCGGTGTCCCAGCCTTCCGTCAGCGAGTCGCCGAAAAAGACAACGGAGTAAGGGGCGGATGTGACTGCCTGACTAATACGATCCGCCCGCGCAATCGCACTCGGATACGGTGAGGGTTCCGGCACTGGCAATTCTCCCTGGTCAAACCGTGCGCAACGCAGGATCTCTGTGGCGAGAGCGGGTCTGCCTGAGGCGAATACGGCAATCGCGATCGTGACCGCGAGGCAGACAATCGGGTTCGGCATGGGGGCGACAGCCTTGCTTGGTGCCAACCGCGATCGGCCTCGTAGGGTGTTAGTTGTCGATCTCGGCATGATGGCCATACCGGAAGCGTTGGTATCTTATAGGTGAGATCGTGCACGGAGGATCGCGATATGCCACGGGCGAGTTGGAGAGGTCACCTGCGCCTCTCTTTGGTGTCCTGCCCGATCTACCTCTCGCCTGCGACAGCGCGTACTAAGCCCATTCGCTTGCACCAGGTCTGGCAGGCGTCTCCGGTCAAAGATGATGCGGGCGATCCGCCGACCCAGCGCAGACGAGACGTCACCGACCTACACGCGCCGATGCTTCATTCAGATGACGTCGAGGATCGAACGGCGCCGGTGGGCCCCTTTTCGCAGATCACGCTCCGGCCTCACGATCCGGCTACCGGCGAGGAATCGAGAAAGACGAAGTCGTCAGGGGATACGAGTATGAGCGCGGCCAATACGTCACTTTCACTCCAGACGAGTTGAGGGCGCTCGACGTGGAGAGTTCCAAAGTCATCGATCTGGAGATGTTTGTTCCTCGCGCCGAAGTAGACCCCGTCTATTTCAACAGCCCCTACTACCTCTATCCCGACGGCCAGATGGCGGTGGAGGCGATCCGGGTGATAGGCGCGGCGATGGGCGAGTCAGGTGTCGCTGGAATCGGGCGCCTGACGATGAGCCGGCGCGAGCGGATGGTCATGGTCGAGCCGCGCAGCACCGGGATGGTGCTGATCACGCTCCGAGCCGCCGACGAGGTTCGGGCGCCCCAGTTCAGCAGGGCAGACGGCGCTCTCGATGCCGAGATGTCGGCTATCGCCCGCACGATCATCGAGCGACGCACCGGCAAATCCGACCCAAGCATGTTCCGAGACCGCTACCAGGAGGCATTGCGGGAGCTGATTGAGGCCAAGATGAAGGGTCTGCCGATTAAGCCGCCGGCTGTTGAGACGCCGGCGCCGGTGATTGATCTGATGGCGGCGTTAAAACGAAGCCTCGCGCAGGAGACGCCGGCCGCGAGAGCTATGCCCAAGAAACGCGGTAGGGCAGCGCCTGATCGGCGGCAAAGGGCATTGCTTCTGCCGGTAGCGGGTGGCCGCAAGGAGAAGGAAGAGCCCGCGACCAAACCGGCGACACTAGCCCCAAACGAACGCAGGAGGGTCTGAAATCCCGAGCTGCCACTGAGTTCCGTAAGCCAGCCTTTAGTTGACTGGACCAACGGGGGTCATGTTCGCGAGCTGCTCGATCGCATCATTAATCCGGTGCCAGACCGCCACGCCAGCCTGGTCGCCAGCGGCCTCGAGTTCTTCAGCCCGCCGAGCACCTTCCTCCGGGCCGGTTTCGCCATACCACCTGACTATCAGGTAGGCGGCGTGCCAAATGTCGATCTCGGGTATCACACCGTACAGCCTGCCCGGTCGCTGTCGATAAAGGCTTAAGACGGGGATGGATTGCCTCTTCAAGATTCGGCACGGCGACAGCTCGGTCGGTTGCTGCGAAACGACCTCGGGTTCGTACTTGAGCTTAGGCAGTCACTTTGGGGCTGGGCAGGCCTTTCACCAGTTTGCAGAGCTGAGGCCTGACCCAGCTTGGAGGACCGGGCGAACGGCTTCGCCGCCCGCTAATGGTCAATCTCCCGACATCAGGCCGCAAGAAGCGTTGGTCTCTAACAAGGAGGAACCGTCCAGGAGGATCGATGCACAGGCGAGTTGGAGAGGTACTTGCGCCTCTCTATGGTTCCTGAGGGTGCTCATGAGACGGATTGTAATCGATACCAACGTGTTCGTCGCGGCGGGCTTCAACCCGAGAAGCGCAGCCGCGCGTCTGCTCGCAGCCGTCCGGGAGGGTCGCCTTCAGATGATTTGGAACGAGCCGACCCGCCGAGAGACCGAGATGATCCTGCGCCAAATCCCGCACCTGGACTGGGAAAGCGTCGCTGATCTTTTCAAGCCCGAAACGGAGTTTCTTGGCCCCGTCGATCCTGAGAGCTTCGTCTTCGTCCCGGATCCAGAGGATCGGAAATTCGCAGCGCTGAGCGTTGCGGCGCAAGCGCACATAGTCACGAACGACAACCACCTTCTATCCCACAATAACAGCATTGGCATCGACGTACTCACGCCGCGCGCCTTCCTGGCACGAGAAGGAGAAGACACCTGACCCGGGCGGGTGACGGCGGCATTGACCGATGGCTTTGCGGGGTCGAGCGTTGGGCAACCCGCCTTAGAAGCGGACAGCCGTTGGACGCGCGGTCACCCCCTAAGACTCACTCCCGATGCGCAAGCCCATATCAGTGCGCAGCCTCGAACAGCTCGGTCGCGTACGCCTTTCTTCATCCTTTTTCATGCGCGATTTCTTGCACAGCGAGATCGCTGATCTGCACGGGATTCCCAATATTCCCGATGATCCTACATTGGCGATCTCGGCGGGCCGGCGCCTTTGCGAACAACTCCTAGAGCCCTTGCAAGCGACCTTTGGTCGGCTGGCGATCCGTTCAGCTTATCGCGCGCCGGCGGTGAACGCCTTCGGCAACGCGCATCGCCTGAGTTGCGCATCGAACGAGCGGAACTATGCTCGCCACATCTGGGATCGTCGGGACGCTCGCGGCTGCATGGGTGCGCTGGCCACGGTGGTCATACCGTGGTTTGCCGATCGATATGCTGAGGGCGCCGACTGGCGGGCAATGGCTTGGTGGATCCATGACCATCTCCCGTATAGTGAGCTGCAGTTCTTTCCGAAGCTCGCGGCCTTCAACATTGGGTGGCACGAGCGTCCGAAGCGCCGGATCGACAGCTTCATCCCTCCGCGGGGCTGTCTGACGCGACCAGGGATGGAGAATCACGAGGGCGTCCATTCCCAGGCTTATTCCTTCGCACTTCTGAAAGACCTGCTGCCACCTCCAGTGCCTTGAGAACACAGAGAGGTGGAGCGTACAGGCCGAAAGCGCGATTTGCGCTTCCTTTCCACTCGAGAAAAGGAACTCCAATGCGTGCCGCGGAACGTCAGCGAGATCGCGATCTCCGGGCTTGGGGGCGCTACCTACGTCGCCGACGCGGCACGGCGCAAGCTCCAGACCACCGACCTCGTCACCATCAGCGCGGAGACCGACGCCGTCTACCTTGGGCTGCGCGACGATGACGTGGCGGCCACTGGCCTACTGAGCCGGCTTCATCGGAGGCAGCGCATCGGTGGGATCAATGTCCAACTCGTAGAAGCCAATGTTGTATAGGCAGAAATCCGAGGGCGGTGGTTGCAGCGGCCCGAGCGCGCCATCGCGGAACAGCTGCTCCAGCCGCGAGGCTTTGAAGATTCCATGCGCCCCCCCGAGGGTCAGCGCCATGCGGGTAATGCGGCTGACCGCCTCACCGACCATGTATTTGGCGCGAAAAAGGGCAGCGGGGGTTTCCGCCGTGGGCCCTTGCTTGTCGCTGAGCCAGGCCGAGCGATAGGTGATCAGCCGCGCGGCCTCGAGATCCACGCTCATCTCGGCGATATGCCGGCGCACGTCGGGGTGATAGGCGAGAGGCTGCGCGTAACCCTCCGGTCGGCGGGTATGGACGACCCTGCGCAGTTCGTCGAATGCCGCCTGCGCAACACCAAGATAGACCGGGGTATATGAGCCCCAGAACCAGTTCAGATAGCTATGCCGGAACCGCTGCATACGTCAGAGCAAAAGACCGCAGCGCCTTCCGGAAGCCAGCATTCATCGAGGATCAACGAGTTACTGCGCGTAGCGCGCATGCCGAGCACATCCCAATTCGGGTCGACACTGCGCCCTTCGGCCTCGCGCGGTAGCATCAGGATGATTCCGGCCGACGGGTTCGTCGCATCCTCCGGATATGCCGCGACCAAAACAAAATCGGCCGCTTCGAGCATCGAAGCAAACATCTTGCGACCGGTGATGCGATATCCGCCGTCCGCCCGTCGCGCCCGCGTCTTCAAGGGCCGCGCGCCGATCAGCGACGTGGTGACCGGCTCGGAAAAGTTGCCCGCGATCAATTTACGCTCGCGCACGACAAGCTCAGCAATCCAACGCTTGCTCTCGGCGGAAACCTCGGGACTTTCCAGCAGCGGCATGACGACCGAGGCGTGCATGTTGAAGGCGAGCGCGGTCGATGGACAGCCCTGGCCGAGCACCTCATACGCGAGCGTGTGATCAAGAAAGCTCGCACCCGACCCGCCCCATTCTTTGCTGACCGTTAGCGCCAGGAATCCCTCCTCGCGCAGGCGCTGGTAATTTTCGGCCGGATGGCTGGCATCACGGTCGTGTGCCGCCGCGCGGGTAGCGAAATCAGCCGCCAGCTCTTGGCATTTGTTCCGCAAGCGTTGCTGCTCGTAGGTGAGCTGAAAATCCAAGCCTCAGGACCTCGTTACCCGTGATGGCCGATCTTATCCGATGCTGAGGCATAAGCCGATGCCGCCTCGACCGGCCGGCGTCAGCATGCACGGGGTAAACCCAGAGCCGCCCAAAACTTCTGACGATCTCTTGACGCCTGCATAGTCATTCTCCTCATCGGCGCTCGTAACGCCAGAAGGATCGCATAGGCGGGAGCCGCCCCCGAGACTGGCGGAATTGTTTACGCCGAACCTTCGTTTGCCGGGAGTGCGGCGGATACAAGACCCGAAAAGGGAAAGAAGCCCGCGCGACCTATGCCGCGTTACGAGCTCCCGGCGCCTGCGCTGAGCGCTGGCGATGGCCTTCAGAGGCCGATTGCATTGAGTTCACGCACATGTTCGATCTGATGTTTAAAACCAACTTCGACCGTGCTGTTCGCAAGGTCATGCACGATGCGGACCCGGTTCTTCGGCTCGCTCGCGCGCGGCGGCACGCTCTTGCGGCTTGGGGCGAGGCGCAGGAGGAAGCGGATCATATCATGGCCGCGCTCCCACCAGGCGCCCGGGGCGATCCCGAAATGGAGGAGACGTCGGGCTACACAGCAGCCTTCGAACGCTCAATGCGGCTTTTCAACCCTTTGCTTGAGATCGAGACTCAGATCGAAGAGACAACCGCGACCACACCTGCGGGCTTGCTGATCCAAGCCAGGCTGCTCGAAGAAACGCTGGCTTTGACACCTAGTAGCGGCAGTCGGCTGCTCGGCAGCATCATCGCCGGTCTTGAGGAAATGACGGAATTCGCAGAGGACTACTGACCTCCCTCCCGACCAAAGCCGTAGTGATGTCGGCACTCCCTTGGCAAGCGGAACTAATAATGGCAGGCGACCCTGGCCATGCTTGGCATTCCGGAAATGTGACGATCGTGTGACGAACGAAGAAAAGGCGCAAAAATGGTTAATAGATAGGAAAACAAAACCAAATCAACGCCCCGGCTTCCTTTGACCCAAGTTTCCACAGAAATACCCACGGGCTTGGTGGAAATCTTTTGACAGTTTTGGAGATGCCAATTGGTGGGGGAAGCGGCTAAGCGCCCGTTTCAATCAGGCTGATCTGATCGCTAAGCCGCGATCGACTCCGCTACCAACGATTTCCAAGGGCGACAAGCGGCTTTGGATCAAGTAAGCCGTCTCGCCGCCTTGCCCACTGTTATCCAGCCTTGACCCCTTAACGACGCCGCCCGCTCTTCTTCTCCACGAGTTCGGCAAGATCCCGGTTGAAGTCGATCACGATTCCCTCGTCATTCTCGTTCTGCCCGCGTATCGCCTTTTGGGACGGGGCTCGCCTTCGTCCGCCAATTGCTCACAATGAGCAATCACCTTGTCGAGATATTGTTTCACTCTAGGCGTGGTAACATCTGCCTGGAGCCTTGGGGTCGTGCCGCTGCTGTGCGATAATACGTGGGAGGTTCCTGTACCGATGACCAGCAATCCGAAATCTGTGCAAAATGGCTGGCGTGCATCTCCAAATTTCCTCGCATTTTGGGTCAGAGGTCCTAGGCAGAGATCAGTGCAGTTAAATCACTGCCCAAAGCCCGAGCGTCAACAGCAAAACCATTTACTAGACGAGCGATGTTACTGTGGGCCCCTTTGAAGTTGCGAGCAGCGGCTTCTCGGCGAAGCGGTCTCGCGCAACCGCATGGTCTTCCGATGGAACCGGTCGGCTAGCATCGACGAAGCCTTGGGTCGGCAGGGCGCAGGCAGTCGGGCAGCGCCTAACTCGTTTGGCGCGGATAAATAAGCATGATCCACCCCGCTCTACTACGGAAAATCGGGTGAGCCGTGTTTACCGAAAATTGCCGCCCGCTTCTCATTGCCTCTGTCGGCAGGTCGTAGGCATTTGTGACAGATTGTAACCAATTATGTCAATAAGTAAGATAGTGAACGATGCTAAAAAGGGGGAGCTTACGTGGTGGCTCGATACCCATCGCCGCTATTTCCTTCGGCCGGGTCACGCGCGCCCATGCAATCACGCCTCCACTTCTGGGGTGACGTGGGAAGTGTATCGCCCGATGGGACTCACGCCAAGCCGGCCCGCGGTGGTGGAAGATGCACCTCGACCATCGGCCGTGACAACGGCCTGTGATCAGGTGGGGGTGGCTTCACCTCGCTCAGCAGCAGGTCGAGCGGGCTCGTTACCTCGCCGATCGCCTTGACGGCGACGCGCGCGTAGAGCGCCAGCGAATCACTTACCCATAAAAGGAAGACGGTCGCGGAACCGATGGTTCGCAGACTCATGGCCGGAAGGGCTTGATCCGACCCGATGCAATAAGAGAACATCGGTGGTGGATGAACCGCACCCCCAGACGGTATGACGCGGAGCAGGTTAGGCGCTTCTCGGACACGACGATCGCGTATTACGATCGATTTGCCCAGGCTTTCTGGAATGGCACACGAGGCCACGATGTCAGCCAAAACTACGCAGCATTCCTCGACGCGATAGAGGGCGACCCTCCTTATTCCATCCTTGATCTTGGTTGTGGACCCGGCCGGGATCTCAGTCACTTCCGATCCTTGGGGCACGAAGCCATGGGGCTCGACGGATCTCGGCAATTCGTGGCCATGGCGCGCTCGCATTCGCAATGCGAGGTTCTCCATCAGGATTTCCTGGCGATGCAATTGCCCGAGAGCCGCTTTGACGGCATTTTTGCAAACGCCTCACTGTTCCATGTTCCGAGCCAGGAATTGCCGGGGGTTCTGCTGGAACTGTTCAAGACGTTGAAGCCGCGCGGTGTGCTGTTCTCCTCAAATCCGAGAGGGAACAACGAGGAGGGCCTGAGCGAGGACCGCTATGCTTGCTTCTTCGATCTTGCCACCTGGCGCGATTACCTCACCTCGGCCGGCTTCGTGGAGGTGGGCCATTACTACCGCCCGCCAGGACGGCCGCGGCATGAGCAGCCGTGGCTCGCGACCGTTTGGCGCAGAGGCAGCCAGCCAAGACGCGCCATATGCTGACACGGCCCGCAATGTCGCGGTTATGCGCACAGCGTCGAGCACCAGTCAGGTTCGCAAAATAAGATCGTCAAAATTCGAAGAAGTCAGGTTCGCATAAGGCTCTCCGGTGGAGAGAACCGGATTCGAACCATCGGTTTCGGTATACGGAATGGCGCTCCCTTTCTGGAGATAGGCGCCATCACAAAGTCCACAAAAAGCGGTCTCGAAACGGCCGCCTTCGTTCGCGGAACCGGAAGTTCGAATCCATTTCCCTCCGGCAGCGAGTCGGCGAACCATCGGTTCCGCGATGCCGGAACGTCTGAAGACGGACCGACAAGGACCGGGCGAGCGCGGGGTGATGGTCGTCCTCGAACCCGGGATAGCTAAGATAGGCTGTGCCCGCTGAGCCCAAGTGGGTCAGGAACGAACCGTCACCTAACAAATTGTTGGCCGGCGCCCGTGCCTTGTCCGAGGACCTCCAGGCGGTGTCGGGCGCGTGTCGCGATGATCGTCGAGGTTGATTTGATTGCTCGCGGTTCGTGAGCCGCCCGGGGGAAGGCGGCGCCACTCAGGCCAGCTCGCGCAGAATGCGCCCAGCATAACGGCTCTTCTACAGCCGCTGCGCTGCAATTGCGGTAGCGTATTGGAGCAGATCGCGCAGATTACCCAGCAACTCGAATAATAAGCGCGCGCGCGGTCGGACAGGTACGGCCGAGCGGCTGCGGTCAGGCGCTCTGGCGCGACGCCTCGACAGCGGACGTGACCGGGCCGCGTCCGGCAACCAGTCCCTGATCGATCTCTTCGAGCGACCGGCCCTTGGTCTCGAACCCGATAAAGGCATAGGCAAAGCCCGCGAGCGCCGACCAGGCCCCGAGATAAAGGAAACAGGGAACGATCGCTGCGATCGTGACATCGGGCTTGACGATATTCGACGAGCCGACGATCAGGGCGAGCCCGATCGGGCCGATAATCTTGCCGATGCCGCCAAAACCATAGGCCGACCCCATCCCGCTGGTCCGCAATGTGGAGGGCCAGACCTCCGCCGCATACGGCCCCATGATTGCCGAGCCGCCATCGAAGAAGAAATCGGCGGCAATGATCAATAGCCAGAACACCGAGACGGTGCCGATAAAGCTGTCGTGCAACAGGCCGGCGGCGACCACCATCACCGCGGCGCCGAACCCCTGGAGCGCGCCTGATGCACGGCGCCCGATCAATTCCGAAAGCCCGGAGAAGACAAAGCGGCCGACGAATCCAGCTAGGCTGACAAAGATGAACAGATAGGAAGCCTCGGCCGGAGACACGCCGAGCAGCATGACAAACAAGGTCGGCGCCCAGAGAATGACGCCGTAGCCCGTCGTCTGCATCCCGAGATTGGTGAGCCAGGACACCAGGAGGCTGCGCGGATATCGGAACAGATCGCTCCACGGCGTCTTCCTTGTCGCCGCCTCGTCAATTTGCGGCAGTGGCAACGATTCCGGGGGCACCTTCAGCGCCCAGGCAAGCGAGCGCCGCGCTTCCTCGGGCCGGCCCATCCGCACTAGCCAGCGCGGCGATTCCGGGACCCAGGCACGGATTAACAGGGCCAACAACGCCGGCACCAGCCCGCAAGCGAACAGCCCCCGCCAACCGATCACCGGCGTCAGAAAGGCGCCGAGAACCGAGCCAATCATGACCCCGATCGGTATAAACGCGGTGACCAAGCCGCCGATAAAGCCCCGCCGTGACGCCGGGACAAATTCCTGAACTAACGGAAGATCGACGCAGTAGAGCCCACCGACGCCGAACCCGACGAAAAAGCGAAAGACCGTCAGAAAGATCCACCCTTCGTCCGGGGTCAACGCCAGGATTCCGGTGGCAATCGAGAAGTTAAGAACGGTGCCAATAAAGACGGCTCGCCGGCCGATGCGGTCAGCCAAGCGTCCCCATATCGCCGCGCCGAGGATCGCGCCGATCCCGGAGGACAGCAGAATGATCGCCGACTGGCCAAAGCTCAGCTTCCACGGCACAACGATGAAGGCGAGGACGAAGCCGATCAGGAAGTAGTCGAAGAATTCAAGCATATCGCCGAGAATCGCGGCGACGACGATCCGCAGCTGGTTTGCAGTCAGTGAACGGGTCCGGTCGAGCCGCTCGAACATTGGGTCCTCCGTCCTTTTGCCAAATGCCGTCAGAGTTGCGGCAAGGGTAGCGGCTGATCGGGACCGAGCTATATGTCGAACACGGTTAGCAGCGCTGCGGTCTCGGCATAGTTGCCCATCAATGCGATAAAATTGACCAAAGCGCGACGACCGAACTGCTGCAGGGCGCGGCCGAAGGTATCGATGCGACCTTTGCGTTCGGGTCGCCGCCTTCTTAGCGGGACCGATGGTTTGAATCCGGCTCCCTCCAGCGAAGAGTCTTCTGCGAACTCGGTTCTCGACTCAGCGGAGTATAGCGGACGCCATAAGCCACAGGCCGCGGCGGGAAGCAGCCGGTCTGCCGGGTCGAGACAAACCCTCGTGCTTAGTCAACTATGGTGTGGTTCTCATTGCGGCATTAAGTTGCACGACCGCTCGAAGGTAGGTTCTAATGCAAAATCCTCGCATCGGTACTTGCTGGGGCCGCTGCGAGGCAGGAAGGCTGAGGAGAGACTGCAATGACCGAAGACGGGATCGGGGTACCGCTTCGCCGGCGCGAAGATCGGCGCTTCCTCACCGGCCGCGGGCGCTATGTCCATGACATCGTGCGACCGCAGCAACTCCATGTCGTCTTCCTGCGCTCGCCCCACGCCCATGCGGAAATCGTGGTGATCGACAAGTTCGAGGCGCTGGCGAGCCCCGGCGTCTCGGCAATCTTCACCGCCGAGGATGTCACCGCCGACAAGCTCAACGGCGTGCCGTGCGCCTGGGGCATTGCGGGAAACGACGGCAAGCCGATGAAGGAACCGCCCCACCCGCTGCTGGCGCGGGGCAAAGTGCGCCACGTCGGCGATCCAGTGGCGATGGTCATCGCAGACAGCGTCGAGGCCGCCCGAAACGCTGCCGAGCGCATCGGCGTCGAATATCGCATCCTGCCGGCGGTCACTGGTGTAGTCGAGGCGATGGCGTCTGGCGCGCCGCAGCTCTATGAGGACGTGGTGGGCAATCTCTGTTGCGATTGGGCCATCGGCGATGCACCGGCAACCGACGCTGCCTTCGCCAAGGCCCATCACGTCGCCAAGATCAATCTCGTCAACAACCGGCTGGTTCCGAACGCAATGGAATCGCGGGCGGCCCTGGCCGAGTACGAGCCCGCGACCGGCGACTACACGCTCTTTACATCGACCCAGCTACCCCATGTGGCGCGGGTGCTGATTGGGGTGCTGATCCTTGGCATTCCTGAGCGGAAATTGCGCGTGGTGGCGCCCGATGTCGGTGGCGGTTTCGGCAGCAAGCAGGTCGTCTATGCCGAAGAAGCGTTGGTGACCTGGGCGGCGCGCAACCTGGAGCGGCCGGTGAAATGGGTCGCCGATCGCAGCGAGGCCTTCCAGTCCGATGCGCAGGGCCGCGACCATGTCACTCGTGCCGAACTTGCGCTCGACAGAGACGGCAAGTTCCTTGGGCTGCGGGTATCGACATTGGCCAATATCGGCGGCTATGTCTCGACGTTCGGGCCCAACATTCCGACCAACCTCTACGGCCCGCTGCTCGCTGGCGTCTACACCACTCCGGCGATCTATTGCGGGGTAAAGGTGGTCTTTACAAACACCGTGCCGACCGACGCCTATCGCGGCGCCGGCCGCCCGGAAGCCACCTTCGTGCTGGAGCGGTTGATCGATATCGCGGCGCACG
>Ga0310914_10001068_pt1 | contig 17286 bp, 17 predicted proteins | sample GREbulkMGAN108_FD_203450 | JGI IMG/M metagenome (GOLD analysis project Ga0310914, IMG submission 203450) | Lab enrichment of tropical soil microbial communities from Luquillo Experimental Forest, Puerto Rico - GRE.bulkMG.AN108 | ecosystem: Environmental > Terrestrial > Soil > Tropical forest >... | reverse complement strand
CAGGCAGAAAAAGGCAAAAGAGAAAGAAAAAGCGGAGGTATCGCAATCCAAAACCCCGACTTCAACAGGGCGGTAAGCCAATACATTCCTTCCAAAGCCAAACACACCCACCGGAAAGGCATCTGCCTGTTTCATTACTAATTTCATCTTCCACAGCAAAGGAACGGTGATGGAGGTAATTGCTATACAAAAATCGGCTTTTAAAGATTTGACAAAAGAACTGGACGAAATGCTCCGGCTTACCCACAAGGTAAGCCAGGCATATTCGCCTATTTTCAGCGCAGAGAAATGGCTGGACAACTAGGAAGTATGCCTGATGCTGAGCATAACCAAAAGAACACTGCAAACCTATAAAGACACGGGTTTACTGCCATACTCCAAGCTGAACCGGAAAAACTATTACAAACTTTCCGATGTACGTGCTTTATTAAGTCTGCATGAGAACATAAAAGAGAAAGACAATGGAATTGCTGACTGATGATGCCACGGAACTGGCATTGTACCAAAAGAAGCTGGAAGATCTTTGCAGTAATATACAACTGATATTGCAAAATTTCCGCCCTGTAATGAATGGCGAAATATATTTGTCCGGGCAGGAAGTTTGTGAGCTGCTGCACATCAGCAAGCGGACTTTGCAACAATATCGGGATGATAAAATACTCCCATATATACAGATCGGGGGTAAGATAATATTCCGGCAATCGGATATATTAGCCGTTTTAGAACAGAATTATGTAGTAAACAAATAACTATTACATGACGCTTGGAATGGCTAATGAAGAACAAATGTTGTTATGGCACAAATATTTTACGAAGCATGGCAAGCTGCCTTTTGCTATCGCCACAACCTGACGCATAACCCGTGTTATAGCCAATTGTTATTTTATATTTATTTGTTTTAGTATTTCTTCATTGTCGGCAAACACAAAATAGTCAGCGTTGTCAAAAACTTTTTCGTTTAAATAATTAACCAAAGCGTCATCTGCTACTTTGTTAACATATTTTTCCATTTGGTCGTCTCTGAAATGAATTGCCAAAGCGTGGTTGGGTGAAATTGGATAATAAAATTCTAAATGAGTTACATCCCCATTCTCGTTTGTATGGTCATTCAGTATATTAAAAACAGGTTGGTCGCTTGTTATAAAATTATTTGTTGTGCTATTTTCAATAAAGATGAATTTAATTTTCGGGTCGAGAGAAACATTTTTGGCTAAAGTTGTCGCTGTTACGTAGCTTAAAATGTTCCAAGATTTGTTTGCTAACTCTTCGTATTTCCCGCCAACAAAAGATTTTAGAGCAGACTTACGCATACTCTTGGTTCTAAAATATTGAAAGCATAAAAACATAATTGCGTCAAACAAATAATCATCTTGTTCAATTGTTTTAAGGTCGTTTAAACTGCGATATGTTAAAAGTTTTTGTCCTAACGCTTCCATTTTCCCGTGCCCGACTTCCATTAAGTTAATCTCTAATTTTCTTATTTCTTCGATATATTTCTCTTTGTCGACGGCGGGGTTTGTTGTGGCATCTAAAGCTTTTTTTAATTTGCTTGTGCTCGTAAACAGTCGTAGAAAGTCAAAGTTTAAATCTTTTACTAATTGTGGGCTACTGTGCTCAATATACTTTTCTAAAAAATTTTCTTCAGCGTCTGTGAAGTCAACAAGTTTGTAGAAATACCTTTCTTGAGCAACGCCCATTAAGTCAGATTTGATTATTTTATTTGGTTCTTTAAGGTAAGCCCAAATACTTTCATTGTCAGCCCAAGGTCTGAGATAATGTCTCCAAACATAATGTTGTCGTTTTACAATGCTCATTTTTGAATGTTGTTTTACAATTAGCTATAACTTATGAATAGACGCACTCGGCATTTTATAAATACGACTATTCTGTTAACTACAAATTTAGTGATTTGTAAAATTAACATTCAATAAGCGGCGTTCTTTTGCTTCTTTTCTTTGGACGCTCATATAGAAAGAAAAGAAGTTCTCAAAAACAACAAAAGGGATAATGAATATCCCGCATCAACCAGGTCGCAACCTGTTTGGTAAAATGTGAAGGGTTGAAAAGGCAGTGGAGCGCATTTTGGCAAAGTGGTTGCTTCCGCTTCATGCAAAAAGACTGTCCCGACCATCAGGAGGGAATGTCTTTTTGCCGCCTGATTTTGGCTCTCAGGCGACTTTTATAGGGTGGGTGGTATAGTCCTTCAGGTTGTGAAAAAAGCCCCTATATGGGTTCAATCCGTTACGAAATAAGCACCACAACAGGGAGCAACCCATTTGAACCAACGAGCCATTGATATATAAATCCTGTTTTTCCAATGCCTCTGCCAAAGAACAACTCGGTGTCTCGTCCGTTGCTTCGGACTGTTTGAGCAAGTCGCCAAATTCATCTGTAACCATTGGCAGGCTTGCCACCGTTTCATATTTTTCAGAATTGGGTTGGCGTATGCTTCCTATAGTAGATAGTATCGTTTGCCCTGTGTGCTGGCTGTTTCCAAAGTCCAGCCAATATTTAGGCTTTTCCTGATAGCCCGTACCGTTGCCCAATGCTTTCAGTATATCGGCAATTTCAAAACGTGCCGCTACGCTGTCCACGCAGGAAATATAAATGCTTGTCTTTGCGTGTTGTGGTAATCTGCCCAAATGGTCTTTACCAAATTTTACGGTTTCGGCTTTCCAGTTCGTACCAGCCCAACGGTTGGCACGGTTTATCAATGCTACCGATTTATACAAGCCTGTTTCACATTCGGCAAAACGCTGCCTGCCCAAATTTGCTTGGGTTACAATATCATTATCCCACATGCGAACCTGCAATCCCGCATGTCCCAATTCAATCAGGCTGTGATTCATTTCTAATAGGGCTGTCAGAACCTTTGAGCCTGTACCCCCTGCACCAATAAGGTTTACAGATATGGGGTTGGTGGCATTTATCAGACTGTTGTCCGTAAAATGGACTTTGATTTTTTCTGCATTCATCGTAATAAGTTTTTAAGATTTCTATTATTCTTTTTCAATACTTCTTTTGGAAAAGCGTTTCCTGTTTTAATAAGGTCTTTCCAAAGGCTCACACAATTACCTTTTATCGGGTTATGTTCATTTATCAAATGGCTGAAATAGCTGTTAAAAAAGTAGCTTTCCCATGCTGCCGTAAATTCTTCTACTGATACGGAATTTTTGATGTTCACATCTACCGTACCCATACATACATTGCCACTCTCATACACGTTGAAATAGGGAGCGTGATATAGTTGTGTTGTTTCATTAGGTCGCCTGTCTGAAGCAAGTGCAAAGACGTAAAGGGTTTCTTTGTTGGCAAGCCAAAGCATAGACGGTACGCCTGCCTTGCCGTTGGGTATTTCCAGACTTTCAAGAAAGAATAATTGTCGTTCCTGTGCTTTGGTGTACCACAATACCGAACCGTTTTCGCTTGGGTTGATGTGCAGTACGTTGGTCGGCAAAATGCCCTTCGGTTTTAAAAATGCCTTGCTCTTTTCCTTATCTGTATTGAGTGCCTTTGCCAATACCTTTGCTTCCTTTACAGTCAGTGGATGGGCATTAACTGGATTATCGTTCCTGTCCATGTCAAAATGCTCTACATATACATCGGTGTTCGTGCCTTTGGTTTCATAGAATACCAAAGCAGATACGGGATGGTACAGCGTCCCAAAATCGTTGGTTATATCTGTTGTATTGTTCATCGCCTTGTAGTTTTATAATTGTTCAGCAAGTAGCATATATCATCTAAGAGGATAAACAGGCGGTTCTCAAAATCAAGGGTGTTGCCGGTTATGGGGTTTCCGTCAAAACGTTTACTTATAATGGGTTCCTCTATGCTGCGGTATTCGTTAAACTCGTTGTTGATGCTTTCGGAAAGGCTTTCATACAACCATCCTTTACCACTTGCCATAAAGGATATGTATTTATCCATGCTTAGGGTTTCCTGCTCGTAATCATCGCTTTCCTTACAGGGGTCTTCATCCGCTTTGGGGGCATTCCGAAAAATGCTTGCATCGGGATAATCCGTGTAAAGGGCAAGGGCATTGCAAGCGGATTGCCAACATTCCCTCTCAAAATCATCCATCGGCGTAAATCCCTTTAGACGTTGCTCAAATACCGTTAAATTGGTACGGTTAAAAATCTTCTGTTCTATTCGTTCGCCAATCCATTCTGCTTGCCGTAACTCGTTTTTATAGCCTTCCGTTTCGTCCGTTTGGTCGTCTTGTTCCACCCAATCGCTCAACATTTCGTATTGCCAATAGAGGTAGCTGTTTTCCTGCCTGTAATACGGGATGTCCGCTATGTGGTATAGGTAGCTGCAAACCGATATCAACAAATGGGCTGTCCGCTTACGCTTGGGGTCATGCAGCATTTCAAAGAGTGGCATAACAGGGATGTAATAAAGGGTGCTTCCTGTTTGGTAGCGTTCTTCACTGATAAAAAAGGTTTTCATCCTATCCTGTACCAATTGCAAGCTGTCCCAATTACTACCTGTCTGTTTTAGTTTTTCCTGTGCATCCCATAATGCCAAACTGATATTGTACGGATAGCCGTGTTGCCGTGTCTGCATGGGTTCAATACCGTAGTGCGCTGCCAGTTGGGAAAGGGACGAATAAAAATCCCTTTCCGTTTTTCCACTTTCTGTACGGGCTTGTACAGATTTGGATATTTTCAGTTTAGGTAGGAATGATGCCTTTAGAAAACCATTGGCAACATGGCTATCGGTACGGATTTCCGTTTGTCCTTTCGGATTTCGCTTGCGTCCTTTGGTCTTTGCATCCAGTGGGCAAACTCGCCTAACTGTCGGTGCAATTGCCGTTGCTTCTGCTGCGGGGGTATATGGATAATACCCGATATAATATTGCGTTGCATAGTTCATTTCTTTTGATTTTTAGATTAACCTTTTGTTCCCATTACACTTTCAAATCGGTACTGTACTGTATCGTCACGGATAACAGGTGCAGATACTTTTGCGGTCGTCAGTATAGGATAAGTGTTGGCGTAAAAATTCATTACGGCATCTACACTCCATTTGGGTTCGGGGTCTGTTAACTTGATTTCCTGCCCCTTATCGTTCAGTAAGAACACCCGTTCTAATTGTGTTGCTATTAACATGATTGTTGCTGTTTAATGTGGCTGAATTATTCTATTTCGTTTTCGTCCTCCCAATTATCATTATCCTCTGCATCATCGGGGTTTTCCTTGTTGGTAGTATCTTCATTGAAAAGGGCGCTTTCTGTCTGTGGCTCTGCTATGGCTACTGTTGTTTCGGATGCTCCGAACAGGTCGGGGGCAAACTTGGCAGATAATGCAGTCCTGCGTTTGCGTATAGTTTCCGCCTGTTCGGGGAATAGCGCAGGGTCAGGCACTTTCATCCAGGCATCCCTGTATTTACCTTCTTTCTCCAGTTCATCCACCTTCTGCATAGCGTCTTTATACTTCTTCTCCCTTTCTTCCTTCGCCTTTTTCTCTTTGTCGGCTTTTTCCTTTTCCATTGCCGATTGCTTTTTGGCTTCTTCTAATTGCTTCATAAAGGCTTCCATGTTGACCATTAAGCCCGAAGCGGTTTGCAAAGGCATGGTTATTCGTTCAAAATATCCCTCGTCCAGTTCTGCTGCTGTTCCTCTTAAATTGAGGGGCATTATCAGTTGCTTGGCTTTGTCACCACATTGTTCATTGTTGAGTATGGTAGAAACAACAAGGTTGTTTTCTGCTCCTTTTGATATAGTGATTTGTATATCGCCCGTTATATCCATTTGGGCTATCTGCCCGAAAAAATTTGCGTTCATAATTGCATAGTTTTAGTAGGCTACCACCAATTAAGGCGGTAGCCTGTGGTTGTTTAATTAAGGTTTAAACTCTCTGCTCCGTCTGCTGCGAAAGAGGCGCATAATTCAAAAGCCTTTTGGGTCTTCATCTGTGCCGTTCCACCCATTACAATACTTTGTAGCTTGGCTTCATCATCTTTATAATTTCTTACATTCTGATAGTAGCCTGTTACTGCATTGTATGCTCCGAACAATGTGCCTTTGGTGGTGTCCATCTGCTGTGTATCGCTTATCATAGCGTATGCAAAGGCATCTTCTACAGTGTTTTTAAACACGGTGGAAATTTCATCATCCGCACCTTTTTTGAGCAGGTCAAATGTTTCCTTGTTAGGGCATAGGGCTAACTGGATTAGCTTTCTTACTTCTCCATCTGTTACCTTTACTTTTGCCCATTTATTAAAAATGCCCTCCAACTGGTTGCTCAATGTATTCGCCAGTCCCATGACCTTATGGGCATCTTCCAACCGTTGTTTTGCCCCTGCGGTATGTTTGATGCGTACTACATTACTCATATTGCGAAGCGAAGCGTTAAGGGTGTTTTGGCATACAATGCGGATAGGGGTAAATGCTGCGGTAATGCTTCCGCTACCGTCATGCGAAGTGGTCAGGAAGATGTATTTTTCTGTTACATCATCGCCATTGCCCACACGGATATAGTCGGGCAGTTTTGCCGTAATGAATATGCGCTCGCCATCACCCAATGCACCTGCGGTTTCGTACAGGATACCTTCGCCACCGCCTACAATAGCATCAAAAAATGCAAACGCTTCACGATTTTGTACAATATGGTAGTCTTTGCCAACTACGCCCAATATTGCGTTGTTATCACTACGGATATTGGCATAGTAATTTGGAACGTGCAGTTCATTGTCTGTAATCTCGATACCGCTTGTAGTTTCAATAATGTTTGTACCCCTTGTGTATAGTGAGGTCTTTATTACCTCGTAATCTAACCCTGCGTATTTTATAGCTTCCTCGCTTGTGGGGTATTGTTCCACAATTCTTCCTAAGCCGTGCCATGCTTTTTGTTGAACGCTGAAGAATGAATAATGTCCTGTTTGCTCGTTGAAATTCAGATTATGTGCCATGATATTTAAAATTTAATTGTTTGAAAAATGATTAAGTGAATGCTGTTAAAATGGTAGGTCGTCTGCTACGTTTTGGTACTGTACGGCCTCGATGTTCGTTGCTGCGGCTTGTGCCTGTGCATTCTTGTTTTTCCTGCTACCGCCATGCATTTTGATTTGTGAGGTATGGAAGTTTAGCCCTGCGTAGGGTTCGCCGTTTTTGCCTACCCATGCTCTTGCACTTACCCTACCTGTGAGTTCTACCAAAGTGCCTTTAGTCAGGTATTGTGCTACGGTTGGGGTAATCCAATAAGAGCAGTCGAAGTAGGTTGTCTGCTCTACACGTTCGCCCAGCTTGTTGCGGTAGCTTTCATTGATAGCCACCGAAAAGTTTACTACTTGTTTGTCTTGTGACGTTGTGCGTACTTCCGCATCCTTTGTCACTCTTCCAATGATGTTCATGCTCGTTCTTGTTTGAAGTTTTACAATGTTGTTTTTCTCGCTTCTCTCTTTTCCTCCTGTGCTTTGCTCCGCTTCACAAATCATTTTTCCAAAAGAAAAACCGGAAAAAAGAAAGCAGGGAATCAATGCGGGGAAAGCGGAAAACCAAAAGGAAACGGAATAAGTCCCGAAGGGTGGGTTTGTGAGGAACGAGCAAAGCCATTATGCCGTAGTCTTTTGGTTTTCCAGTTTGCTTTGCCCGCAATACATTAGCTGCCTTTTTACCGGTTGCTTGTGGAAAATACTTTATTACAACTGCAATAAGTTGTTACAATGCTGCCGCAATGAATGCGGCAAAAGAAGAATGTGAGCTATTCGATTAAGCAGGTCAAACACTTCCTTTGAAGGCCAGGAGCAGACACTTTTCAGATGGCGAGGCTAATCCTTAATAATTTCAAATGCTACAATTATTAAAGAGGGAATGTAAATGAAAGACAGTTCACAAAATATCAAAATGACCCCTGAGAAAGTCGCAAAAATGCTTCAGGATAAGAGGGTTGATATTAGTGTGGAGGATGCTGCTAAAGTCTTATCACTTCTTAAAAAAATAGCACGTATAGCAGTCATTAAATACCTGGGGAGATGAAAGATGGCAGAGACGCAATAGCGGATTTATATGTACGTGTTAGTACCGATGAACAAGCTGACAAAGGTTATTCTCAGCGTAACCAGGAAGAGATGTTACGGAAGTATTGTGATAACCATTCAATCCAAATACGGAATATTATTTACGAAGATCATTCTGCTAAGTCTTTCAATAGACCGGAATGGAAAAAGATGCTTATCCAACTGAAGAAGCACCGGAATAAAATTGATTTTATATTGTTTACAAAATGGGATCGTTTTAGCCGTAATGCTGGTGATGCCTACCAAATGATAAATGTACTTCGTGAACATGGTGTGGAACCGCAGGCAATAGAGCAACCGTTGGATTTGTCTATTCCGGAAAACAAGATGATGCTGGCGTTTTACCTGGCTGCACCGGAAGTGGAAAATGACCGCCGTGCGCTAAACGTTTTGTATGGAATGAGGCGGGCAAAAAAAGAAGGTCGTTATATGGGGCTTGCTCCTGTAGGGTATAAAAATAAAGTTGATGAAAGTGGGCATAAGTACATTACACCTAAAGAACCTGATGCTTCCGTTTTGTATTGGGCTTTTGAGCAATTAGCGAAAGGTGTGTTTAATACTGAGCAGATTTGGAAGAAAGTACGGGACAAGGGATTAAAATGCAGTAAGAATGCTTTCTGGCAAGCAATCAGGAACCCCATTTATTGCGGAAAGATCTTTATCCCTGAGTTCAAGGATGAAGGAAGTTATTTTGTGCAAGGGCAACATGAACCCATCATTACGGAGGTGTTATATGAAGAGGTGCAAGATATACTTGATGGACGTGGAAGAAAATACCGCCCCAAAATAGAAACACAGGACGAATTTCCTTTGCGGGGATTTCTTATTTGTCCGAGATGTGGCCGGCTGCTGACAGCAAGCAAGTCCAAAGGTAGAAACAGATATTATTCCTATTATCATTGCTCTCATGGATGCCCGCATCGTATCAATACTGAAAAATTGGAGCATGCATTTCAAATGGAGTTGCGCAAATACATTCCCCGAAAAGAGATTTTCGATGTGTACAGGAACATTGTAATAGAAACGTATTATGACCTAACAAAAGAGGTTCAGCTCTCAAAGAAGCAGTTATCAACGCAGATAAAAACTTTTGAGAACAAATTGGTGCATACAAGAGACTTATTGGCTGGCGGTAAAATAGAGGCTTCAGATTATCACGAGATCAAGGCGCAGTATAGTTCATCCCTTGACCAATTGAATGAGAAATTGAATGAAGTTAACAGCAGGATACCGGAGATTGATGACTTATTAGCCCAAGAGGTGAAGGTGCAGTTGGAGCTAGATAAACTAATACCAGGGAGAAATGACGAGGATATAAGGGCAATCGTAAGTGTGATTTACCCTGAAAAGCTGATATTTCATGGGCACACAATCGGCACAACAAAAATTAACGATGCAATTAAATATGCTTATCAATATGCACCGTAGTAGATAATCTCAATTTTAATCAAAAAGTGGTTTGTAGAATTGAACACCCCAGCGGGGTGTTTTTTTATGCTTATAACAAAGCAGATCAAAAGTTTATGCAGATGGCGGGCATGTCGGGCAAAAATGCTAAATTAGTGCCATTGAAAGCCAATCAAAGTCACGATAGGACACTACCGGACAAATCCACTTCTCATTAGGCTTCAATAAGTATGAATTACAACAGTGTAATCATACCCCTTCAGAAATAACTAATGCTATTCCGTTCAGCTACGGGTAGTTTTCGAGAATCAGCACATAACATTATCGTTAAGATTAGTTGTAAACAATAAACATTGTAACAATATGGCACAAATAGCAGATTTATACATCAGAGTGAGTACCGATGAACAAGCTGACAAAGGCTATTCACAGAGAAACCAGGAAGAGATGCTGAGGAAGTATTGCGTAAATCAATCCATTGAAATACGCAACGTGATTTATGAGGATCATTCCGCTAAGTCATTTAACAGGCCCGAATGGAAAAGCCTCATACAAAATCTCAAAAAGAGAAAGAATAATGTCAATCTCATATTGTTCACTAAGTGGGATCGTTTCAGCCGAAATGCTGGTGATGCCTATCAAATGATAAACGTGCTTCGTGGTCTTGGGGTAGAGCCGCAGGCAATCGAACAGCCCCTGGATTTGTCCATTCCTGAAAATAAAATGATGCTGGCATTTTATCTTGCGGCTCCGGAAGTGGAAAACGACCGTCGGGCATTGAATGTCTTCTATGGTATGAGGCGTGCGAAGAAAGAAGGTCGTTATATGGGACTTGCTCCTGTTGCTTATACAAACAAAACGGAAGAAAATGGGAAGAAGTATATCGCTCCAAAAGAGCCGGATGCTTCAATTCTCCGATGGGCTTTTGAGGAAATTGCCAAAGGGACATTTAACACCGAGCAGGTATGGAAGCTCGCCCGTGATAAAGGATTAAAATGTAGTAAAAATGCTTTTTGGCAGGTTATCCGAAACCCGCTGTATTGTGGGAAAATATTCATTCCTCAATTCAAGGATGAGGAAAGCCGTTTTGTGCAGGGGCAACATCAGCCTGTAATTGCTGAATCGCTTTATTACGAGGTTCAGGATGTATTGGATGGAAGAGGCAGAAATTACCGTCCGAAAATCAAAATCCTTGATGAGTTCCCAATGCGAGGTTTTTTAATTTGTCCTGAATGTAAGAAGCTATTAACAGGAAGCAAATCTAAGGGGCGAACCAAGTATTACGCGTATTACCATTGTGTCGGAGACTGTAACCACCGTGTTAATGCGGAAAAGGTAAATGCTGCGATTAAAGAGGACTTACTAAAGTTCGTACCTAAAATAGAGAATAAAGATTTTTATCTGGAGACAATATCGAAGGGCTATCTGGAGCAAACCAATGAAGTGCAGTTTGAAAAAAAGGAAATACTCCTTCATATCAAGGATTATGAAGAGCGGCTTTCACACACGAGAGATCTTTTGGCAACACGGCAAATTGATGCGTCTGACTATCGTGATATGAAGTCACAATACACTGCGAAGATATCAACGCTCGAATCACAATTGACAAGACTTAACCATGACGTAGATGACGTTCAAAACCTGATAAATAAAGGGGTTGCTAAAGTCATAGAATTAAAAAATGCTTTGAACGGTGGCAGCTTAGCAGAGATCAGAACCGAAGTTGGTTCGATTTACCCTGAAAAAATCGTTTTTGATGGAAGCAAAGTTCGAACCGCAAGACGCAACGATTTTATACAATATATCAATCTGATTAACAAGAAGTTGCGGGAAAATAAAAACGGGACAAAAATAGATTTCTCTACTTTGTCCCGTCAAGTCGGGAAGACAGGATTCGAACCTGCGACCCCCTGGTCCCAAACCAGATGCGCTACCGGCCTGCGCTACTTCCCGAAATATTTTCCAGCGGTGAGGGAGGGATTCGAACCCTCGGTACAGTTTAACCCGTACGGCAGTTTAGCAAACTACTGGTTTGAGCCACTCACCCACCTCACCTTTGTGGGATATCTCTTTGTAAGAGGGCTGCAAAAATAGGGACTGGAACAATAACTTCCTAAAAAAGAAAAACCTAAATTCTAAAAAATATTTTTTTTTCAGTAGAATTTAGGTTTGAAGAATATTTTTCTTCACTAATTACATTGCAGCTAACTGTACTTTTTGCGTAAGCTCCATCACATTTTCACGGAAAATAGAATCGGTATCCATTAAATCTTTTACAGTTTGACAAGAATGTATAACAGTGGTATGGTCTCTGCCGCCAAAATGCTCTCCAATAGTTTTTAAAGAGTTTTTAGTAAATGCTTTTGCCAAATACATGGTAATTTGTCTTGCCTGTACAATTTCTCTTTTACGCGTTTTATGCAATAATTTTTCGTACGGTACTGCAAAATATTCGCACACCATTTTTTGAATGGCATCAATTGTAATTTCTTTGCTGCTGGTTTTAACAAAGTTTCTCAATACTTTCTTTGCCAATTCAAGATCAATATCTTTTTTATTGAGAGATGATTGGGCCAATAAAGAAATTAATGCTCCTTCCAGTTCGCGAACATTGGTATTAATATTATAAGCAACATATTTTACAACTTCTTTGCTCATATCCAAACCATCGTTCTTCATTTTACGTTCCAGAATTTCAATTCTTGTTTCATAATCCGGCAATTGAAGGTCTGCACTTAATCCCCAACGAAAACGACTTAATAATCTTTCCTGCATTCCATCCAAATCTTTCGGCGGTTTATCGGATGATAACACCAGTTGTTTGCCGCTTTGATGTAAATGATTGAAGATTGCAAAAAATGCATCCTGAGATTTTTCGGCACGTGCAAAAAATTGCACATCATCAATAATCAACACATCTATCAATTGATAAAAATGAATAAAATCGTTGATGGCATTATTACGGCTGTGATCTTGAAATTGATTGATAAATTTTTCGCTGCTTACATATAGCACAACTTTATTGGGATGCAAACGTTTTACTTCGTTGCCAATTGCCTGAGCTAAATGTGTTTTACCTAAACCAACACCGCCATACACTACTAATGGGTTGAAAGAATTGGCTCCCGGTTTTTCTGCAACGGTTTTTCCTGCTCTTCGGGCAACACGGTTACAATCGCCTTCAATAAAAGAATCGAAAGTGTAAATAGGATTTAATTGCGGATCTATTTGCATCTTTTTTAATCCGGGAATTACAAATGGATTCTTTACCGGGTTATCTATTACCAATGGAAAATTCATTTCATTGTTACTAAATGTTTTCATGCCGCTGGCTGGCACATCCATGCTTCCGCTTTTTCCATTGCCACCACTATCTACCATAATACGGTATTCTAACCTTGCTTCTTTACCTAATTCCCGTTTTAGCGTTTTAGCTAAAAGGTTTACATAATGTTCTTCAAGGTACTCATAAAAAAACTGACTGGGTACTTGAATCATTAAAACATTGCTTTTTAATTCTACGGGTCTTATAGGTTCAAACCATGTTTTAAAATGTTGCCACTCTACAATATCCTTAATAATTTTCAAGCAGTTACTCCAGACTAATTCAGCGTTCTTTGCCATAAAAAAATTCAACAGATTTTATAAAAGATTTTAAGAATAGTTTTGGTTGTTTCCACTTTTTTTTGTACATCATCAACAATATGTAAAAAAAGTAAAGCGGGACTGCGAATATGTATACTTTATGTTGAAAAAAAAATTTTTTATTCACTTGTTTTTTCCCCTATGACAACAGTATGGGACTTTAACAAGTTCTTTTTTCCCGTTCGAACAAAAGAATAATCTAACCTACCCAATTGTATTCCTGCCCAACCCACTTGGTTTACAACCGTATCGTTTCCTTTTTTGTTTCTATACACTTTAGGCATTTCAAAAAATTTATGTGTGTGTCCGCCAATAATCAAATCAATATCATAACATTCTTTTGCTAAAATTTCATCACTCACTTTATTGTCTTCGTACTTATCTCCCAAATGAGATAAACATATAATTAATTCACAACCTTGTTTCTTTAAAATGGCTGCAGTTTCATTTGCTTTTTCGAGGGGGTCTTTATATAAAGTTGCACCAAATAAATTTTCAGGAACTAAACCTTTCAATTCTATTCCCACTCCCAATACACCAACCTTAGTTTTGCTTTTTTGAAATACCTTATATGGAATAAATTTATGTTCCATAGGAGTATTGGTAAAATCGTAGTTGGATACAACGATTGGGAAGTTAGCATGATTTAACTGAGTTGCAAAATTTTCTATTCCGCCGTCAAAATCATGATTACCCATTGTTGATGCATCGTACTGCATCATACTCATCGCTTTTATTTCGGGTTCTCCTTTATACAAATTAAAATAAGGTGTTCCCTGAAAAATATCTCCGGCATCCAACAATAAAATATTTTCTGTTTCGCTTCGTATTTTTTTAATTAATGCGGCTCTTGCAGCAACGCCCCCCATCCCGGCATTTTTACTTCCATCCATTGGAAATGGTTCTAACCTGCTATGTACATCATTGGTATGCAAAATGGTTAGTGTATCTGTTCTTCCTAATGCAAAAACATCTGCAGGCAAAACAGAATTTGCCACAACTGCCGATCCTGTAAGCAAAGAATCTTTAATAAATTTTCGTCTGTTAATTGGCATATACAATTCTGTTTTCTGTTTTTACATCAATTGATTTTGATTGTTGCGTAAACAACATTGCATATTCAATTAACGCATCTCTAAAAATATATCCAAGCGATTCTGTTTTTATTCCTTTCAACATCATACAATCATCACCACCATTTGCAATATAATCGCTGTTGGCAATAATGTAAGTTGCACTTTCGTCCAATGGTTTATTATTAACCAAAACATTTACCGCTTTTTTATCTTTTATTCCCATGGTAATACCGCTTAAAGGCCAGCCACCTTTTTCAGCAGTTTTATTTAAAAATTGTTGCAATATTTTTCCGCTTATTTCCTGCAATACAATTAAATTATCAAAAGGCATTAACTCAAACATTGCGCCAATTGTAACATCTCCTTTAGGAATATAATTTCTTATACCACCATAATTAACAAATGCAGCATCAATTTTTTTATTGAATTTTCTTTCTGCCATTTGTTTCATGCAATCTGCCATAAAATTTCCGAGGTTGCTTTCCGGCTGCTTCTTCGTCATTCCGTTTAAAGAAAATCCAATTACCATTTGCATAGAATGATGGATGCTATCGGCATAAGGAGCAAGAAACTGAACAAATACAGAATCTGTTTTTCTATTGTTTTCTATTTTGTAATCTTTATAATTGATAATAATACCCTGTGCACCGGAAACATTGGGGATAGAAAGGCTTAAAACATATATCAAAAAAATGTTTCTCATTCTGTTTTTGGTTAGAAATGAAAATTACAACTTATCTGTTGTAATTACTAATGATTTTTATCAGAAAGTAGAAGTTGAAACAACTATTTTTGCTGAATAATAATAAAAATATGAGTTACGAGATTACAGGAAAATTGGTTGCAAAATTTAACATCGTTCAAAGAACCGAAACTTTTAAAACAAGAGAATTTGTGATTGAGAAAAATGAGGATATTAATGGCAGAACCATTACCAACTATGTTAAGTTTCAATGCGTACAGGATAAAACGGCTATACCAGACAGGTTTAATCTTGGTGATGATGTAAAAGTGATGTTTAACATTAAAGGAACCAAATGGGTGAAAGACGGTAAAGAAAATTACATTACCAATTTGGATGCATGGAGAATGGAAACAGTAAGATTAAGTGCCGACGGTGGTAGCGATGCACCACCAAATTTTATTCCGGATGCGCCACCAATGGATGCTGTAGACGACCTTCCATTTTAGAGTTTACAGGGTGTTGAAGAGGTTTCAAAATGTTTAAAGTTTTCCTAACCTTAGACTTCCCAACTTTTCAAACGTCTTAAACATTTTCAACTTTCCAACTTAAATGAATGCAAAAAGAAATTACGCTTAAACTAAAGCCATCAGAAGCTTCCAGCGATTCCATCATTAAAAAATATATTGCATCTGCGGCAAGTGTTTTCGTTGCAAATATTTCAGGTTTTATAAAAATCAGGCAATCCATCGATGCAAGAAGCAGACAACAGGTTTGGATGAATCTTACTGTTAATGCATTTATTAACGAACCTTTTCACCAAAGAAAAATTGAACCTGTTATTTTTAAAGATGTTAGCAAATCCAACAAAAGAGTAATTGTTGTTGGGGCAGGCCCGGGTGGCTTATTTGCGGCATTAAAGTTATTGGAAGAAGGTATTCAGCCCATTATCTTAGAAAGGGGAAAAGATGTGCGTGCCAGAAGGCGAGATTTAGCAGCACTCAACAAAGAAGGCCTTATTAACCCGGAAAGTAATTATTGTTTTGGCGAAGGCGGCGCAGGCACTTACAGCGATGGCAAACTATATACACGCAGTTCTAAACGTGGCGATATTACCCGTATCTTAAATTTATTTTATCAGTTTGGTGCAGATGAAACTGTTTTATACGAAGCTCATCCGCATATAGGCACCAACAAATTACCGCATATAATTACTGCCATTCGAGAACAAATTTTAAGTTGCGGTGGAATATTTTTATTTGAAAATAAAGTGGTTGATCTTATTCTGAATAGTGATTTTGTTACGGGTGTTATCAATCAGCATGGAGAAAAAATATTTGCCGATGCTGTGATTCTTGCAACAGGTCATTCAGCTCGTGATATTTTTGAATTATTGCATGCAAAAAAAATATTAATTGAATCAAAACCTTTTGCATTGGGCGTTAGGATAGAACATCCGCAAGCATTAATCGATTCCATACAATATCATTGTGCCGTCAGAGACGAGTATTTACCACCATCGTCTTATAGTTTGGTTGAACAGGTAAACGGCAAAGGTGTCTTTAGTTTTTGCATGTGTCCCGGTGGAATTATTGCACCTGCTGCAACAAACCCGGAAGAATTGGTGGTAAACGGCTGGAGCCCATCCAAAAGAAATAATCCATTCGCCAATAGCGGTATGGTAGTGAGTGTTGAATTAAAGGATGTTGTTGAATATTTTAAAAGTGAAAAGAAAAAAGTGAAAGGTGAAGGAATACTTTCACCTTTCACTTCGCAGGTTTCACCACTTACTTTAATGCACTTTCAACAAATGGTTGAGCAAAAAGCATACCGTGCAGGTGGCGGAAAATTTGTTGCGCCTGCTTTACGTATGGTTGATTTTTGCAACAATAAAATTTCTGCATCCTTGCCTGCAAACAGTTATCTGCCGGGTATTGTTGCTACAGATTTATCGCAAGTACTTCCCTCCTTCATTCATAAAAACCTGCAGGACGGATTTAAAGCATTTGGCAAAAAGATGCATGGTTATTATAGCAACGAAGCTGTGGCTGTTGCTACAGAAAGCAGAACGTCTTCTCCGGTAAGAATTCCAAGAAATGCAGAAACATTAGAACACGTGCAGATAAAAAATTTATACCCTTGCGGCGAAGGTGCAGGTTATGCAGGTGGTATTGTAAGTGCTGCAATGGATGGAGAAAAAATTGCTTCTACCATTGCAGCAAAATTGTAATTCCCCAACTCATGGAGAAGTAAAAAGCGGTTTATTGATTTAGCTGTTTACCAGTTGTCGGTTTAATAGTTTATCCGCACATTGTCTATTCACCTTTTACCCTTACTCATCTCCTTTTTTATCATCTTTTCTCGATTGCAAATATTTATCAACAATCAAATTATTTTTCCTGAACGATTTTACTTCTTTTTTAATCTGTTTTTGCTCAGTCTTTGCAATAGAAATTA
>Ga0310914_10001063_pt1 | contig 17314 bp, 19 predicted proteins | sample GREbulkMGAN108_FD_203450 | JGI IMG/M metagenome (GOLD analysis project Ga0310914, IMG submission 203450) | Lab enrichment of tropical soil microbial communities from Luquillo Experimental Forest, Puerto Rico - GRE.bulkMG.AN108 | ecosystem: Environmental > Terrestrial > Soil > Tropical forest >... | reverse complement strand
GAGGTTCCCTCGACGAGGAGCGACGCCCGCCCGGTCCCCGTCAACGCCGCAAGGTGCTCGATCGCCCGCCTCGCCGCGTCCACGGGTCCCGGGACCGGAACGTGGACGCGGTGCACCGAGGCGAACAGAGCCTCCCACTCCGCCTGTGTCATGCGCGCGGCGGCGGCGGGGGAGACCCGCACGGACAGCCCGACGCGCGGGGCGACGAGATCCATCGAGGCCCGCAGCTTCGAGGCGGCGCCGATGTCGCGCGGGTCGTCGAGGACGACCGAGACGATCTCCGCGCGCGTCTCCTCGGGGACGCGCACGCCGGCCTCGCCGTCGAGCTCGCGGCGGAGGGCATCGAGATCGGACAGTGGGGCGGCGAGCGGGACCTCGACCGCGACCGGTGCGCCGGCACCGATCGACCTCGGCCCAACGGCGATCGACACCGAGGCTCTGGAGAGCGGAGTGATCACATCCGGGGGAACCAGGGCACGCGGCTTGTTGAACGGGGCGATCAGCGCGAAGGCGACCGGCACCTCCGCGACCGGGTCCTCGGTCAACGACACCCGGACGGTATCGCCGATCCCTTCCTCGAGCAGCACGCCGATTCCCAATGCCGATTTGATCCGGCCGTCCTCGCCGTCCCCGGCCTCGGTGACGCCGAGGTGGAGCGGGTAGTCCATGCCGAGCGCGTCCATCCGCGCGACGAGCATCCGGTAGGCGGCCAGGACGACGCCGGGGTTCGACGACTTCATCGAGAGCACGAGCTCGCGGTAGTCCCAGTCCTCGCAGATCCTCACGAACTCGATCGCCGATTCGACCATTCCCTCCGGCGTGTCTCCGAAGCGGTTCATGATCCGGTCCGAGAGCGAGCCGTGGTTCGTCCCGATCCGCATCGCGACCCCGAGCTCCTTCGCGCGCTTGACGAGCGGGGTGACCACGCGGTGGATGCGGCCGAGCTCGGCGTCGTACTCGGCGTCCGTGTACTCGCGAACCGCGAACCGCTTCTTGTCGGCGAAGTTCCCGGGGTTGATCCGGATCTTCTCGACGTGCTCGACCGCCTTCATGGCGGCCGCCGGCGTGAAGTGGATGTCGGCGACGAGAGGCACCGCGACGCCGCGCCGGGCCAGCTCGCGGCGGATGTTCGGGAGATTGTCCGCGTCGGCCGTCGTGGGGACCGTGACCCGGACGATCTCGCAGCCGGCCTCGACCAGGCGGACGATCTGAGCGACGGTGGCCGCCGTATCGGTCGTCGCAGGCGTCGTCATGGACTGGACGCGGATCGGGTTGTCTCCGCCGATCCCGACCGAGCCGACCGAAACCGCTCGCGTCTTCCGGCGAAGCACGGCTCTGGCAGTTTCGACGGGATTCATTCCGGGTCCTCTCCGGCGCATTCTAGGGGCGGCCTCCCGGTGCGTCCACGAACCGCCCCCGACGCGGCCAAGCCCGACAGACCCGACAGCGGCGGGGCGATCAAAAAAAGCGCTATGGCCCCGGCCCGGGATTGACGGAATATTGACCCGACCCACTGGTTCCCGCTCGGGGCGGAGCGACGATGACGAAACGGCAGCGGGTGTTCTCGATCCTGATCGGTGTCCCGGGTGCGGCGGCGAGCGTCCTGGCGCTGTCGGGGTTCATGCTGCGGGTCCTTCGCAACCAGCTCCCGGTCCCGCAGGCTCCGACGCGACAGGCGTTCTACCAGATGGTCGGGGAGGCGTACTCCGGGGGCTTCCTGCACGGCTTCTCGCTCTGCTTCTTCCTGGTGCTCCTCGCCGTCGCGGTGTCGAGCTGGGTCGAGCAGCGCCGGGCGGCGGCGGCCCGGATCAGCCCCGGCTTTCGGACCTGACCGATCCGGGAAGGCCTGGCCCCCTTCCGCGTCCGGGAGTAGCCTCGAAGTCCCGGATCGAGGAGGGTTTGCCATGCTTCCCTTCAAACGGATCCTCGTCAGCACCGACTTCAGCGACGCCTCGATCGCGGCCATCCCGGCGGCGGCCGAGTTGGCCTCGCACTTCGACGCGGAGCTCTGGCTCGTCCACGTGCTGCCCGTCGACACGCCGACGCCCTGGGACGTTCCGCCGTACGCCGACTTCGGCCTGGCCTCGATGCCGCTGCCGGACTACGAAGCCCAGGTCCGCCAGGAGGTCGAGCGACGCATCGAGAAGGTCAAGGACACGCACGTCCCCTCCGGCGTGCGCGCGCGGACGATGGTGGGGCGCGGCGACGCAGCGTCCGAGATCGGGCGCATCGCGAAGGAGAAGGGGATCGACCTCGTGGTCATCGCGACGCACGGGTGGACCGGCTGGCGCCACCTGGTCTTCGGATCGGTCGCGGAGCGGGTTCTCCGGGAGACGGCCTGCGCGGTCTTGACGATCCACTGCCCGCCGTCCCCGAAAAAGGCCTGAGCGGGAGACGCCTCGTCCGTATCCAAGCTCCCGCGTTAGTATGGCAACGGTATCCAACCGGGAGGTGATAGCCATGTTCCGTCGCACCGTGATGATTGTCGCCGCCGCGGCCGTCGCCGCGACTTTCGCCAGCGCCGCCGAGGATGGAAAGACCCTGTACGAGCAGAAGTGCGCGATGTGCCACGGCAAGGACGGCGTCGCGAAGCCCGCGGGGAAGGGTTCGCGGAACTTCAACGACCCGGCCTTCCAGAAGGCCGCGACCTCCGAGTCCATCGAGAAGATCACGGCCGAGGGCAAAGGGAAGATGCCCGCCTACCGGAGCAAGCTGAAGGAAGAGCAGATCAAGTCGATCGCGGCGCACATCAAGACCCTCGGGTCATGATCCGTCCGGGCGGCGTTTGTCTCGCCGCCCTCGGGATCGTGCTCGCGGCGTGCGGGGGCGGGGCGAACCCGGCCAGGGCCTCTGCCGCCGCCGCCCCGGCTTCACCGTCCGCAGCGCTCTCCACGGAGAGCGAGCAGGCGCCGCTTCCCGAAGGGCTCAGCGAGGACGAGAAGCGCGACATCTCCGTCTTCCGGCGCACGGCGCCCTCGGTGGTGTTCATCACGAACTACCAGACGCAGGTCGATCTCTTCACGCTCAGCCGCTTCGAGGCGCCGCAGGGATCAGGAAGCGGCTTCGTCTGGGACAAGCAGGGGCACGTCGTCACGAACTTCCACGTTGTCGAGGGCGGGTCGAAGTTCTATGTCCGGCTCGCCGACCAGGACGAGTACGAGGCGGACGTCGTCGGTACCGCCCCCGACAAGGACCTCGCCGTCCTCAAGATCGACGCTCCGGCGGACCGCCTGGTCCCGCTGACGATCGGCCGCTCGTCCGATCTCGTGATCGGCCAGCGCGTGCTCGCGATCGGCAATCCCTTCGGGTACGACCACACGCTCACCACCGGCGTGATCAGCGGCCTGGGGCGCGAGCTGACCTCGCCTTCCGGCCGCCGCATCCGCGACGTGATCCAGACCGACGCCGCGATCAACCCGGGGAACTCCGGCGGCCCCCTGATGAACTCCTCCGGACGTCTGATCGGGATCAACTCGCAGATCTTCTCGCCGAGCGGGGCGTCCGCCGGGATCGGCTTCGCGGTGCCGATCGACATCGTCACGCGCCTCGTGCCGCAGCTCATCAAGAACCACGTGATCCGCCAGCCCACGATCGCCGGCGCGTCGTTCCTGTCCGACTACTGGGCGCAGCGCTTCGACTACGAGGGCGTCGCCGTGCAGGACGTCGACGACGGCTCGCCCGCGGATGCCGCCGGCCTCGTCGGCCTGTCGGTCACGCGCACCGGCCGCCTTCGGGCCTGGGGCGATTTCATCGTCGCGGTGGACGGCAAGGCGATCAAGAGCACGCAGGACCTGCTCGACGCGTTCGAGTCCGCCGGCATCGGCGCCACGGTGCGTCTGACCGTCACGCGCGGGCCGAAGGGGAAGCCGCGCGAGGTCAGGGTGAAGCTGATGGAGAGGCGGTGAGGCGCCGCGCCGCGCCGACTTGCTACCGGCGCCCGCTCGAAACGGCGGCGTAGGAATGAACAAGACATCCTTGGCTCTCCCCGACCGACGGCTTCGGGAAGCCGAATCCCGCGTCGAAGAACTCCTCGGTGCCTGGCCCTACTTTCTTGACTGCGCGTCTGCCGCTACTGGCTCGCGCACTCGGTGAACTCGCAGCCCGTACGCAACGATGAGATCGTGCCGGCTGAAGACGCCGATCACGCGGCGCTCTTTCCGATTATCGACGACGCTGATCTCGTCGGTACCATGTCCCGCGAGCGAATGAGCGGCGTGGGCGAGGTCGTCTTCCGGAGAGAGCGCGTCCGGAACCTCGCGCATTAGATCCGCGGCGATGAGGGCGGCACTGGACTCTCCCTCCAGGAGAGTTCGGCGGATGTCCTCCATGGAGATCTCGCCCGCAAGACGTCCGTCGTCTCCGAGGACGGGGAAGACCGCCTGTCGGCTCCGCGAAGCGACGTCCACAACCTTGTCGAACGGGGTCTTGATCGTCAGCACTGCCAGGTCCGATGCGGGTGGCGGTGCCCACACCTCGCCCAATTTGGCTCCCCGCAGCACGTCGGTTGCGAAGGACCCAATGTGGACCGGAGAGTCGATCCGCCGCGGCACCTGGTTCTCATATAGCCGCACGTTTGGAGGAAGGAACAAGTAAGCGATCGCCGCCACCAACAGGGAGGGGACGAGCAGCCCATAGGATCCGGTCATCTCCATGACCATGATCACGGACGCGAAGGGAACCTTGGCCACGCCGGCGAAGAATCCACCCATCCCGACCATGATGAAAGCGGCCGGCTCGACGGCCATTCCCGGGAGGTAGGTCGTCGCAGCCCTCCCGAATGCCGCCCCTAGAGCGCCTCCGATGACGAGCGACGGACCGAACACGCCTCCGCTGCCGCCGCTCGAGATGGTGAGCGAGGTCGCGAGGATCTTGACCAAGGCGAATGCCAGAAGGAACCCGAGAGTTCGTTGCCCGTGAATTGCCTCCTGAACGTACCCGTAACCCATCCCGAGCGCTTGCGGGAAGAAGACCGCGATTCCGCCCAGGGCGAGAGCGCCGAGTGCCGGCTTGAGCCATCGTGGAATCGGAAGTGGTCGAAAGACGTGGTCTCGCATGCCGTAGAACACCTTCGGATACACGGAGCCCACCAGCGCGCATAGCAGCCCAAGTACCGCGAACACCACGAGTTGCCGAGGTCGGTGGAAGGAGATGCTCGGCACGTCAAACAGGAACCCCCACCCCGCATAGCTGGAGTAGATCGAATACGATGTGATCGATGAGATCAGACCGGGGAGAAGAACCTCGTGCTCGATGTCCGTCGTGCTGTAGAGCACCTCGGCGGAGAAAAATGTGGCCCCGAGCGGCGCCTTAAAAATTCCCCCGATGCCGCCCGCCACCCCCGCCATCATCATGATGCGGCGCTCTCGGTTGCTCAGCTTCAGGACGCTCGCGAGGATCGAGCCGAACCCCGCGCCGATCTGGGCAATTGGCCCCTCGCGGCCGGCCGAGCCGCCGGAACCGATCGTGATCGCGGAGGCGAGTGCCTTGACGATCGGCACCCGCCCGCGGATCTTTCCGAAGCGGCGGTGGAACGCGTCGATGACCGCGTCGGTCCCGTGTCCCTCCGCCTCCGGCGCGAACCCGAACACGAGCGCACCGGCGACGAGCGCGCCTAGAACGAGCGAAACCGGGAGGAGCCAGGGCGCTTGTGGAGGAGAACCCGGTCCGCCCTCACTACCCGCGGAAGGCGGCACGAAACGGCCGATCTGCTCGAGCAACACCCACTGCGACGCCCGAAACACCAGGTCAAAGCCGATCGCGCCGAATCCCGCGACCAGCCCGACGAGTGCGCTGTAGGCCACCCAGAGGCCGCTCTTGCGCAGGAGCGGGTCGCGAAGGAACCCGAGCGGCCGACTTGTCCATATGCCTCGAAACTGATTCGCCACGTTCGCTCCATCTCCTCGCCTCAAGGTGCTTAGTCGCCCGCTCAATCCTCGCCGCAGGCTGTACGCGTAGCTGCACACGCCCCGGCGGCCAATTACGACACGACATCCATCGTGTTGCTCCGCTGGGCGATCATGCGATCAAGTCTTGTCGAGGTGACGGCTCACGGAGTTGTAGAACCATCCAAACAGGAATCCACCGACCGCACCATCCAAGACCCCGAGGAGCGCGCCGGTCAGTAGGTCACCGAGTCCGCCTGTGGCCCGAAACCCAGGGTAGATCGAGCTGACGACTTGAAGGAAGTTCGTGCCGTAGCCAGGTACGATGAGCTGGACGATGCCGACGACCAGAATGGCACCGCCGCAGAGCGACCCGCATACAATGGCAAGGCTCCTCGTAGAGAGCAACATGATCGACCTCCGAGCCGAGCGTTTTCGGCGACGAGGGTTACGAGTTCGCGGATGCTGACGGTCTCGATCTGCCCACGAGGGATCACCGCAAACCCGGCGACGCGTCGGTCTTCGAGAAGTCGTCCCGGCGGTTCTTCGCCCAGGATGTCTCGTTGTGCCCTGGATCCACGGGGCGCTCCTTCCCGTAGGAGACTGTCTGAATGCGAGAAGGATCGACGCCGAGAGCCCTCAAGTACTCGCGCGCGGCTTCAGCGCGCCTGTCACCCAAGGCGATGTTGTACGAGATCGATCCTCGCTCGTCGCAGTTCCCCGCTATGAGGATCCGATCCGTAGGATGCGACTTGAGCCAGTCCGCGTTTTGCTGAAGTCGCCGCCGGTCGTCGGCGCTCAGATCCGCTTTGTTGAAATCGAAGTAGACAGCGCCCAGCGTCGCGCCTGTTATCGAAGATGCCATTGGCTGCGAGTTGACGGAAGACGCGGGAAAAGGCTCGGTCACTTCCTTCTTGGCTTCTGGCTTCGGCGACAATGTCGTGCTGCTCGCGGGAGTGACTTGAGTCGGATTCGTGGCCGCCTCTCGGTGATGGCAACCTGCAGCGAGGACGAGCGCCGAGACGAGGCCGGCCAGGTAGGGCAGAACCAGGAACTTCCTCATGTGGAACTCCTTTCTCGAGGGACGCGCGTCCTTGCGCGCCCCTGCAATCGTTTCTTGTCGGAGGTCGCCAGCGCCGAGAAGTACCGGCAGAGCTCCGCGTAGGAGATGGGTTTGGCGAAGCGCGCGGCGATTGCGATCGTGCTTTGCCGGGGACGCTGTCCGATCCAGACGATTCGCGCGACGCCCCGGCGAGCCGTCAACGAGTCGAAGAGGCCTTTGCCGGCGACGCGGGCGACATCGCCGTCTACGAGGAGCCAGTCGAACCGATCCGCCCGAAGTCGGGCGATGAATGCCCCGGCGTCGGAGACGACCTCGATCTCGTGGCCGACTTCCCGGAGGCGCGTCGCGAGCAAGAACGTGGTCGCGATGTTGTCCTCGCTCAAGGCCAAGATGCTGTATCGCAGGCCGGCCTCCGGTCGGATGTGTAGGCAATACGCCTGCCGACTGCGAATTGGTTTGGATTCGCCGCGTTTCACGGGAAGGTCCGACGGGGATCTACGTCAACTTGTCGAACCCATGACAAACTGTCACTAGTCGCGGCGCCGATCGTGGGCCGGCACCGTGGCGAGGTCGATCATGCGAGCCACAGATCTGATTGCGCTGGACCTCCTCGAATTCGGCGAGCCGAAGGGCACGATTTCATTCGACGGCCGGCGGCTGCTGCTCTACGACGCAGATTCCATGGGGATGCTTCGTCGAGAGCTGGTGGACGCGGTCGGCTGGAAGGCCACGCGGGGCCTCTTCACCCGCCTCGCCTACGCCAACGGCTATCGGGACGCCGAAACGCTGAAGGCACTATTCCACTGGGACGCGCCTGAGGAGTGGTACAAGGCCGGTCCGATTCTGCAGGGATTCGAAGGGAAAGCGGCGGCGATCCGGACCGAGTTGCGGCGCGCGCCCGACGGAACGGTCTCCGAGATCGAAATAGCATGGGAAAACGGCCACGAGGTCGAGCTGCACGCGCGGCATCTCCGACCAACCGAGGAGGCGGTCTGCTGGACTCTCGCGGGGTACGCCAGCGGGTACTTCTCCGCTTGCCTCGGTGAGGAGATGTATTTCATCGAGCAGGATTGTGCGTCGACCGGCGCTGCCCGCTGTCGGGCGATAGGGAAAGTGAGAGCGGCGTGGGGGAAGGCGCTCGAACCAGTTCTCGATTACTTCAAGGTCGCCTCCGTACGAAACGAGATCACGCGCCTCGAACTGGAGTTGCAGCGGCATCAACAGGCCGCGTCCCGACAAAAGAGGGAGACGGCGCGATGGAAGAGCCTGGCGCAACAGCTCCAGGAACCGCAGGCTCCCGTGGCTAGGAGCCCCGCGATGCGCGAGGTCCTGGGGCTCGCTACGCGAGTCGCGGCTGGAGACACGACGATCCTCGTAACAGGTGAGAGCGGCGTGGGAAAGGAGCTCGTGGCGCGGTGGATCCATGATCAGGGACCGCGAGCTCGAGGGCCGTTCGTTGCCGTGAACTGCGGCGCTCTGCCTGAGCCGCTCCTCGAGAGCGAACTGTTCGGGCACGTCAAAGGCGCCTTCACCGGAGCCGTGAGCGACAAGGCGGGGTTGTTCGAGGAAGCTGCGCACGGGACTCTCTTTCTCGACGAGATCGCCGACACGCCTCTTGCGATTCAGGTCAAGCTTCTGCGGGCGCTTCAAAGTCGGGACATTCGGAGGGTCGGCGCGACCCGCTCGAACAAGGTCGACGTCCGCGTGATCGCGGCCACCAACCGCAACGTCGACCAGGCCGTGGCATCAGGAGAATTCCGCCGCGACCTCTACTACCGGCTCAATGTCATCTCGATCGCCATCCCGCCTCTGCGTGAGCGTCGCGACGACATCGTTCCTCTCGCCAGGCTCTTCTTGGAACGATATGACGGCAAACGCGAGAAGCCGGTTCGCGCCATCTCCGCGGATGCGCTCGACCTCCTGACGAGCTATCCGTGGCCGGGCAATGTGCGCGAGCTGGAGAACGTGATCGAGCGCGGGGTCGTGCTCACATCCGGAGAACGCCTCACGGTTGCGGACTTGCCGCCCGACGTGCGGGCCGGGCGAGCTGCTCTCGGTCTCGCCAGTCCGTCTGCTCCGACGAAGCTCGACGCGTTGCAGAGGCAAGCGATCCTATTCGCTCTGGAGCGACACCAGGGCAACCGCACGCGTGCGGCCCGCGACCTGGGGATCAGTCATCGCACGCTGTTGAGGAAGCTGAAAGCGTACGGTGTGCCGACAAGCGTCCGGCAATGAGGGATGTGCGAGCGCGTGGTTCCGACAGAACCCACCAGAGCGCATCGCCGCGCGCCGCACTGCCGCCCGTTTCGCTGGACAGAAGACTGCAAGATGACGAGTTGCCAGGATGTGACCAGCACATTTGGAATCCGCTGGTCTTGAATCGGACGTGGCTGACGCTGCAGCGCTAAGTGCCGCTTTGACTGCCGGTTGCGAGTAGTGCCCCCACCAGGACTCGAACCTGGGTCCAACGGATTATGAGAGCGCGGTCCCTGCGGCCACCCCGAGCAGGCACCGCATCAGCCGGGCGGCGGGGCGTTCGTGCCATTCCACCGCGACTCACCACCGGAATGCAACGCCGACCGCCGGCCCGCTCAGACTCAGGCTCTCGATGTCGCGGCCGGCTTTCATGTCGTAGCCGATGTGGCGCCAGGCGGCGAGCACGTCCCCCCAGCTCCACGAGTACCCGATGCCGGTGACCGCTTGCCACGTGAACTGCGACTCGCCCGCGCCGACGTCGGCGTAGTAGGGGACGAACCAGCGCCGCTTGGCGCCGAGCAAGAACCGCCCGTGCACGCCGACCACCGCGTCCCAGTTCGTCAGGTCGCTGCCGCGGCTCCCCGCCCGCGCGTCGATCGGAATCGTGGAGACGTTCCCGCTGACGTTCCACGTGACGCCCTCGCTCAGATCGAGGACGCGCGTTCCGAACAGCGTCTGCAGCGTGACGTGGGGGCGCTCGACGGCGCCGTACGTCCCCACGAGAGTCCAGCACCAGCCGGTGAGATTGAAATCGAGCGCCGCCGATGCGTCGGCCGGGATCGGCGTCCCGCCGATCGTGAGGTCGCGCGTTCCCGCCTCCGACTTCCCGAAGTCGGCGTAGACGACGTCCGCGAGGACGCCCCACCGCCCGTGCCCCGCCTCGAACGCGCCCATGAACGCGAACTGGAGGCTATCGAGAATCGATCCGGAATCGACGCCGACGTCGGAGCCGCCCCCACCGCCTCCCGAGAAGGTCGTCGTGCCGTCGACCGACGGCAGGTACGCGTAGACGACCGCCTGAAACTTCCAGTCGTCGGCCTTCGCGGGCGCGGTGGCGGTCTCGGGGCCAGCCGCCGAGACCGTAGCGCATGCGCCGAGGAGAGTGAGCGTGAAGACCACGAGCGTTTTTCGGATGATTCGCCTCCCCCGGACCTTGGATACGTCCCGCGCACGATAACGCGGTTCAGTCCAGGCGTGAGAGGCGAAAGAAAGGCGTGCCGGCGCCGCGCTAGTTGTGGTTTCTACAGACGTTGTTCACGGATTCCTCGGAGTCTGCTGATCGGCGGTTTTCCATCAAGGCTTCCGTGTGGGCGTCGCTGATTGTAGTAGCGAAGCCAGGGCTGAAGTGCTCGGATCCTGAAGCGTGAGTGCGTGAAGGGTCTGCCGTAGGCCCATTCTCGGATCATCGTCTGAATGAACCGTTCTGCTTTCCCATTGGTTTGCGGGCGATAGGGGCGCGTCTTGAGCACCCGGATCTGCCTCTCGAAGCAGAAGCGGCGAAAGACGTGCGAGCGGTAGTTGGACCCATTGTCCGACAGGACGCTCTGCACGCGGACTCCATGGGAGCGATACCAGGCGAGCGCCCGCTGGAGGAATTCCGCCGTCGAGTGCCCCGTCTCGTCGACCAGGACCTCGACGTAGGCCAAGCGTGAGGCGTCGTCGATCGCAACGTGGACGAATTCCCAGCCGGCGCCGTGGATGCGTTTGGATCGATCGCCGTGAATCCGATGACCGACGTGACCGGCGATTCGCGCCAACTTTTTCACGTCCAAGTGAAGCAGCTCGCCGGGTCTTTTCCGCTCGTACCGGTTGGGCGGCTCCGGTGGCTCGAGCAGCCGAAGGCGGTGCACTCCAGCCCGTTTCAAGACACGCGCGACGGTCGCCGTCGGCATCTTGAGTCCCCGTGCGATCTGTGGGCTCGTCTGGCGGGAATGCCGGAGCTGGAGGATGAGCTGCTCGCGCTCGGCGCGAATGCGGGCCGGGCTGGTGTGAGGCCGCGACGGACGGTCGCACAGACCCGCCGCCCCTTCCAGTCGATAGCGCCTCAACCACTTGTGGACCGTCCTCGTACTGACGCCGAACGCGGCGGCGGTCTGTGCGACCGTCCGGCCGTCCTTCAGGACGCGATCGATGAGGACGGCTCGACTGAGAGGGGTCGTCCGGGCCAAACTGTGAGCGTTCATCCGGGTCTCCTTTTCGAAGTTGCGACGGTTTGGTCACCATCAGCTTCTCCGAAAAGGCCCCGGGTGAACAGCTAGGGGCTGTGAACAACGTCCTGAGAAAGCACAGCTAGTCACCAGGCTTCAAACCCGCGTCCGCCAGCTCCTCGGCGAAGAGATTCCGATCTTCGGCGGACGCGTCGACCGCCAGGAACGTGGAACCGAACACGTCGCTTCTGTCAGGCATCGGCACCAGGAAGGCTAGGTAGCGCTCCCCAACGCCACCGGCGCCGAACATGGACAGGACGCTACCTCGCTTGAACTTCCGCCCGCGGCTCGCGAGCACCTCGACGAGCTTCACATCGGCCGTACACGTGGAGACGTCCTTCGAATCCTTGCACTGCTGCGGCCCGGTCACTTCCACGACTCCGGCCACGTAGAGGTCCGGCGACCGGCTCAGCCCGCTCTTTATTCCTCCCGCAGCGAAGCCCGGCGGCATCGGCTCTCCGGAGAGCGCGAGCGATGCCGAGACGATGAGCACGGCGAGCGCGAGAACGAATGTATCGAACCGTCGGATGTTTCTCATGTCATTCCTCCGCGTGCCTGACGATGGCGCTGGCGCGGGCCAGACACCATTTACTGCGCTGTCATTCCGGGTCGAACGAGTGCGCGCAGTCGAGATCCCATGACCGCCAGAACGAGTCCACAAAGCGCACCGACACCCCCGAGCAAGGCAAAGAAAGGAACTCGACTGACCAACGAGGCCGTCCCCGTGTACTGAGTCGCCATGAAGACGAACGAGAGCGTGAAGCCGTAGGCCGCACCGGCGAGCGCCGGTCGCGTGCTCCTCAGCCAATACCCCAAGGCGAGTCCCGCTGCGCCCCAGGGCGCCAGGGTCCACCATCCGAGGAACAGGGCGTGCGCGCCGGCCCACCCCAGAACGAAGCCGAGCAGAACTGCGATCGCGAACCGCACGGTCTAGCGCCCGTCATCGCTGGGCCGAGGCACCGCCTTCAGCCAGCACCTGCGCGACCAGAAGGTCCCGAACCTTCCCCGAGAGGGCGCGCGCTCGTTCGTCGCCTGCATTGCAAACCACCAAGACCGCGGCATGCCGCGCCGGAACGACGACAATATCGGCAACATTGTAGCCGTTGCTGCCGCTGTGCGTCAGTCGCGGGGGATCGGTCTTCGTCACGCCCCATCCCAGCCCGATATCCTTTTCGGCCGGGGCACCGGGGAGTGCGATTCCTTCGTGCAGGTGAGCCATCGACGCTTTCGTGAGCCATCCACCGTCGTCGGGATGCGCGTGCGCCCGCGCGAAACGCGCCCACGATTCCAGGGTGCAGTACGCGGTGCCGGCGGGACCGATCAGCGGCGGATTGTCCTCTTCCGTCGGGACGTAACGCCCCTCCTTCACGTCGTGTGCCCAGTTGCCGTCGGGCTTGGCGCTCGTCGTCGTCGGGCCGAATCCGCAGCCGGTCATGCCCAGCGGGTCGAACACCTCGCGGCGCGCCAGGTCCTCCCACGCCAACCCGGTCGCCCGCTCGACGATGTGTCCGACGATCAGGTAGCCGTAGTTGGAGTAGACGAATCGTGCTCCCGGAGTGGTCGACGGCGGCCGCGAGAGGAAGCGCCGGGCCATCCAGGCGCGCTGCTGGACGAGCGGCCACTGCTCGTCGAACCCTTCGGTGAACTCCGGTGTGAACGCCCCGCTTTCCGGCAGCCCGGAGACGTGGCGCAGGAGCATCTCCACAGTCACCGTCTTGAACGCCGGATCCATGCTCGGAAAATCAGGCATCGCCTGCGCGAGGGTCTCGTCCCAGCGCAGGACGCCGCGATCGACGAGGCGCGCCACGATGGACGCGGTGATCGCCTTCGTATCCGACCCGAGGTGGAACGCGTCGGTCGATTCCAGCGGCGCGTTCTGATCGCTGCGTCGCGTGCCGGTCACCGCGACGTCGAGCTCGTCGCCGCGCAGGACGCCCGCCCCCAGTCCAGGGACTCCGGACTCGCCGCGCAACGCCTCGAGGCGCCGGGCGAGCTCGGTGTCAGTCCGCACTCGAAGGTCAGCAGGCCGACGATTCTCCGAAACACTCGCAACGCGAGTGGCCGCGCAGCTTGCGCAGAAGATCGTGAGCACGAGCGTTCCGAACCGATGGCGCAGCATTGCTTGTTCGCCGTCTCCAAGCTTTTCTACGTCTCCCGCGGTCACCACGGCGAACAGTCCGATTCCTCTGTCAGAAGTTGTGCGTCCCTATCGAGTCGAGACAAGCGGAGTGATGTTGGCCGGTTCCATGCCTCATTCCCGCGCGCGCTCGAACGTCAGCTCCAGGGTTTCACCCTCCGCCACGGCGTCCCACCGCTCACGCAGTGATCGTGCTGCCGCCCGTATGCGCCCGAGTGTCTCGTCGTCGAGTGTCGGCGGGTTTGCCAGCCCGTGCTGGGCATAGTACACGGCCGCCTTCTCGTTGAACTCCGCCGCCGACCAGCGCACGCCCCCGGCGCGCTCGCCGTCGAGGAACCCGACGATCAGCTCCGCAGGCTCCGCGTCGGCCGGCAGCGGCCCGCGCGGCCATGGGGTGCCGAAGTCGCCGAGGTTCCACCCTTCGGCCACCAAGCCGTAGAAGCCCCGCCGGTGGGCGAGCGTCGTCTCGACCGCGTAGTGCTCGAGGTCGTGCACCGCGAAGAAGCGCGCGTGCGGCCCGTGCTTGCGCTGCCACGTCGCCGTGCCGTCGGCCCGCTCGAAGCGCGTGACGACCGACCCGTCCCGTCGCTTCGTCATCTTGATGCGCAACGTCGTCATGCCATCGCCAACACCGTCACGGCTTCAGATCCAGCAGGGCCTTGCCGTGGGCCACGGCGATCTCGGTCGTCAACGCTGGCGGCTGACGATGAGCTGGACGCAGGTGTCCGCCTCGGGCGTGGGCGCGTGGCCGGCCTCGGGGTACGGCGTGACCTGGACCAGCTGGACGTCGAAACCGTGGTAGCTCCCATGCGAGGCCGGAATGTCGACCGTGCTGAGCGTCAGGTCGGCCGGCGGGTGCTGCGAATCGGCGACGCGAATCACGACGTCCGCTTCGCCCGCCCGGATGCATTCGACGCCCTGGGGGCAGCGGTCGTCGCCGAGGAGCTGTGCGAACGTGAGCGACAGGTCCTCGCCGACGATGGCCGCTTGCCCGCCAAAATGCAGGTTGAAAGGCGAGCCGAGCGTGGCCGAGGTGTCGGTGGGCGTCGTGCACCGAAGCGCCGGCTGCGGCGCGCCCGGGCTCCCGGAGCTTGTCATCGCATTGTCGCCGGCGCAGCCCGTCCACGTGGCGGCCAGCAGGAGCAGCAGGGCGGAGAACCTGGCCATGGCAACACCTTCGCGCGCCCATTCATAGTACATACCCGCGCGCCGGTGCGGCAACCGCGGGCTAGGGAGCGAAGTCCGCGCGGGTCGCCTCTTTCGCTTCCGGCTCGCTCTCGCCGGCCACCGCGCCCGCCGAGGCAATGATGATGGCCGCGATGGCCAGATACTGCAGCACCGTGAGGTGCTCACGAAGAATGATGGCACCGGCGATTGCCGCAAGCGCCGGCTCGAAGCTCATGAGCGTGCCGAACGTCTTGGCGGACAGCCTTCTCAGCGCAATCATCTCGAGCGTGTAGGGGAGCCCACCCGAGAATATGGCCACACCGAATCCGAGAGGCAGGACGTCGGGGGAGAGCAGCCGAGGACCGGCGCCGATGATGCCGATGGGCGTGGCGAGGAACGCCGCGATGAGCAGTCCCCAGGTCGACGCGGCGGGGCCATGCGCGTGGCCGGCCTTCTGGCCGAAGACGATGTAGAGCGCCCAGCCGACTCCTGCCGCGAGCGCGAACAGGACGCCCATGCCGTCCAGCGTGGCACCACTCTTCGTGATCGGCAGCAGGACCGAGAGCCCGACGGCCGCCAGCGCGACCCACAGGTAGTCCACTTTTCGTCGCGACGCGATCACGGCCACGGCCAACGGGCCGGTGAACTCGAGCGCGACGGCGATACCGAGCGGAATGGTGCGGAGAGCCAGATAGAAAACCGAGTTCATCGCGCCGAGCGAGATGCCATACGCAAGGATGACAGGCCAGGCGGCGCGCGAGGGCACCGAGCGCCACGGCCGCTGCAGCGCGATCATGATCAGCGCGGAGATTCCCAAACGGAGTGAGGTGGTGCCGGGAGCGCCGATCGCGGGAATGAGTCGCTTCGCCATCGTCGCGCCCAGCTGAAACGAGACCATGGCGACGATGGCGCTGGAGACAGCGGTGGCGGTTGAATTCGCCCTCGGCGATGCCGTGTTCATCGGGGAGCCGGAGTCTAACCCACCGTCACGTTGGCCCGCGCCGGCCAGGCTCTCGATCTAGGAATCTGCCGCAATGCCTTCCGGTCCGGACGGAGAGTGTTTTCCCGCCTTCCGCCATGTGAACGAATCGCCGGTCGCGCGCGCCACCGCAACCCAGCGCAAAGTCGAGTCGCTTGCGCACCGGCCGATGGACCGGGTTCGCGTCGGATCGCGCCTGCGGAGCTTTGAGTGGCTCACCAGTCGTTCCTGCCAGCGTAGCGCCGGCATCAAGCGGCGGGCCGGACCTGCATGTTAGACAGTCACCGGACTTCAACTACGGTTTGGTCTTTGAAGGAGCGGTAGTGCTGGAAGCCCCCGAGGGTGCCCGCCACGGGCCCTCCGGCGAGCTCCACAGTTGATTTGAACCGGCACGGGAAGACGGCACCCGACTGGCGACCGATCTTTGCGTAGCATTGACGGAGGCGGTCCGCAGCCGGAGGAATGACGCCGTACCAGAAGAACACCTGCCCTTGCGGAGTGAGGACGATCGGCTGGATTGTGCCCATTGACCGATCGCCCTGGACGCCGGGAGTAAGGTATCCGGGGAGGATCGTGCCGTCAGCAAGGGTGAACTCGGCACGTACCACGAACATTCCCGCACCTGGGTCCAACGCCTCGTTTGAATCAAACGGCCGGACGGTGGCTTCGTCTTGGCCCTCCTCGCCTTCCTCGTCCAACGCGAACTCCCACACAGGATGACGCTCGAAGTCTGTGACTGATAGCTCGTAGACCTGCTTCCGGATTTTCGACGGCATTCCCTGGCTCCCTCTAACGCGCGGCTTCAGCCGCGGCGGCTGCAGCAGCTGGCTCTAGGACCTGGGTTGAATGACCGCCTCGGGCGCCGGGAGTCTCGCCGGATCGAGGTAAAGCAACTCGACCAGCGAGCCGATTTCAGGAAAGCGGACGTACGTGAAATCGAACGCGTCCCCACCGCTGACTTCAAGCACCAGCTCTCGTCCTTGCCGCTGCAGCTCGGCCTTGGCTTCCTGCACAGCAGACAAGCTTGGGTAGGCGAGGCAGGTGTGGTGGAAGCCCTCGCCGTGCTCCTCCAACTGCTCGTTCAAGACGCTTCGGCGACCGTGCGGCGTAATGAGCTCAAAGCTGCCCCCGCCGACAGTGGCCAGCGCGATGCGGAACGACAATGGGCTCGTTCGTCCGTGTACCCTGCACTCCGCCGTGATGGTCCAGATATTCCAGGGGCCAACGCGGAGCGCATCGGCGAGCTTCCGGGCGGTGCCTTCCAAATCACGAACGAGAAAGCAGGTGTGGTGCAGTGCTACTGGACTCGGTTGTGTCATTGACTCTCCCGTTCGTGCAGCGCGTTGTTCGGCGACTGCTGGTTTGAGCTCATCGCATGGACCCCGCCTTGCGGAAAGCGTCAAAGGCACGCCTGCTCAGCGTTTCCAGTTCTCTAAGGAGCGCCCGATCAAGGGTCTTGAAATTGAAGCACGACTTGCCCTGCATCCGCCCTCTAAGCTTCTCCGACACGTCACTGAGCAATTCAGGATGAGCGTAGACTCCCATGTGATGGAAGCTTACGTATCCGCTGCCCACGCGAACCCACGCGACGGGCATCGGCTTCTTGTGTTTCGGATGCAGGCC
>Ga0310914_10001059_pt1 | contig 17328 bp, 17 predicted proteins | sample GREbulkMGAN108_FD_203450 | JGI IMG/M metagenome (GOLD analysis project Ga0310914, IMG submission 203450) | Lab enrichment of tropical soil microbial communities from Luquillo Experimental Forest, Puerto Rico - GRE.bulkMG.AN108 | ecosystem: Environmental > Terrestrial > Soil > Tropical forest >... | reverse complement strand
CCTGCAGATCGCATTCACCGCCCTGGTCGCAGATCGGGCAATCGAGCGGGTGATTGATCAGCGGAAATTCCATCACCCCTTTTTGCGCCTTGATCGCCTTTGGGGATTTCGTGAGAACGACCATCCCGTCAGTCGCCGGCATCGCGCAGGAAGCGATCGGCTTTGGCGATTTCTCCACCTCGACAAGGCACATCCGGCAATTCCCGGCAATCGCGAGCCGTTCGTGGTAGCAGAAATGCGCGACCTCGATCCCGGCATGCTCGCAGGCCTGCAAGATCGTCGTCCCGGCCGGCACCTCGACTTCTTGCCCGTCGATCGTCAATTTCGGCATTGCTAGGCCGCCCGTCTCTGCTGCGTGGCGGCTTGGCGATAGTCGGCGATGCGCTTCTCCATCTCAGGGCGGAAATGGCGGATCAGCCCCTGGATCGGCCACATTGCACCGTCGGCCAGCGCGCAGATCGTATGCCCCTCGATCTCGTAGGAGACGTCGAGCAGCGTGTCGATCTCGGGCACCGAGGCGTTGCCCTCGACCATGCGCTCCATGACCCGCCATACCCAGCCGGCACCCTCGCGGCATGGGGTACACTGGCCGCAGCTCTCGTGCTTATAAAATTTCGCCAGCCTTGCGATCGCCTTCACGATATCCGTCGATTTATCCATGACGATGACGGCGGCGGTGCCGAGCGCACTTTTGACGGCAACCAGGCTGTCGAAATCCATCAGGACCGTATCGCAGATCGTTTTCGGTATAACCGGTACCGATGAGCCGCCGGGAATGACGGCGAGGAGATTGTCCCAGCCGCCGCGCACGCCGCCAGCATGCCGCTCGATCAGTTCGCGCAGCGGGATGCTCATCGCCTCTTCGACGTTGCAGGGCGCGTTCACGTGGCCGGAGATGCAGTAGATTTTGGTCCCAGTGTTCCGTGGCCGACCGATGCCGGCAAACCAAGCTGCACCGCGCCGCAGGATCGCTGGCACGACCGCGATCGTCTCGACATTGTTGACGGTTGTCGGGCAGCCATAAAGACCGACCTGCGCGGGAAAAGGCGGCTTGAGCCGGGGCTGGCCCTTGCGGCCTTCCAGGCTCTCGAGCAGCCCGGTCTCCTCGCCGCAGATATAGGCGCCGGCTCCCCGATGCAGGTAAAGGTCGAAGTCCCAGCCGGAGCCGCTGGCATCCTTGCCAATGAGGCCGGCCTCGTAAGCTTCGTCGATGGCGGCTTGCAGGCGCTGCGCTTCGTTATGGAACTCGCCGCGAATATAGATGTAGCAGGTGTGCACGCCCATCCCAACCGACGCAAGCAGACAGCCCTCCACCAGCTTCTGCGGGTCGTTGCGAAGGATGTCACGGTCCTTGCAGGTGCCCGGCTCGCTCTCATCGGCATTGACGCAGAGATAGGTCGGACGGTCGCTCTGTTTCGGCATGAACGACCATTTCAACCCGGTCGGAAAACCGGCGCCGCCACGCCCGCGCAACCCGGACTCCTTGACCTGCTCGACGATCCAGTCGCGCCCCTTGAGAATGAGCTCCTTGGTGCCGTCCCAATCGCCGCGCCGCCGGGCGCCCGCAAGCCGCCAGTCCTCGCGGCCGTAGAGGTTCGTAAAAATGCGATCTTTGTCGGCGAGCATTCGCTTCCTTTTACAGCTGCTCAGCGGGCTCAGTCAGAGTTGTGCGGCCGGTGACCGGTTCCGAGCCCTGACGCCCAATGACCGAGCCCGGCGGAGGGGGCTTCCCGTCGCGCAGCGCGTCGAGCAGGGCCTCGGTCGACGGCCCGTCCAAATCCTCGTAGAAGTCATCGTTGACCTGCAGGATCGGCGCATTCACGCAGGCGCCGAGGCACTCGACCTCGACCAAGCTGAAAAGCCCGTCAGGCGTGGTGCCGCCCATGCCTATGCCGAGCTTGCGTTCGCAAGCCTCGACGATCGCGTCGGAGCCGCGTAGCCAGCAAGGGGTCGTCGTGCAGGCCTGCAACAGGTATCGCCCGACCGGCCGCAGGTTGAACATTGTGTAAAAGGTTGCGACCTCGTACACGCGGATTGGCGCCATTTCGAGGAGCTCGGCGACATGGTCCATCGCTGCCTTGGGCAGCCATCCACCGTTCTGATACTGCGCGATCCACAAGAGCGGCAGAACGGCGCTCGCTTGGCGGCCCGGTGGGTATTTGGCAATGTGAGCCTTGGCCCGCTCGAGGTTCTCGGAGGTGAATTCGAAGCTCTCGGGTTGCTCGAACGCCTCCGTTTCGACCAAGGTGCTCATCGGTCGATCTCGCCAAAGACAATGTCCATCGAGCCGATGATCGCGACGACGTCGGCGAGCATATGACCGCGACACATGAAATCGGTCGCCTGCAGAAAGGCAAAGCCGGGCGCCCTGATCTTGCAGCGGTACGGCCGGTTGGTGCCGTCCGAAACCAAATACACGCCGAACTCGCCCTTTGGCGCCTCGACGGCGGTATAAGTTTCGCCGGCCGGCACGTGATAGCCTTCGGTGTAGAGCTTGAAGTGATGGATCAGCGCTTCCATCGAGTTCTTCATCTCGGCCCGCGGCGGCGGCGCGACCTTGCGGTCATTGACCTTGACCTGCCCCGCCGGCATCTGCGCGAGCGCCTGTTTAATAATGCGCACCGACTGCCGCATCTCCTCGACCCGCACTAGGTAGCGATCGTAGGAATCGCCGTTTCGGCCGATCGGGACGTCGAACTCCATCTTGTCGTAGGCATCGTAAGGCTGCGCGCGACGAAGATCCCAAGCCACCCCGGAGCCCCGCAGCATTGGCCCCGAGAACCCCCAATCCGCGGCCTGCTCGGCAGTCGCCACACCGATGTCGACGGTACGTTCCTTGAAGATGCGGTTCTCGGTCAGCAAACGCTCGATGTCGTCGATGGTTTGCGGGAAGGTCTCGCAAAAAGCGAGAATATCCTCGATGAGACCGGCCGGCATGTCGCTATGCACGCCGCCAGGACGAAAATAGTTGGCGTGCAAGCGCGCGCCGGAGACGCGCTCGTAAAACTCCATCAGCCGCTCGCGCTCCTCAAAGCCCCACAGGAACGGGGTGATCGCCCCGACATCGAGCCCGAAGGCGCAGATGCAGAGCAGATGATTAAGGATCCGAGTGATCTCAGCGAACAGTACGCGGATGTATTGCGCCCGAGGCGGCGGGGTGATCCCCAAAAGCTTTTCGACCGCGAGCGCGAAGGCGTGCTCCTGGCACATCGGCGACACGTAATCGAGCCGATCGAAATACGGGATCGCCTGCAGGTAGGTCTTATGTTCGATCAGCTTTTCGGTGCCGCGGTGCAATAGGCCGATATGCGGGTCAGCGCGCTCGATGACCTCGCCATCCATCTCGAGGATGAGCCGCATAACGCCGTGCGCGGCCGGGTGTTGCGGCCCGAAGTTCAACATGTAGTTCTTGATACGCGGCGGGCCTTCGAGCTCGCTCGCTACCGGCGGCCGCGGATCGCTCATCCTCCGCCCTCCTTCGGTGCCTCGCCATTGAGCGGGGCGGCCTTCTCGTCACCCGGGAGAATTTTATCCATCCCCTCCCACGGCGACAGGAAGTCAAAGCTGCGGAACTCCTGCTGGAGCCGCACCGGTTCATAGACGACGGCTTTCTGATCCTCGTCGTAGCGCAACTCGACATAGCCGGTGAGCGGAAAATCCTTGCGTAGGGGATGACCTTCGAAACCGTAGTCGGTCAAGATCCGGCGCAGGTCGGGGTTGTCAGCGAAATAAATACCGAACAGGTCCCAAGTTTCCCGTTCCCACCAACCGGCACTGCTGTAGAGCCCGACGGCGGAGGGCACAGGCTGCTCCTCATCGGTTTCGACTACGACTCGGATCCGCTGGTTGAGGTTCATGCTGAGGAGATTGTAGACGACCTCGAAACGCAGCGGCCGGCTGGGATAGTCGACGCCGCAGACGTCGCACAGCACCCAAAAGCGGCATTTTGGGTCATCGCGGAGGAATTTGAGGACGCGAGGCAAGGCCTCGCGCTCGACCCGGCAGCTGAGCTCCCCGCCGCGAATGTCGGCAGAGATGACCGCGTCAGACAACGCCGCCGAAACGTGTTCGGACAGGGCCTTGAGCTTTTCTTCCATCGCTTGGGTCAGCGGGCGAAATTGCTGGTGCGTCTGATCTTTTTCTGTAGCAGCAGAACGCCGTACAGCAGCGCCTCGGCTGTCGGCGGGCAACCCGGCACGTAGACGTCGACCGGCACAATCCGATCGCAGCCGCGCACTACAGAATAGGAATAATGATAATAGCCGCCGCCATTCGCGCAGGATCCCATCGAAATGACCCAGCGCGGCTCGGCCATTTGATCGTAAACTTTACGCAGCGCCGGGGCCATCTTATTGCATAGAGTGCCGGCGACGATCATCACATCGGACTGGCGCGGGCTCGCCCGGAACACCACGCCAAATCGGTCGAGATCGTACCGGCTGGCGCCCGTATGCATCATCTCGACGGCGCAACAAGCAAGGCCGAAAGTCATCGGCCAGAGCGAGCCGGTCCTCGCCCAATTCACCAGATTGTCGAGCGTCGCGACGACAAAGCCCTTGTCCTGCACCTCCTCAGTCGCAGCCTTGAGCAGCAGATTCTGCTCACTACCGGGGGGTATTGGGCGCGCGGGCGTATCGATTACTCCCATTCCAATGCCCCTTTCTTCCATTCGTAGATGAACCCGATGGTCAGCACCGCGAGGAAAACCACCATCGACCAAAATCCGAACATGCCGATATCGCCAAGCGAGACCGCCCAAGGAAAGAGAAATGCGACTTCGAGATCGAAAATGATGAACAGGATGGCGACGAGGTAATAACGCACGTCAAAGCGAATCCGGGCATCGTCAAACGGATCGAACCCGCATTCGTAGGGCGACAGCTTTTCCTTGTTGGGGCGCTGCCGGGCGAGGATCAGAGAGCCGGCAACCATTGCCGCCGATATCGCGCCGGCGATGGCGAGGAACACGAGGATCGGAAAGTACTCGCTCAGCAGGGTTTCCATTGCGGGGCTCTAGCTGGCGGCACCTGCCGCACTGCACTTGGTCACCGGGGACGTCCCCGTCCCCGGCCGTTAATACATATAGTGCGGATCACCGGAATGGGAAACTGGGATACTGCAGGATGTTGCGGCGCACCAATTTCCGGCATCCATGAACGGATGGCGGGAGCGACGGGGCTCGAACCCGCGACCTCCGGCGTGACAGGCCGGCGCTCTAACCAACTGAGCTACGCCCCCGCGGCTCGACCGAGGCGGGCACTCCTACGCTTCCCTCCGGGGGGTGTCAAGCGCGCCCCCGGGCCGGTCTAGGCAACCCTGGGTCAACGGCCGTTGTGCGGCGGGTGGTGGGCGATGAGGGGCTCGAACCTCCGACCCCCTGGGAGTATCGAAAACTGCGTCGTGCGCAACCCGCGGCGCGCCATAGGTCTCGCGTGATCCAGCATGGATCGTCCGGATCCGCTTCAGCAGCGCCGCGTCGGCGACGGCACGAGTGGACGCCGGTTGGCGCCGCCAAGCATGAAAGCCAGCCTCCGACACGCCGAGCAAGCGTGCCATCACGGCAACCGGAAACACCGCCTGGTGCGCGCTCATGAACTCGAAGACCCAGACGAGATCGTGCCGGTTTCGCGTGCGAACCAGGCAGCAGCTCGATCGCTTCGGCAGCGTTGACGGCATCGTGTTGCGATCGCTGACCCAGGCGGTGACGATCCCGATTTATGGACGCCTCGCCGATCTTTACGGTCGCAAACGCGTCTTCTTGGCTGGGGCAGGGCTGTTTTTGTTCGCCTCGGCCTTGTGCGGCCTTGCCTGGGGCATGCATGAAAGCCAGCCTCCGACACGCCGAGCAAGCGTGCCATCACGGCAACCGGAAACACCGCCTGGCTGCCGCTGGTGCTGTTCCGGGGACTGCAAGGGGCGGGGGCCGGCGCCATCCAGCCGATCGCGATCACCATTATCGGCGACATCTATCGGCCGACCGAACGTGCCCGGATACAGGGTTACATCTCCGGCGTCTTTGGCGTCGCTGCGATCATCGGACCGATGCTCGGCGCCTTTCTTGTTCAGCATGTGACCTGGTCGCTCGTGTTCTGGATCAATCTGCCAATCGGAGCCCTGACGTTCCTGATGTTCGGCCTGTTCCTGCACGAAAGCCGAGTACCGCGTCGGCATCGGATCGATTATCTCGGCTCGGGATTGATGATGTTCGGCGCCGGCGCGTTGATGCTGGCGCTGGTGCAGGTGGGGAATTCGGGCGGGATGGCGACGATAGCGGCGCTCGCGGCGAGCGGCGTGGTCGCTCTGCTGGCGTTGGCAGCCCATGAGCGCGGTGCGGCAGAGCCGATATTGCCGCTGAAGCTCTGGCGCGACCGGGTCATTGCGGTCGGCAGTCTCAGCGGGTTCACGGGCGGCATGGTGATGATGGCGATCAACGCCTTTCTGCCCCTCTACGTGCAAGGGGCGATGGGCCGCAGCCCGGCGGCGGCTGGACTGGCCCTCGGCGCCGCGTCGGTCAGCTGGACCTTTGCCAGCGTAGCCGCCGGCCGGCTGATGATCCGCACCTCCTACCGGCTGGCGGCGACCGTCGGTGGGGCATTTCTGATTGCCGGCACGCTGGTGCTGTCGACGCTCAGTCCAGCGAGCGGCCTTCTTTGGGCCGGCACCGGCTCCCTCCTGATCGGAACCGGCATGGGCTTTTGCAATACTGCCTTTCTTGTTTCGACCCAAGCCAGCGTAGGCTGGAACGAGCGCGGAATGGCCACGTCGTCGATCATGTTCATGCGCATCGTCGGCAACTCGGTCGGCGCGGCCGTGTTCGGTGCGGTTCTCAACTTCGGCATCAACCGCCGCATCCCCGAAGCCGGCGATGCAGTCAACCATTTGCTGGAGCAGCGGCGCGCCACGACCTCGGCGCCGCCGAGATCGCCCGGCTCAGCGAGGCGGTCGCCGGCTCATTGCACATCGTCTATGTCGTTGCCGGCCTCGTCGCGGTCCTCAGCCTTTTCCTGGCATTGGCACTGCCGGCAAGGCTCAGCCCGACGCGTCCGCTCACACGGCCTTGAGGAGACTCTGTACCCGGAGATTGCCCGTCGTTCTCTGTAAGCAATATCCCAGGGCTTCGAAGTGGGGGCGCAAGGCGCTGATCGTGACGCCGCCGTCCAAAACACGTTCAACCTACAGCGCCATCTCGCCTCGCGATCGGTCTTGCGGGTCTTCCATGCCAACGCAGGGGCGCAGTGGCAGCGTGTGATCGCGGCGGCATGAGGCCAAGTCCCCACGCCATCGTTTACGCCCAAACGGCGTTAAGTTGACATTGCCACCGCGGGTTAACCCCATTGGCGAGGTGGTGAGCCAACGCAACTTGACGCCTCCATAATCGTATGATACTGCGGCACATAATGTATTAGGGAGGATCGCTGCGTAATGCGCAATTTCTTCAAATATATATATTGCCCACGCTAAAGTGTTTGGGGAGAAAGATCAGACATGATACCCTGGTTTCCGTCGAAACGACTGGCGTTCGTGGCGATTTTGACTGTGATATTTATGTGGCATCTTCTGGTTGCTGCTTCGACGCATTTCGCACACGCCGCCGAGCATAAGCCGATCCGCTGGCTGTTCAACGGGCCGGGCTTAGCGGCGATCGCCGCCGACGCCAATGCATCGCGGTTTCTTGACAACAGCGAGCCATTCATCATGACGGGTCGCAATGTCGGTACCATTCCACCAAATTGGCAAGCCATCCCCTTTGCCTCCTTCACCGGCTTTCTTGCGATCAAGAGCGCGCTTAAAGTCGGCACGCTAGCCCACGATGCGGAAGGCATCATTTATGATAATGAGAACTGGCAGTTCACACCTGTAGAGGAACAACAAAATCCGGCGCATTATGAAAAATTGGCCGCCGATCTTGTGCGTGCGCATGGCTTACTGTTCCTAACGGCGCCCGGGGTCGATCTCGTTACCGTACTGGCGCCCGAAAACCGAACGACGCCGTATGACGCCTATCTGCGCCTGGGGATTGCGGCCGACGCTGCGCGTTACGCCGACGTCGTCGATATTCAGGCGCAAGGGTCGGAACGCGACACTACATTTTATGCGAACTTCGTCGTGCAGGCCGCAGCGCAAGCGCGACAGGCAAATCCGAACGTACTGGTGCTCGCGGGGATCAGCACCAATCCGAGCGGCCAGCAAGTTACGCCAATGATATACTTCGCGCCATCGCCGCCACACGCGACAGCGTCGACGGCTATTGGTTCAGTATTCCGTCGCCGTCCGAGTATTGCCCAAGTTGTAACAGCTTCCGCCCGGACATCGCAATCGAAGTGCTCCGTCGTCTTGCCACACAATAACACCCGATAAACAGTGTAGACGGTGTGTCCGCTGAGAGCCGAGTTCCGAGATCACGTTCTTGCATAGCTTGGCAACTGCGCCGGGGCCGATTGACCGAGAGGGGTAATGTTGTTCCCATCGCGGCGAGCGCCGGCTGAGTTTCTTCGAGATCGCCGGTAGCGCCGCCGATTATGAACGAAGGTGCCGTCGGTGGCTCGGTCGATCTTTCCTGACACCAGAGCATCGAGAAACCCGACCCCGCGCTCCTTCGGCGGCGTCATGACGCGCTGCTAAGTGCCGGGATCGATAATCGACATCTCGACGCGCACTCGCCCGGTCGGCCCCCTTTGATGATCCCGCCCGTGGAGAGAAAGGCCGCCCCGACATTGGCCGAGGAAGGCAGCATCGTAATCACGAGATCACGATCAGCGGTGGCCGCTGTCGGTGGCGCCCTGAACTTTACCGCAGCATCGAGCGGTGCCGGGACGGTGTCAAAGGTACTGGCAGCGTACCCCTTTCTGGACAAGGCTGTTCAGCACCAACTGCCTTATCGTGCCGGTCCCGATGGACTAGATCTTCATCGTCACTTTCCGGCCGTTGCGTCGCCGCCGGAGAGCGCTCCGCCAGAGCGGCCAGTGTGTGGTCCGCCTCCGCAACGGCGGTTGCATCCAGCGTTACAATCGCGCCGGCGTAGTCATGATGCAGCGAGGCGACGGATCACTTCGATGGCGATGTCCGAGCGGAAGTCGTTACAGCGCGGACAATATTCAGACGGCCGTGGAATATTGAACCAATAGCCATCAACGTTGTCGCGAGTGGCAGCGATTGCGCGAAGGATATCATCGGCCCTCACTCGCTGGCCGCTTGGATTGGTGCTGATCCCCGCGAGCACCAGCACGTTCGGGTTCGCCTGCCGCGCTTGCACCGCTGCCTGCCCGACGAAATCCGCGTAAGCCCTAGTGTTACGTTCCGAGCCTTGCGCCTGAATATCGATGATGTCGGCATAGCGCGCGGCGTCGGCGACGATACCCAACCTCAGATAGCTGTCATAGCGTCTCTCGTCGCTTTCGGGCGCCAGTACGGCGACAAGATCGACGGCGGGCGCTGACAGGAACAATAAACCATGCGCATGTACAAGGTCGGCGGCGAATTTTTCATAGCGCGCCGGATTTAGTTGCTCCTCCTCCGGCGTGAACCGCCACTTCTCGTTGTCGTACATGACGCCCTTCACAGCCGGAGCAAGCGCGCCGCGATCGAGGGAGCTTTTAATCGCACGAAAGCTCGTGAAGGAGGCAAAGGGGATGGCGTTCCACCCCGGCGGAATTGCAGCGAAATTGCGGCCCGTCATGACGAATGGCTGGGTGTTGTCGAGAAGCCTCGATACCTCACCATCGGCGGCAATTGCCGCGATGCCCGGCCCGTGCAACAGCCAGCGAATCTGCTTTGGCGCAGTGGCGCGTGCGGAGGTCGAAGCAGCGTACATAAGCGCCCCCATGAAGACCACCACGACGCCCACTTTAAACGCCAATCGCTGTGGCATTTTTCAGTCACTTCCCAACATGCATTGCATTCGCGTCAAATTAGTACCAGCCTCTCGTCAATCAAGATTTGGAGAGCGATCTCGTCGCTCTTCGGGAGACCCGGGCGCGTCCGCGTATCGGGAGTAACAACTGCCATCGTAAAGGCGACCAAAGCCTCTCAAGGATCGGGGCGGCGCTGTCGCATTCAGGTAGATGGCCGGTGAGTTGATCTTTTGCATGGTCGCGATTGACTCAACCGAGGGCCTGGGGGAATGCCGTTTAGTCGGAGAGGGCTGAGGGGGCTCAGTGTACAAACGACATGCATTTCAGACGTTCAGGGTTCCGACCATATGGCGGTGTGCTCTCTCCGGTAAGCTCCGGCAGCCCGCCCCGGCGACTGTGGTGGATATCACGACCTCGTGCCCTATTCGCCATTGGTGCAGCAATCGTTGGTGGCTCGTCGTCGCGGCCGTGCGAATGTGGTCTCTGCTGCAGGGCGAGCACTGCGCGTCAAAAATGTGTCATAGGGCCCCACGAGGGGTTGATTGCGCCTTTGCTTTCGAGTGATCTTTCCAAGCGCCTTCAAGAGGGATCTTTGTAAGGCACAAGGGCAGGAAATTCAGCGGCCGCAGATTGCTACCGCTAGCGTAAAGCAGTGCGCATCCCAGCCCGCTGAACCATTCAATTTACGGCTGTTCCATGGCGCAATTGCCTTGGTCTTGCCATTCGTTGCAGAGGGAGACTGAGAGATGAGTATACCTCAGGGTCGTGGTGCGACTATAGAGAGCTCAACACCGACCGAGCCAATCAGGGTCGTTGTCCTTGGCGGAGATGGATATCTTGGGTGGCCGACTTCGCTCTATTTTTCTGCGCGCGGGCACCGGGTCCTGATCGTCGACAGCTTCGCCAAACGACGATGGGAAACGGAATGTGGTATTCGGCCGCTCTGTCCGATCCCACCGCTTTCAGAGCGCGTTCAACGGTGGCACACGCCGCACCAGTTGCGGAAGGAGATTCATCCCATCGCCTTCCGTTGCTGCGATCTTGCGCACGACTACGAGGGGTTGGTCGAGCTGTTGCGGGACTTTGACCCGGACGTGCTCATCCACTTCGCCGAGCAGCCTTCTGCCCCATTTTCGATGAAAAGCCGAAGAAGTGCCGTTGAAACCCAGCATAACAACGTGCTCGGCACCCTCAATCTGATCTTTGCCATGCGTGATATCTGCCCGCAGGCGCATCTGATCAAGCTCGGCACAATGGGCGAGTACGGTACACCCAACATCGATATCGAGGAGGGTTGGCTCGAGCTCGAGCATAATGGTCGACGCGATCGTGTTCTTTATCCCAAGCGACCGGGATCGCTCTATCACCTCTCTAAAGTCCACGATTCGGCAAACCTCGAATTCGCCTGCCGGGTCTGGAATATGCGGGTGACGGACCTAAACCAAGGCGTCGTCTACGGGATCGCGACAGACGAGATCGATTCTCGAGAGGGGCTCCACACGAGTTTTCATTACGATGCGGTGTTCGGCACGGTGCTGAACCGGTTTATCGTACAGACGGTGGTCGGGGTCCCGTTGACGCTCTACGGCAAAGGGAACCAAGTGCGCGGTTTCCTTGACATCCGCGACACGCTGCGTTGCATCGAGCTGGCGGCACTCAAACCGGCCAAGCCTGGCGAGTTCCGGGTCTTCAACCAATTCACTGAGCAGTTTTCGATGCGCGAGCTGGCCAATGCGGTCGCCAACGTCGGGCGGACACTGGGGTATGCAGTCGAGATCGCCCATGTTGAGAACCCGCGTGTTGAGGCCGAGGAGCATTATTACAATGCAAGACATCAAGCGTTGCGCGATCTCGGTCTCACCCCGCATTTGCTCAACGAGAATGCACTCGCAAGCATGATTGAGGCTGTCGCGCGACATCGAGATTGGATCGATCCTTTTTCGATCGCGCCGAATATCGGCTGGCGGAAGAAACCGGAGTTACCGCTGAAGGCCGGACACGTCCTCGCAGCCTAGCATCACAGATCCGCTGGAGGCTGGCGCTGCACCCCTCTCAACGCAGTTCCCGCAAGGGAGTGTTGCCTCGGCTGGGCAAATAATGTCCAGCTGGGGTCGCGGTGTCCGTCACGACGCGTAGACTATGCGCTTTAGATCGGTGCTCCGACCAAAAGCCGGTAATGGCGTTTCCTCGATGGGCGCTCCAAGCCCATCAAAGCGGCTTTGGTGGTGTTCGCGGGCTCGCGCCACCCTTTTCGCGATCGGTGCGGCGATCATAGCAGGCTTAGTTGCCGACCGGGCTTGGATCAGGGGCAATGGCATCGTGTCCGGGGAGCTCACTGCAGTCGCCCCGATCGTGCAGGCGCGCTTGCAACGTCTCTTTGTGAACTGTCTCGACCGAGTGGTCCGCGGCCAGTATCTTGCTGAATTTGACAACGAGGCGACAGTCGAGGGTGCCGCACAACAACTGCACCAGCTGCAATTGCAGCTGACCCAGGCCCGCGCCGAGATCGACATCGCCGAACATCAAGCGCTAGCGGCATCAAAATTGGTCGAGGCCCAGGTCGCGCTCTATGAACAGCTGAAGTCCGTATTGAAGGCGCACGACGAGTTGATCAAAAAGCAGTATGTAGCGGCGCTCGTCTGGGAGAAGACCAAAGCCGATGTGGCCCGCGCCGAGGCGGAGACCCGTGCCGCCGAATTCGTTTACGAGACCAAGAAAGCAGATCAGAAAAAGGCTGAGCTTGCCACAGCCGTCCTGCAACTGCGGATCGACAGCTTTAAAAACTCGCCCGAACTTACGGGGCATTTTTTTCTCACTGCGCCAAAGGATGGGATCATCACCGAATGCGCCGCCCGCCCCGGCGAGGTGATCGCGGCAAAGGCGCCGATATTCCAGATCTTCAACCCAGATGATTCCTATGCGGTTGTATTCTTTGACCCGGGTGACATCGTCAAGCTTGCGTTCGGTCAGCGATTCGCGGTCAGCGTTGGTGGTATTGAGGGGACCGTGACCGCTCGCGTCACAGGCTTCTATCCTGAGCTCTCGGCGTTGCCGAGTTCGCTGACCCGATACTTCTGGCAGCAGGAGAAGTGGTCTCAATATGCCCCGGTGCGGCTCGATTTTGACCGTCTAAGCCCGGCACAAACGAGCAAGGTCTTCGCCTGGGCGCAGCTTTCCGCATCGCGGTGGCAGGGCTGGGGATTGCCCGATCCGGCAAATTGGGTCCAGCTGCCGTGGCAGTGGGTTCGGGATCAAAGCGGTGAGCGGCGGCCCCGCGCTGCTGCAGCTTTGGCCCCGTGACCATCGCAACAGAAGCGGCGGTTGCGGAAAGGCGTCGAATTGACCTGCTGCGTTGCATCGCCGATGCGGGCGGTGCGATCGAGCCCCACCCCAACCCGCAGACAAAATACGGATACGAGTATCGCACGCTAGGTGAAGGTGTCGAACGGGACCTGCTGTTCCTTACAGAGCGTGAGTATTTAGAAGCCCGGTTCTTCGATCGCGTCAGCCTCTGCCCGAAATGCCAAAACCATCATCTGAACGTCCGCGAAATCTGCCCCGGCTGTCGGCAGGCACACCTCGCAACGGAACTGCTGCTGCATCACTTTCGCTGCGGCTACACCGGCCGGGCATCGGAGTTTGCCTCGGACTACCCCGGCGAGGGCGGCTACACCTGTCCGAAATGCAACCGTGAGATGCGCCATCTCGGCACCGAATACGACCGTCTCGGCCGGACCTATGTGTGTCGGGAATGCGGCCTCTCGACCGAAGATCTCCCCGTCGAAGCAGTTTGCTTGATTTGCGGGACGCGCACCTTAGCCGAGAACCTCGCTAATATTAATTTCTTCGCCTACGCTTTGACCTCTCTGGGCCGGGCGGCTATCCGCAACGGCGCGCTGCTCGAGGACGATGACCAGCTGCTCTTTATCAACGGCCCCCGCGTTTATCGTCGGCGAGTGACGATCGAGTTTCTCGGCCAGGAGATGAAGCGCCTTGATCATTTCAAGATCGGGTTTTCAGTGTTAATGGCCGAATATGCCAGCCTGGCAGCGGATGATAATGCCAGAGAACATTGGCTATCGTGGTTGCGTGAATGCCTGCGCGACGTCGATCTAATCGGCCAATTGACCGACACTCTCTTCGTCGCCATCCTGCCGCAGACCAAGCTAGGGGAGGCGGAGGAGCTCAGCCAACGCATCCTGTCTGGGCTCGGCCCGCAGCCATCGCTCACCCTCACGACGATTGAGGTGACCGAGTCGAGCCAGATCGCTCAAATTCTCGCCCGCGGCAAAATACCGAGCGCGCAGAGATGACCGGGTTTTTACAGTATTTCCTCAGCGTTCTAGATCCGAGCTCGATTTTCGGCTTTTGGCGGGCACTTCCGGAGTTGATGGCCTCGGCATACATCCCGTGGTGGCTCCTCGGCGTGCTGCCGGTCGCGCGATGGTTCTTGCCCGACATGGTTTGCTGGTTGGTCTATCTGGTCAAACCTGCGGTCATGCGTCCGCCACTGCCAGTCCAGGCCTTTCAGGCCGAGCCGTTTGTCTCGGTTGTGATCGCTGGGCGCAACGAATCGGCCTCGATCGGGGCGGCGATCCGCGCTTCGCTGCTATGCGGCTACCGAAACCTTGAGGTCATTTTTGTCGACGACTGTTCGGATGACGACAGTATCGTTGCTGCGCGCCGAGCCGCCCATAGCTTATTTCCGCGCGGTACTGACCGACTCCGGATTTTTAGCTCACCCCGCCGCAATGGCAAGGCCAGCGCGCTCAACATCGGTATCCGCATGGCGCGGGGCGAGTTCATCGCCATCATCGACGCGGATTCGGCGCTCCAATACGGCGCCATGCACCATTGGTTGCTGCCCTTTGCCGATCTGCGCGTCGGTGCCGTCGCTGCCAATCTGCGGGTGCGCAACAGCACTGACTCGATGGTCACTCGCCTGCAGGAATGCGAATACGCCTTCCAAGTGACAATGGCCCGGCTGGCAGCCGCACGCGTTGGCCTGCTGACGATCATCCCCGGCGCGGGGGGCTTGTTCCGAGCCGTGATCATACGCCGCCTCGGCGGGTATGATACCGGACTCGGCGACGATACGGACCTGACCATCAAGCTCCGCAAGCAAGGTTGGAAGCTGGGCTTTTCAGTCGATGCAATGATCTGGACCGACGTCCCAGCGACATGGCGGCGGCTGTGTCGCCAGCGCATGCGCTGGGAGCGGAACATGGTGAAAATTCGGCTCAGCAAGCACCGCGACATGCTCGCTCTGGGTCGTTATGGTGTCGGCAACGCGATCGTGATGCTCGACTTGCTGATTATGCGTGTCACGTTTCCATGGGTAGCAGCGGTCGGTTTACTGGCAGTCGCACTGATGGACGGGCCGCTTAGCGCGCCAGCGCTGTTGACCGATATTTATTGGATTTATCTCGCTTGGCTATTCGTTAAGGCGCTGATCGCCCGCGACATCGCCCACACCCCCCAGCCGGATAACTTCCTATTATTGCTGGTTTTCCCGTTCTACAAGCTCGGCCTGCGCGTCGCAGTCATGACCGCCGAGTTGGCTGAACTGTTGCGAATCGGTGTCAAGCATCCCTACGTCCCGGATCACGTCTGGCAGGAGACTCCTTGGTGGTGAATGTTGCATGCACGAAACGGCGCTCGTGGCCCGCAGCCACCATGCTCGCCGGCATCGCTTTCCTGCCGAGCAAGCCTGGCACTATCTCACTCCTGCCGGAGGAGATGCAACGGCAGGTAGTCGGAACTCCTTCTTACGGCAGCTTCCTGACATCAACGAACCAGCTCGACCCATCGCTCTCTTTGCAGTTCAACACAAGCCCAGAAGCGCAATCAGCGACGCAAGGATCGGATCCCTTCGTGGTAGGGTTTGTCAGTGGCGCCGTGCTCACGCCGGACAACGCGCTCGGCCTCGGTGGCGGTGCGACCGGCTTTGCTCCGACGATCATCTCGGGGGCGGGGGTCCAGGCCGCGTGCGAAGAGCTGGCGGGACAGCTCCAGTCGGCGGCAAAGTACTGGAATGGGCAAACGATCAGCGGCATGCCGAGGCTGCTGGCGGCAAATTCGATGGCTGCCTCTGCGGGCGGCAACTCCACCAACCTGTCGCCGGAAGGTCGAGCGGGCGCATGGTGCCGTTCTCCGCCTATACCGTTTGCCGAGAGCAGCCCGCTGGCAAGCCGGGCGTTTTGGCAGCCGATCGCCGTTGTTGCGTTTGGCATAATTGTGTTCTGGCTAAGCCGCGGGATCAGACTCCCTTCATAGTTTTCTGGCGCTGCAGCACATGGTTCTAACCCGGTTATTGATAGCGCTACTGAGTGCACTCGTGGCAATCGACGCTCGCGCGGTAACCGCTGCCGCTAAAGGTCCTTTTTTCATGTTCACAACCTGGCAGTTTGCTACGACGAGCGAGGCGAGAGAGGTAGGCGCAGTACTTCGCCGGCACACCGGAAGCGACGACTATCTCGGCGTCAACGTCGAACGGCAATTTCCGGATCTCGCCGGTCGAATCAGCCGCATGCATGTGTATGCGCTTCCGCCAAGCCTCGCAGCGGTCGAACGTGCCACAGTGGGGAAATGTGGCGCGAGGACGGGCCTGATCATCTACGACGGGGAGCACTGGGAGGAAACCCCCCCGGACGAGCAGGCCAATATGGCAAAGGCCATCGAGCGCGGCAAAACGATCGTGCGGCAGTCCGGCTGTCAAGATTATGGCATCGCGCCCGATGGCCAGTACATCGGGATCTCTCCGGGCACGTGCCGCTATGATCCAGCGGCATCAATTCACCGTTCCATCAATTGGACCGGGATCACGCTGTTCGACATTCAGGCGCAGCGTCTCCTCGGGCCTGATTGCATCGAGCGTGCCGGGGTTGACGCCTATGTCGCTGCCGTTAGGTCGATCGCCAGCGATGTCCGAGCGCGATTGTCATTTCCGAAGATCGTCGCTCAGTTGTCGTTTCGACTGACCGCCCCCAACAGGATGATCGCCGCCATCAAGCAGCTGAGCGGCATCGCCGACGGGTTCTATATTGCCTATCCAAGTAATGTCGGACCGGCCTGTTCGTATTGCTCACCTGCAAATCTCGACAAAGTCCGAGAAGCCATTCGCCAATAATCGAGGACCGGTACGTAGTAGCTTGTGGAAGTTCAGCACGGGTCGCTGAGGACAGATGGTCATGGCGTATGCGGGTGACGTCGCTCGAGATCCTGTACCCGGCCAATCCTGGCAGCATTTATCACATGACCAAGACACAAGATCAGCTGTTCTTTTTTTACTATAACAAAAATTATCAACTACGAATCACCGACCTTCATCAAGGGATAGTCTGGGGGACGTAAACTTCGGAGACGGCGCTCGATGAAAGGCTGATCAACCGGTTCGATTATGACGGCGACTATGGCACGGTGCTCAACCGGTTCCTGATGCAGGCGGCATTGGGTTACCCGCTGACTGTGCATGGAA
>Ga0310914_10001056_pt1 | contig 17356 bp, 17 predicted proteins | sample GREbulkMGAN108_FD_203450 | JGI IMG/M metagenome (GOLD analysis project Ga0310914, IMG submission 203450) | Lab enrichment of tropical soil microbial communities from Luquillo Experimental Forest, Puerto Rico - GRE.bulkMG.AN108 | ecosystem: Environmental > Terrestrial > Soil > Tropical forest >... | reverse complement strand
CAGCGCTGGTGGCACGAGAACCACGCAGTCGAGGAGCCGGAGATTGGCGCTAATGGCCAACCCGAAAATATAGATCAATAGCACGCTAAGGAGATGTGAGCCCGCACTGAGCGCAACGGCGACCAGGCTGACTTTCCCGGAACAAAGAGCGAGCCGAAGGTCCCCCGCCACCGTGCCGAGAAAGCGTCCTAGCGAGGGCACCGCATGAATAATCGACGGAGCGGCAGCAATCAATGCGAGGGCCGCTATCGTTCCCGATGCTGCGATCGTCAGTGTCAGAAAAGGCGCAAGGTCTCCCAGTCTACCCGCGATGATCGGGAATGTCGGAAAGGCGAGAAGAGCAAGGCCGGCGAACCCGAGCAGACGATCGCAAACCACCGATCGTATGGCGGCTGACGCTCCCGTCAGTCGCGCGAGCATAACGCTCCGGGCCATGTCTCCGCCCACCGAGGACGGCAGAACCTGGCCGATCAACAAGCTGTGGCCGAGGAACACGGATAGTGCGCCGGCGCTGACAGCCTCGCCGCCGAGCATGCGGATGATCAACTGCCAGCGCCACACCAGAAGCGCGAATTGCACTGCGGTAACCAATCCGGCCAACCCCAGACCCGTCAGACCGGCGCGAGCTATCAGATCGAGAACGGTACCGATGTGGATCGAGCGGAGAACCAACCACAGCGCGAGAATTGTCACCAGCCACCGAGCTGCAACGATCAATCTGGCACGCGGCAACTCGGGCAACCGACGTGCACAACGCGTCGCCTCAGTCCAGGCGATCGGGTAAAGGACACGGAACATTCGATCAGAGCCCCGCTGTCTCCGTCGCAAGGAGATCGAGCGCACTGAGCACGCGATCCTGCTGTTCCGGGGTTAGGTCCGGGTGTATCGGCAGTTGGAAGGTCGAGGCTGCCGTGCTTTCGGTCCGCGGCAAAGGGGACGCCGCCGGTCGATAGGGCGGCTCCAAATGAGCGGCCATCACGCCGCGACGCGTCGGGACTCCCAATTCGAAGAGGCGATCCATCACCTCGTCGCGGAACCACCCGCTGTTTTCGCGCAACCGGACCTGATAGCTCTGCCAATTTGGCAGCAATCCCGCCGGGGCATGGGGAGCGATCAGAGCAGGGTGCCCGGAAAGATAGGCGTGATAACGGGCGGCGACAGCGCGACGTCTCTCCAGCAAATCGTCCAGCCGATCCAGCTGGGCGAGACCGATGGCCGCCTGAATATCGGTAATGCGATGGTTGTAGCCAATCTCGGAATAGCTTTCGAACTGGGTCGGCGGTGCTCCATGCCGGGCAAAGTCGGACAACGACATGCCCTGCTGGCGCAGGCGGCGGAGCCGCTCGGCCAACGCGCCATCCTCGGTGGTGATCATACCGCCTTCGGCGGTGGAGACGACCTTGCGTGCATGCAGGCTGAACACGGTGACGTCGGCCAGCGCCCCGACTGGCCGGTCGTGGCTGCGGCTGCCGAAGGCGCAGGCTGCATCATCCAGCACGCGCAATCTGTGCCGGTGGGCCAAACTGCAGATCGTGTCAATGTCGCACGGCAGCCCGAGTTGATCGACCGGCATGATCGCCCGGGTTCGATTGGTGATCCGGCGAGCAACATCGGCTGGATCGATGTTGTAGGTAGCAGGGTCGATTTCGGCGAAGACCGGTGTTGCGCCAACGTGGCGGATGACATTGACCGAAGCGATGAAGGTCAGCGACGGCACGATCACCTCGTCGCCGGGACCGATGCCCCATGCGTGCAACACCAGGAAAGCCCCAGTCGTCCAGCTCGAGACGCCGACTGCATGCTCCGCGCCGCACAGGTCGGCAAAACGCCGCTCGAATTCGGCCAATCGCGGCCCGCCAACCACCCAGCCACTACGGACCACCTCAGCCGCGGCGGCCGCTTCGGCTTCACCAAAGCAAGGGCGGCTGAAGGCGATGGCGTCGCTCACCCTCTCATCTCCCGGCCGGCAGCGGCATTCTTTCGCCTCAGTCCGCGGGGAGGCGCCAATTGCGGATGTCGTCTTCCTGAAGATTGGCGGGATCGGGATGGTTGGTGCGGAACCAATCGATATAGCGGCTCAGCCCTTGGTGGAGGTCCACCTCGGCAACGAAAGCGAGCGTCTCGCGCGCGAGGCGCGTATCCGCCCGTAGCGCTCCGATATCACCAGGTCGCGGCTCGATGAACAGCGGGGATATGTCCGCTCGTCCGCACAGGCGCGTTATCGATTCAGCCAGCCGCTGCACCGTTACCATCTCGCCATAAGCGATATTGACGACGCGACCGATAAGTGTGTCGCAACTCGCGGCGAGGGCGATCCCTCGCGCGGTTTCCGTCACATAGGTAAAATCGCGCCCGTTTTCTCCCGTGCCGAAAATCACCGGCGGCAACCCGTTCAGTACGCGGATCACAAAACGCGGGATCACCTCGGCCAACTCACCCGTCGCGTGTTCCCGCGGACCATAGCTGTTAAACGGTCTGATAACGATTGTCGGTAACCCGTAAGTCTGCCAATACGCTTTGGCATAGTGTTCGCCGGCAAGTTTGGCGGCACCATAGACGGTAGCTGGTTCACAAACGGTCGTGGTCTCGTTGAGGTCCCCGTATCCGGCATTGCCGTAAACTTCCGACGACCAGCAATAAATTAGGCGCCGAACCCGCCGGCGTCGGGCCACTTCCAGGACGTTCATAGTTCCAGTGACGTTGACACCGTGGTTCTCCAGCGGCCTGCTCAGAGAGCGGCGTACACACTGCACGGCCAGATGGAAGACCAGATCACATCCCTCCGCCGCAGCTTCGATCGCCTGACGGTCGAGAATTGAGCCCTGCACGATCCGCACATCGCCACGGCTCAGCGCCTCGCTCAGATTCGCGCGCTTGCCGGTGGACATGTGATCGAGAACCGTGACCGCCCGGTTCTCGGCCACCAGACGGTCGACCAGATGGCTGCCGATAAAGCCCGCCCCTCCGGTGACCAGGCAACGGCGCATCATTGGGCTGCACGCCGCAATGTTGACGTGGTCCGCAGACTTGTGTCGAGCGACGATTGGGCCTGCTCCAGCATATCCACTATCCGCATTCCATTACGGCCATCCATGATCGACCGCTCTCGACCGGCGATCACATTCCCGAAATGGGCCACCACTTTAGTCAACGGCTCGCAGTCCGATACGCGTGGCGAGTAGATATCGCCGATCCGGTAGCTCGGCATGATATGGCTGCGTTGTTCTTCACGCTGGAATGAGATACCGCTGTCGTAGATCTTGAGCTTTTCTTCGCGGTTCAGATCGTCCCAGACCACCATCCGCTTGCTGCCGCCGATTGCGATCCGGCGGACCTTGACCGGCGACATCCAGCTGAGGTTGAAGTGGGCGATGGTGCCCGAGGCAAAATGGACGGTGACGTAAACGATATCGGGCAGCTCAGGATTTACGTGGCAATAGCCCGTGGCCTCGACATGAAGTGGAGCCTCGCGGATCATATGATCCATGATCGAGAAATCATGCGGGGCCAGATCCCACAGCACGTTGAGGTCCGGCTGAAAAAGTCCGAGATTGATCCGGAGCGAATCGTAATACGAAATGGCGCCGAGCGCGCCGTTCTGATGCAACTCTCTTAATCTCTGCACGGCGCCGTGGAAAAGATACGTATGGTCGACCATCAGCGTCGTCCCGCACTCTTCGGCCAGCGCCACCAGCTCCTTGGCTTCCGCGAGACTAGCGCACATCGGTTTTTCGACTAGGACGTGCTTGTCGCGGAGAAGGGCGAGGCGTGCGAGAGAGAAATGGGTGGCGGCGGGGGTGGCTATCGCCACGGCCTCGATGTCCGGGTCGCCAATAAGCTCCGCCGCATCCTCGTACACGCGGATCGTCGGTTTGCTGCAGCGAACCTTTTCCCGCGCGCTTTCCCGGACATCGGACACCGCCGCCACTTCGAACGCCGGATCGGCGGCAAAAGTCCGCAGGAGGTTCTGACCCCAATAACCGTGGCCACAGAGTCCGATTTTGATGACGCTCACGCTGTCTCCCTCGCGGCGCTCGTTCGGAGCGCGGTGAAGATGGAGTGCACGGGGATTTTGGGCCAAGGAGGGTTAGCGCCCGGTTAACCGGCCGACGGCCGCCGGGTGATGTGCTTGCCCCGACTTCGTCGGCCTCGTCAGCTAGCCCAGGGGATTAGGTTTGGCAGGGCGCCACCCGGTGCCGTGGCAGCGCCCGTGCTGCACGATCCGCCTGATCTTGTAGGGCGGCCGCCCGCGCGCCTCGTAATAGGTGCGCGCCTGCACCTCCGCGATGATCCCGAGCAAAAGAAAGAGGACACCGAGAGACCGATCGTCGCGGCGAGCAAGGGCAGCGGCGTCTGGATCAGCGTGACGTCCCCGGCGTATTTCAGAGCCAGCCCCCGGCCGAAGATGGCGACCGCGAGGAGGAGAAAGCCGAGGCCGAGCTTGCCGAAGCACTGGATCGGCCGATCGAAGGCGCGGTCGATAAAGTAGACGATCAGCAGATCGAGCAGCACCCGCGCGATGCGGCCAATGCCGTATTTGGATCTGCCGAACCGGCGCGGGTGGTGACTGACCGCGATCTCGGTGACGCGGGCCCCTTCCAGGCGGCGTAGATCGGGATGAAACGGTGCATCTCGCCATAAAGCCGGACATCCTCGAGGACCTCGCGGCGGTAGGCCTTGAGGGTGCAGCCGTAATCGTGCAACGGCACCCGCAGCAAGGCCGAGATCAGCCAGTTGGCGACGACCGAGGGCAGCCGGCGGGTCAGCGCATTGTCCTCGCGCGCCACGCGCCAGCCCGAGACGACGTCATAGCCCTCGGCGAGCTTGGCGATGAGCCGCGGGATGTCGGCGGGATCGTTCTGGCCGCCGCCGTCCATCGGGATGACGACGTCGCCGCTGCTGTTCTGGATCGCGGCCATCAGGGCGGCGGTCTGGCCGTAATTGCGCGACAGATGCAGCACGCGAACCCGCGGGTCGGTCTCGGCGATTGCGTCGAGCGCGGCCGCCGAACCGTCGGTCGACCCGTCATCGGCAAAGATGATCTCGGCCGATTGCGGTAGCCGGTCGAGCGTGTCGGCGAGCGCCCGGTACAATTCCGGCAGCGCCCCCTGTTCGTTGTAGACCGGGATGACGACCGAAATATCCATCTCGCCCTGCCGAGCGCCTGTGCCGTCCCCCTTATTCACCGCAAATCGATGAGCAAACCCTTAGGAGCGCCTCGGCGGCCCGCGGAGGCGGTCGTTTCCCTGCTAGCCGGGAAAATACCAGGAAAACCCCGATTTTGCGCCTTTCAAGCACCGCGTGGACGCGGCCAAGTCATTGATGTTTCTGTAAACTGTGAGGCAAATTCCCTAAGCAACCGAACAGGGAAATAAATCTGTCGAACAGGGAAGGAAATCGGCCGAAGACGGAAATAAATCGGCTGAACAGACAATCAGCGGCGCGGCCGCCGCGGGCGAGGGGAGGACGGTGTGCGGTATTGCTGCAGGCGGGTAGCCCGCAAGCCGGGCAGACCATGCGTGTCATAAGCGCGCTGCCAAGTGCGGAACTCTTCCTCGGTCAGCTGGTAGCGGCGGAGGGCTTCTTCGAGGGTGATCCTGCCGCCTTGCACGGCGGCGACCACGGCGGCCTTGCGGCGGACCACCCATCGCTTAGTGTTGGCCGGGGGCAATTCATCCATCGAACGTGCTCGGATAACCACGTGGCAGTTTAATCAACCGGCGCCTGCGCTGCCCAGAATGATCTTTCGCGCGCCGCTTGGCGTCGCCGTCGCGACTGGGTGCGGGCCATCGCATAGTCCTCGAGTGCGGCTCGGTCATGAGCGGTGATAATGCCCTGAGTCGGTAGAGCGCAGGCCGTCGGACACCGCGTAACCCCCTTCATGCGGATAAACGCCTCGACCTCAGCCTCGTACTCGTTCTCACCCATGATCCCGATCCTTTTGCGGAGCCGTCTCGATCGCTTTCGGGGAGTCTCTCGAACAATCACCCGTGTTGGTTTTAATCTCATCCGAAAGGGCGAATTCCTCCAGAACATTTATGTTTAATCCGCCTAGAATTCGTGGTAAAGCATCCTTTGTTCAATTTTATAGTAAACGCCGCCGGTGCCCGCGCGGCCGATGATCAGTGTCCCGGTCCGTTCGTGGAGCGGCGGGCCGCGGGCGATTATCCGCTCCTTAACGGGTGTGCGTCAGGCTGCAGCGACGATGACTATGCCCGTGGCGCTGCATCTTATTCCCCTCGCCGGGTTCGCCGGGCTGATGGCCACGTCTGCCATCGAAGATTTCCGCAGGCTGATCATCCCGAACGGACTAGTCCTCGGCTTGTGTGTCCTCTGGCCGCTCCACGTCGCGACCGCGCCGATGCTCACCCTCTCCGCAGCCGGCCTGGCCACGCTTTGCGCGGCTGCCGTTTTTATCGGTGGCGCTCTGTTGTTCTCCCGCGGCCTGCTCGGCGGAGGCGATGTCAAGCTGCTCGCCGTCGCAACCCTCTGGGCTGGTCCCGCCGCGACCCTTCCGCTCCTCGTCTTGACGGGTCTCCTCGGAGGGTTGTTGTGTCTGCTTGTTCTGACGCCGGTCGGGGCACTGATCACCGCGGCGCGGTCGACCCACCGCGACCCGCCGAGGGCCCCCGAGAGCGGCGCCAACCCGGTCGTCGTACCCTATGGGGTGGCGATTGCCGCGGCCGCTTTGATCGTCACGATCCCGCCCAATTTCAACTTATAGGCCCGATCTCCGCTGTCGCGCTGTCGGTCGGCAGGCCGCCGTCGAGCCGGGAAAGGAAACTTATGCGCGGGTGCTACCACCCTATTGCGCGGAAACGGCAAGTCGTGTTAACCTTGAGTATCGCAATTCGTCTCGAGGTCTGCGATGCGCTTTCTGCCACTCTTCGGTCTCGTCGGATCGACGATGCTCCTGGCGTTTGCCGCGACACCCCAGGCTGCCGACCCATCCTCGCCCGCTGCCGCGCCGCGCGGCGGCGCCCAGATCCCGGCCAATGGCGGGCGGATCACGCTCGAGGTCAATAAGGGCACCCTGGTTCGCCTGACCGCGCCGGCGGCCACCGTCTTCGTCGCCAACCCCGACATCGCCGACGTCCAGGTCAAGTCTCCGACCCTCGTCTATATCAGCGCCAAGGCGCCGGGCGAAACGGTGATCTACGCCGTCGATGCGAGCGACAGCGTGCTGTTGAACTCGACGATTCTTGTCCAGCACGACGTGTCGCGGTTGCGCTCCTCATTGCGACAGCTGGCGCCGGGCGAGCAGATCTCGGCCGACTCGGTCGACGGCAACCTGGTGCTGAGCGGGGTCGTGTCGGACGCCGGGCGAGCCGACAAGGTCCGCGCGCTCGCCGCGTCGATTGCCGGCGAGGTCAAGGGCTCGCAGGTGATCAATCGTATGACCGTCGCCACCCCGAACCAGATCAACCTGCAGGTGAAGGTCGCCGAGGTTCAAGTTAATAAGCTGAACGAAATCGGGGTCAATTGGAGAAAGGTAGGCTCGAATCTGAGTTTTTTGACGCAAAACCCGGTGACGATCGGGAGCGAACTCCAGAACTTCCTGATTGTCGGGCACCCGAACGGAACAGGGGCCGTCGCCACACTCGACGCCCTTACGCAGGAGGGGTTCGTAACCTCTCTAGCGGAGCCGAACCTGACGGCGATGTCCGGTCAGACCGCGAGCTTTCTCGCCGGCGGCGAGTTCCCGGTGCCGATCACCGGCTCCGCCGCGACCACCGGCGGCGTCCCGACGATCACGGTCGAGTATAAGGCCTTCGGGGTCAGCCTCGCGTTCACCCCGACAGTCATCGACGCCACCCACCTTAACCTGCGCGTCCGCCCCGAGGTCAGCGAGCTGAGCAACGTCGGGGAGGTGTCGGTGCCGATCACGTCGAGCCAGGTCGTCACGATCCCCGCCTTGACCGTCCGCCGTGCCGAAACCTCGATCGAGCTTGCCAGCGGTGAAAGCTTCGCACTTGCCGGCCTGCTGATGCACACCTCTCAGCAGCTCGTCTCCAAGGTCCCGTGGATCGGCGATATTCCGATCATTGGCTCGGTATTTCGCTCGGACCGCTTTCAGCGCGGCGAGACCGACCTCGTCGTCATCGTCACTCCCTATTTGGTGCAGCCGGTGCAAGGGCGTGTCGCCGCCCCGACGGACGGTCTTAAGCTGCCCAACGATTTCCAGCGGGTGTTTCTCAGCGAAAAATACCGACAGGGGCTGCCCGGACCCAGTCCGGCCCCACTTAACGCCGGCGGCAAGGGCCTGATCGGTCCTGGCGGCTTCCGGCTGGATTGAGGAGGAATATCATGAAGAGCCACCTCCGACTCGCCGTTCTTCCGCTGATCCTGGGACTGTCGGCGTGCGCCGCCGAGTACAGCAAGAGCGAAGCTCCCGATACGTTGCGGGTCGATGGCGGCGAAAGCCGGCTTTCGATCGCCTTTGCCGGCGGTTCAGATCGGCTCGCCGCGGGCGAGGCCGCGCGGCTCGACCGCATGGTGCTGGCGGGCACCATCCGACCCGCCGATCGAGTCCGGGTCGCCGCTTCTGGCCCACCCGGGCTTGCGGAGCGGCGCGCAGCGGCGATTTCGCGTGAATTGTTGCGCTACGGTATCGTCGCCCAGCCGACGGCGCTCGACGCGGTGCCGGCCAATCATGCGCTCGTCTCGGTCGGCCGCTACTCCGTGACTTTGCCGGACTGCCCGAATTGGAGCCAGTCCTTGAGCTACGACTTCACCAACGCGTTTACCAGCAATTATGGCTGCGCCAACGCGACCAATCTCGGCCTGATGGTGGCGAGCCCGGGCGATCTCGTCAGCGGCCGGTCATTCTCCGGGACCAACGCCCAGGTGACAGCCAACGCGATGCAGCGCTACCTGACCGACCGAGTAAAGCCGCCGCCGTCGCCGACAGCCACGCCATTCGGGGGCGGAGGCGGCGGTGGGGGTGGCGGTGGCGACTCCGGTGGCGGGGGTGGCGGTGCAACTGGTGGCGCCGCAGGCCCGTAACCGTGAGCGTCGCGATGCGAGTCGACGCAGGCTGGCCAGCATCGCCCTGACGCCCGCGCCTGTAGAGAAACCACCGACCTCGTCGTCAAACATTCGGCGGAGGGCCAGCCCGATTAAAGTCTTCTTTAACCAATACCTGACCAGGATGCGCTTCCACTTAGCTGGTAGCAAGCAATGCGCGCACGCACTCTGGTCCTCTTCTTCGTCGCCCTCACCCTCGCCGGCGGCACCGCCATGTTGGTCCGATCCTTCCTCGCGCAGAAGACCGACGCCGAGGCGGAGGCGCTGGCCCGGCCCGCGGCACCGCAAAAGTTCGTGCTCGTCGCCCGCGGCGCGATCACCCGCGGACAAATCCTGAAGCCGCAAGACTTCTCCTGGCAGGCATGGCCCGAAGGCGGGATCGACAAGAACTATATCCTGAACGGGACTGGGGGGACTCGGACCCCCGAGAGCTTTGCCGGTTGGGTTGCGCGCGACCCGTTCACCGCGGGCGAGCCGATCAGCGACGCCAAGATCGTCTCGCCGGGCAGTCGCGGCTTTCTAGCGGCGGTGCTCCGTCCGGGCATGCGCGCCATTTCGGTGCCGGTCACCGCTACCTCCGGCATCTCGGGCTTTGTTTTCCCGGGCGACCAGGTCGACATCCTGATCACCCACCGGCTCACGAAAGAGAAAGAGACCCAACACGAGGCCGCAGAAACCGTACTGCAGGACGTGCGGGTGATAGGGATCGACCAGAAGCTCGACAGCAAGAACGGCGAAGCGCTGGTTGCGCATACCGCGACACTCGAGGTGACGCCGAAGCAGAGCGAAATGATCGCGGTGGCCGCCGAGATCGGCAAGTTGTCACTCAGCCTTCGCAGTCTCGCCACTGCATCGAACGAAAAATCACCGGCGGATTCCGCCACCGGCGACGCGCAGGGTACCTATACCCTCGACAGCGAAGTCAGCCAGCTGCTGCCCAAACCGGGAGCTGGCGCCGAGGGCGTCACGGTATTGCGCGGCGGGTCTGGAAAGGCGAGCTAAACACCCGAGAAGATTGCTTCGTCGCACCGCTCCTCGCAATGACCGGGTCCGGCGTCATTGCGAGGTCTTGGGACAGCCGCTCAGCTGTGCGCCGTGCTCCCGTGCCCTGCAGCCAGTCTTGACCACGCGCTCCGGCTGACCGCCGGTAAGGCCGCGTCATCGCGAGCGCAGCGCAGCGATCTCGCAGAGATTACGTCGTGCACCGCTCCCCGCAATGACAGGGTCCGGCGTCATTGCGAGATCCCCGGACGGCCGCTCTGCGGGCGTTCCGGGGAGAGGAATACCGTGACGCGGAAGCAAAGACGTGGAGAAGGTTATTGCGTCTACATTTTGACCAACCGCCACAATAGAGTTCTCTATACCGGGCGTTACTGGCAATCTCAAGCGACGGGTGTATCAGCATCGGGAAAGGCTGCTGCCGGGATTTACGAACCGCTACAACGTTTTCAGGCTCATTTATTATGAAGTCGGTTACGATGCGCCCGGCGTGATCGCTCGCGAGAAGCAAATCAAAGCCGGCTCCCGCCGGAAGAAGATCGATCTTATCAACCGGATTAATCCGAGTGGCGCGATCTGTACGAGGAGCTTTAGACCAGCGCAGATTGCTTCGCCGCTCGGGTCCTCGCAATGACAGCCATTTGCGGTGTCGTTACGAGCGAAGCGAAGCAATCTCAGCGGCGGGGCATCGGTACCAAGTGTCAGGTTAGTCGGCACCGGCGTCGAGACCGCGTCGTGGTGTGCGATCGAGCGGCAGGATCAGTCGGTAGCGGCTCAGTTTGAAAGCGCCTGAATCGGCGGGCACGGAGCAGAGCCAAAGGAGCAGAACACGCAGCAGTCTCCCGGTTTCGGTTTCAGCAGCGTTCCGCAACCCTCGCATTGATAAAAGAATTGACAAGCGTCGGTCGGCATCGTCTCTGACTTTGCGTGTCCGCAGATCGGGCACGTTACGACCGATGTCAGGATCATGCGAAGAAGTAGCCGGCGATCGTGAGTACGGCCCCAAGCGAGACAAACCCAATGACCAGCGATGTCACTGCCGATTTGCCACAAGCCCTCTCCGGAGCGCATGCAAGAGCCCGCCGATACCGGGCCAGCACCGCTCCAGCTCCGACAAGACTAATAACCGCTGCTGCGACCAACGCGATGCGATGCGGGGCGGTGACGATGGCTATGCCGGTAAGCCAAGCACTGCCAAGGCCGAGGCCCCCTAGCAGCACTGGAATTGCGCAGCATGATGCTGCGCCGAAGGCGGCGGCTAGCCCTCCAACGGCGAGCAGAAGCGCCCCGGTCTCCTTCGCGGTCTCTCGCACCGGAGGCGGGTCTCGGATTTCGTCGGTCATCTTTGATAACCTCTCGCGTAGCATCGCGGACGCGCTCCCTATATATGCTCGTCTCCAAGTACATCAGGATCACGATGCCGAGAGGACTGCAAGGCCAGCGACGACCCGCCGACACCCGCCACCCGCCACCCGCGAGACTCTCAAGATTACGCAGCGGTTGATGTGACGTAGCAAGGGTACGCAGCGTTCTGGTGCCACCTGTCTTGCGGGAGGAAGGAACCCGTGGGCGCCGATGGCGATCCGCGGTCCTGATTTCAGCGAGAATGAAAGCGCCGTCCCGTCAATTTTCCTGCGCGCGCAATCCGATCTTAGATTTCCGGGACTACGACTCGGCTGGTCAGGTTGATGGGTCCAAAGGGGAGCAATATTGGTGTTATAAAATTGAATGTGTAAGTGGCCGTGATCGTCAAATTCTTGGGAGTCGATGCGTCCTCACTTGGTTGGGAAACGCTGATGCCCGTACCGCCATAAGCGGCCAAATACGCGTCTGCCTTGGCTTTGGCACAGTTCGCGAGTGTCACGCTCGCGACATTGGGGCAGCTTGCCGAGGTGAGCAAGCTCGGGGAGGCGGCGTAGACCATCGCATACCGACCCGCCTCTTCAACGGCAAGCAGCATCGTATGATAGGTCCAGAGGCCGCGTCCGAACTCGACGCTGCCGATCGCGGCCAGGAGCAGGACCGGCAGCACGACGGCGGCTTCCATCGCTGCCGAACCTTCCTCTTTGCCGCGCCTCAGTGGTCTGCTCTGTCTCACTGGATGCGCAGCTCCGTGCTGGCGGTCAACGACGTTGGGATCCCCGGCCAAGGCAAGATTGGCGTATAGGTCTGGCTCGCCGTGACCGTGATCAACACGCGGTTGGGGGTCTTGCCCACGGCGCAAGTGGTGCCACACGTGATCGAGCTTCCGTCATCGCATTCGCAGCTTGCCGAAGGGTCGCTGGGGAAGGTTAGCGCCGGGCTGAAGTTCCCCGTGCTCTGCATGGCGGTTTTGATGCCGCTGATGCAACTCGCACCCCCGATGTTCTGGCACGTCGACGTCGAATTACTCCTCGCGTATTCGGCGCCGACGCGTGTCGCTCCTTCGAGCGCGGCATTTTTGGCTGCCAGCATGCCGAAATCGGCGATCCCCAACACCAGTGTGACAAGGATTGGCGCGGCGAGGGCAAATTCGACAAGGGCGGTCCCATCGCTGCCGAGAAACCCTCCTGCGATTTGACGCATGGCTCGTTTCGCGTGCTGCTGTTTGCGTCTCATCGGTAACCTCAGCTGGCGAGAGCGACGTTCTTGACCTCTGGCAGCGGGAAGGTGGCTGGGCACCCTCCCGCAGCGAGGCCCGAATTTCCGGCGAGCGTCAGTTGATTGGCGACCACCAGCAAGCAGTTATCGGTAAGGCTCGGGTTCCCTTGGAAACTCAAATTCGAGTTCGGTGTGTAGATCAGGCCACTCAAGGTCTGCCCGGGTGTCCCTTGAAATTGGGCGGTGGTCGTATAATTGGCGCCCGGCACCGTATCCTGGACCATCAGCAGGCTGGTGTAGGTTCCTGAGGTGGGTGCGTTAAGATTGTCGATGGTCGGATTGCTTTGCATCGTCGGCGCGCCGATTTTGTTCGCAGGCCCGGCTGTGAAGATGATCGTGACCCCCACGCCGGTGTTGGCATTGCAATTCTTGCACTCTAACGTCCCGCCGGAATCGAGCGCCAAATCGCCGTCCGTAATCCAGAAGACACCATTCGAGGCTTGGGCGGTCGCCGTCGCGCATTTGGGGGGGGTACAGCCTCCGCCCGATATATTGACGGTGACTGGGTTCGTATAACCCGAACCCGGTGTGACCGTGATGGACGCTACCTGACCTTGTCCTTTGGCCAGGTTTCCGCTCATTGTCACAACAGCCGTCGCTCCTGATCCGCCGCCCCCACTGAAGGTTACGTTCGGTGTCCCCGTATAATTACTGTTGTTGGGGCTCGTCAGAGTGAGAGATCCGATGCCACCGTTGTTGGGCACCAGATCGACGGTCGTGTTCTTGATTGGTAATGCTGCTTTTCCCGGCGATGAGGGGCAAAACCGCGCAGGCCCGGCATAGGGAGAGGAGGTCACGGTTGTGTCGACGATGCACGCCGCCGTCGCAGGCATATTGCAGGTCAGAAAAGCGTGGCTGAGATAGCCGGAAGTGCCGTCACAGGGGTTAGTGAAATAGGTGGTGCCGGATTGAGAGCCGTAGGGGTCGGTGAATTGTTGGCTCGGGACCCCCGTCATTAGGCCTGCGCTCAGATTGGCCGGGGGACTGGTCGGATTGAAGACGGTGCAGCCCTGGCCATAAGACACCTGGCCGGCGGTGATCAAATATTTCGCGGTTATCGAGCCGCCCTGATCGTGGTCATTGATCGCGCAGTTATCGGTCGACGCCGCCATCACCGAGCAGTCGGGCGCGCTGAGGGTCGACGAACCGCTGACCTCGACGTCTTCTCCAGTGTGGCTCAAGGTCAGGATACAGCCCGGCGCGGCGGGAAAGACGCGTGCAACGGCCTTGGTCTCGATCGTGACACTGGGCAGGAAGAGCCCCGTCAGCAAAGTTGCTTGAGGTTTCTCCAGTTTGACCCCGACGGCGTTGTTGACGATCGCGTCGTTGTAGGGGTAGGTGACCACCGGGGTGTTTCCGGTATAACCATTTTGCGTCGCAGCCCTGGTCGCCGCCGGGATCAGGTTGATTTCCAGATTCGTGTTGCCTGCCAGAATTTCATAGGCGGCCGAGAGGGCGGCGGCGTCGGCGGCGGACTGGTTCTGCCGCTTGATCGAATACCACAGTCCGGTTTCGACGCCGAGCCCGGCAAAGCCGACCAAGACCGTAAGACTGAGGGCCACCATAATCGCGCTGACGCCGCGTTCGTCGCGCCAAACCCGACCAATCGGGCTTCGCAGCGAGCATGCGAAATAATTCGGCATGACCTGCCTCGCGGTTCGGCTTCGCATTGCGACGCCCTTCAGCACACCGATTCCTCTCATCGCACGCCTACTCCGTATGACCAGTGATCTGATTGTTGGCGGGAATTCGTTAATCTCGAATTAACATCTGCCCGGCTGCGGTGGGTCGTTGACTCTGGTAGGCGTGCGCTCGGATCCGACGCGAGGGAACGAGTTTATACCGCAGGCTATTGTCGCACAGGCGTAATAAGCCAGAGCTCGGCTCGTCTCAGCGATCGAGCCGGATCAGCTGCTGTGCGGGCGATTATCCGTTGTTTAACTATTGCGACGGAAGATGCGCCGCCAGTAACCATCGCCACGGAGCTCATCATGCCCGGCCGGCCCACGCGCTGCCTCGACGCACAGTTAACGCAGCTGACCGCGTCGCTTTTTGGAGTGGAGACTCGTCCATGCTAGGATTGCGGGCTGCTGCGGCGCCCAAGCCCGATCGAGCGGGCGTTCTTGCCGTTGTGCAAGACCAGCCGCTGGCTGATCGGCTGCAAGGGCTTATGCACGAGCTGCAGTTGGACGACGAGCTGGTCGTTTCCGACACGCTCGACGCGGCATTGCGGCGCATCCGCTCGGGTTACGCACCGCGGGTATTGCTTCTCGACCTTGCCGAGTCCGCCGCTCCGATTGCCGAGGTCAGCTCGGCCCGTACGATCGGCGGCGCCGAACTGAAGCTCGTCGCCCTCGGTATCGTCAATGATGTGACTCTGTTCCGCGACCTGCTCGCAGCCGGCGCCAACGACTACATCGTCAAACCGGCGCCGCGTGAGGTCTTGTCGGCTGCCTTGGAAAAACGGTCGACTAACACGGGAACAGGGACCAGTGGCGGGCTGGGGCAAGTAATCGTCTTCGTCGGCAGCCGCGGCGGCGTCGGCACGACGACAACCGCCGTTTCATGCGCCTGGCTGCTCGCCGAGGAGCGCAGCGAGCGGGTAGCGCTCGTCGATCTCGATCTCCACTTCGGCACAGTTGCGCTGAAGCTCGATACCGATCCCGGCAGCGGGTTGTGCGAGGCGCTGGAGCAGCCTTCGCGCATCGATAGCCTCTTCATCGAACGCGCTATGGTCAAGGTGACCGACAATCTGCTGGTGCTGGCCGCCGAGGCGTCGGCAGCTCAGCATCTGATCGTCGATGCCGGTGCAGTCGACATGCTGCTCTACGAGCTGCGTCGAAAATTCGCCCGGATCGTCGTCGATCTACCGCGCGGCGCAAACCCGATACAGCGCGTCGTGCTCGGCGCGGCAAGCCACGTTGTTATCGTGTGCGAGCGCAGTCTCGCGGGCCTGCGTGACACGATCCGTTTGCAGACCCTGATGCGGGACCAGGCGCCGCAGGTTCGCCTCTGGATGGTCGAGGCCGGAGCCACCGGCGAACGCGCTCTGATCGGCAAGAGCGAGTTCGAGAAGGGGGTCGGCAAGTCTCTCGACGCCAGCCTATCTCATGATCCGAAAGCCGCCGGAGCGGCGGCCAATTCCGGCCAACCACTGCCCCAAGCTGTCCCGCGCAGCCCGGTCGTGAAGGAGTTCCGCCAGCTCGCCGAGATGCTTGCCGGCCCGGCGACGCCTGTCGCGAAACGAAAATTGTTTGCGGTGCCATGGTAGGTCGCTTCAAACGCTCGGAGAGCGAGGATTCGCTCTCCGACCGCATCGCAGTGCTTTCGGCGCGGCGCGCGGCGCCGGTGGAAGTCGTGCCTCCTGTCGCCCCGGCGCCGGAGGTCGAGATCCCGACCAACGCCCCGGCGCAGGATCGCCTGCTTCTGGCAAAGGAGCAGCTGATCGCTCGCCTGAGCGCGGAAGTCCGGCCGGAGCGCAGAAGCCTGCTGAGCCGCGGCGAGCTCGCCAAAGTCGTCGACGCGGCGACCCAGGCTTATATGATCCGGCACGGCATCGACACGAACCCGCTCGATCGCCGCGATCTCGTTACCGAAATCATCGACGGTCTTCTCAGCGCCGGAAAATCGGAGCTCACGCAAGACGGGACCGTCTCGCGGCGCTCCAATCGTGCCGCCATCGAAACAGCGAAGGCACAGATCCAGCCCCTCGTCCTCGAACACATGGACGTCACCGCCGCCGCCGAAATGCCGCGTGCGGTGTTCGAGGCGCAGCTCAGCGGCTGGGTCAAGGATCTGCTTACCGAGAGCAAGATCCAGTTGAATTTCGTCGAGCAGCGCGAACTCGTCGAAATCCTGATCGCCGACATGCTCGGGCTCGGGCCGCTCGAACCGCTGATCGAGGACGAGACGGTCACCGACATCATGGTCAACGGGGCCAAGCAGGTCTATGTCGAGCGCGCGGCAAGCTCGAGCTGACCGACGTACGGTTTCGCGACGACGACCACGTCATGAACGTGGCGACAAAGATCGTGACCCGGATCGGCCGGCGCATCGATGAATCTCAGCCGCTCGTCGATGCCCGTCTGGCGGACGGCAGCCGCGTCAACATCATCACGCCGCCGCTGGCGATCGACGGGCCCAGCATCTCGATCCGCAAATTCTCGAAGAAGACGATCACGCTCGACACGATGGCGGGGCAGGCTAACATCTCGCCGGCGATGGCGACGTTCTTGAAGATCGCTGCGCGCTGCCGCCTCAACATCCTGATTTCCGGCGGTACCGGTTCCGGCAAGACGACGTTGCTGAACGCCATGTCGCGCCTGATTGACGCGGCCGAGCGGACGGTCACGATCGAGGATGCTGCCGAATTGCAGCTGCAGCAGCCGCATGTCGTGCGACTCGAGACCCGCCCGCCCAACCTGGAGGGCACCGGCGAGATCACGATGCGCGACCTGCTGCGTAATTCTCTGCGCATGCGACCCGACCGCATCATCCTCGGCGAGATTCGCGGCGCGGAAGCCCTCGACGTGCTGCAGGCGATGAACACCGGTCATGACGGCTCGATGTCGACGATCCATGCCAACTCGCCGCGCGAGGCCCTAACCCGGCTCGAGAACATGGTCGGCATGACCGGTATCAACCTCAGCTTGCGCGCGGTTCGCACCCAAATCTCCGCCGCCGTCCATCT
>Ga0310914_10001055_pt1 | contig 17363 bp, 19 predicted proteins | sample GREbulkMGAN108_FD_203450 | JGI IMG/M metagenome (GOLD analysis project Ga0310914, IMG submission 203450) | Lab enrichment of tropical soil microbial communities from Luquillo Experimental Forest, Puerto Rico - GRE.bulkMG.AN108 | ecosystem: Environmental > Terrestrial > Soil > Tropical forest >... | reverse complement strand
TAATTGCGTCGCTGTTTTAAAGCCCGGACCGCTGTGGCGAGGAGGCTACATCTATATGACGCACGCCAGCATCTGCCGCACGGACACGGCAACCGTCCGGACGGAGGACATCGCCTATGCCCTCGGCTCGCTACAGGCCCGGATTTACGACCCCGCCGGCAATTTGAGAAAAGCCAGCGATCCGATATACGGTCCAGCCAGCAACTCGCGATAAGCCAGCGAGCAGACGCGAAATGTGAGGTAACCCCGTAGCTGCTCTAAGCGCGAATGGGCTGGATGGCGGCAAGACGCGATAGCTTTTTTTGATACCTTGCGATCCTCGGACCGGGCTGGCAAGCTTAGGTGCTTGGCCGGCCCAGCGATCGTTCGAGTGAGGTGCAATCCGTCATGCGGGGCTGCAACCTGATCGATCGAGTTCGCCTCCTCCGCCGGTGGGGCCGGGTTGCGGTTCAAGCGCTGTACGTCGCTGTTCCCGTCTGCTGGGCATTGGTGTGTTGGCCGGCGCCGGGTGGCGCCGAACCACCGTCGACGATCGGGGTCGAGCTCAACCGGCTCGAGGATCAGGGCGGCAATTGCCGCGTCTATCTCGTCATCACCAATCCAGGAGCCGCCGAATTTTCGAGCTTCGCGCTTGACCTCGTCGTCTTCGATCGCGGCGGGACGATTATGCGCCGGCTGGCAGCCGAGGTGGCACCGCTACGCCCAGCGAAGACCAGCGTGAAGGTATTCGACATCTCCGAAACCGCGTGCAGCGCCATCGGCAGCATTCTCGTCAACGATGTGATCCATTGCCGCGGCAAGAGCGGCGACCTCGCAGAGTGCGTAGATCGGCTGTCCACCTCCTCAAAGCTTGCGGTCTCGTTGTTGAAATAGGCCGCCATGAGCGGAATGAGGCTGCTCCTGACCCTTTCGATTGCCGGCCATGCCAGCGTACTGGCTGTGCTGGTCCTGTTCATCGCCGACCGCTCAAGAGCACCGGATGTGCCGGTCTCGATGCCGGCATCGATCAGATGATGCGCGGTGTGCAGCTGCCGATTTTTCCGGCGGGAATGAAAATGTCGCAGATCGAAGTCTCGGTGAAAATCCGGTTCAATCTGATGCGGTGGATCCTGCTCACCCCCGGGCCAAGCTCGAGGCCCTTGAGCATGGGCCGCTGCCACCCGATCTCTACGAGGAAGCTAGGCGCCCTCTTGCTGCTGCCGGCTCGGCTCCGCATAGCGTCCCGTAATGATCGACGATCGGGATTTTATCGGCTAGGCACCCAACCGGCGAACTCATGCAAACGGTCTCCAGTTCTACCTGCGCCATCGTGATGGCGGCGATAATAGCGTCTGCGAACGGCGTCTGTGCCCAAGAAACCAGGCTCAAGGTTCCCAAGGTCATCGTTCTTGCGCAGGCCGCCCCGGGCGAGCCGCCCTACATGCGCGATCCCTGGAAGTCCTACGCGCGAAATCCTTATTTCGGTCGATATCGCGTGGAGGAGGGTAATTTCGCCGAGGTGCCGTGCACGGCAACCCGAATTGCTTTTGCTCCGGGCGGCAGGTGTCTCCAAGGATATCGGCTCACCCTTCCAGAGGCTTCCACCTCCGAGACTGGCGCCAATTCTTGCGACATGGCGCTGGACGTGGTTGGCTTTCGATCCGTACAAAGTCACGGCGAGCGGTTCGTCACCGCGGTGGTGCTACGTTCACGGTTACCTGGGCTATGACCAGGAAGACTTCCAAGACATGAACGAGGTAACCCGGCGCGGGACCAATTGGCGGAATCTTCAGATCGACGGGCAAGCTAGGTCCATCGAATTCACGGATGGCTCGCACCAATGCGTGGCCGTTCTGAGACCCGGATCAGTTTGGCTCGGCGGCTACACCTACATGATCCACGCCAGCATCTGCCGCACCGACACATCAAGTGTGCAAGCCGGGGACATCGCCTATGTGCTCGGCTCCCTGCAAACTCGGACTTACGACCCGGTCGGCAATTTGAGAAAAGCCGACGATCCGATATACCGTTCGGCGGGCGGCTCGCGATAGGTAGCGAGCAGAAGCGCAATGTGACGTAGCCCGTGGCTGCTCCCAGCGTGAATGGGCTGGATGCCCGCAAGATACGACTTCTTTTTTTATACCTTGCGATCGTCGGACCGGGCCGGCGAGCTCAGGCGCTTGCCCGGCCCGGCGATCGTTCGAGTGAGGTGCAATCCGTCATGCGGGGCTGCAACCTGATCGATCGAGTTCGCCTCCTCCGCCGGTGGGGCCGGCTTGAGGATCGGGGCGGCAATTGCCGCGTCTATCTTGTCATCACCGATCCAGGAGTGGCCGAATTCTGGGGCTTCGCGCTTGACCTCGTCGTCTTCGACCGGGGTGGGACGATCATGCGCCGGCTGGCAGCCGAGGTGGCACCGCTACGCCTAGCGAAGACCAGCGTCAAGGTATTCGACATCTCCGAAACCGCGTGCGGCGCCACCGGCAGCATTCTCGTCAACGATGTGATCCATTGCCGCGACAAGAGCGGCGACCCCGCAGAGTGCGTAGATCGGCTGTCCACCTCCTCAAAGCTTGCGGTCTCGTTGTTGAAATAGAAATAGGCCGCTATGAGCGGAATGAGGCTGCCTCTGACCCTTTCGACTGCCGGCCATGCCAGCTTACTGGCCTTGCTGGTCCTGTTGGTCGCCGAGCCCAGCCCGCCGGACCCACTCGTCAAGGGCGGTATCGAAGTCGTGCTGGGCCAGTCCGTATCACAACCGCAGGCCGGCCCCGCGCCTGAGGCGCCGACCCAAGCGGCTGATCCTTCCAAGATTGCAGCGCTGCCGCCGCCGCAGATTGCCGAAACCGAGCCTGTGGTTGCCGCAGCTGAGCCGATCGCTACTCTGGTACCCGAAATCCCGCCGCCCGAAGAGACCGAGCCGGTGCCGCCACCACCGCGCAAGCCCGTCATCAGGCCGCCGCCTAAAACGGTCGCGCACCAGCCACAGCCACGAGCAATTGCCTCTGTGCCGACCCCAGCACCGAACCGGCTCCCGCAAGCGCCGCAGGTCGCGTCCGCGTCGACCCAGCCCCTGACGGGGCAATCGACCGCGGCCGCTGCGATGCCTGCTTCTGTCCCAGGACCGGATGTCACCGCGAATTATCGAGCAATGATCAGCGCCTGGTTCGAGGCTCACAAACACTATCCCGATTCCGCCCGTCAGCGCGGCGAGGAGGGAAGCGTCGGGCTGCGCTTTCGGGTCGACCGCTTTGGCCGTGTGCTCGATTACAGGTTGCTCGAGAGCACCGGCTACGCCGATCTCGACGCCGGCATCGATCAGATGATGCGTGGGGCGCAGCTGCCGCCCTTTCCGGCTGGGATGACGGCATCCGAGATCGAGGTTTCGGTGAAACTCCGGTTCAAACTGACGCAGTGATGGGGACACAGCAATGATCGACGATCGGGACTATGTCGGCTACGGCGCCGAGCCACCCGACCCGCAATGGCCGGGCGGAGCGAGGGTTGCCGTCAACATCAACCTCAATTTCGAGGGGGGCGGGGAGCGCTCGGTGATGGACGGCGACGGCGTCAGCGAAGGCGTACTGAATGACATCGGCTTTCCGTCATTGCCCGGTCTGCGCAGCCCGATGGTCGAGTCGGTCTTCGAATATGGGTCTCGGGTCGGCGGTTGGCGCCTGTTGCGCCTGTTCCGCAAGTTTGGCGTGAAGGTCTGCTTATTGGCGGTGGCCAAGGCGGCCGAGCGCAACCCCGAGCTGGCCCGCGCTTTTGTCGAGGATGGGCACGAGATCGTCAGTCATGGGTATCGCTGGCTCGATTATCAGACAATGCCGGAAGAGGTTGAGCGCGAGCATGTGCGGCTCGGTATCGAAATGATCGGGCGCATTGCCGGGGTGCGTCCGGTCGGCTGGATGACGGGCCGGCCGAGCGCCGATACCCGGCGCCTCCATGTTGAGCTCGGCGGCTTTCTCTATGACCGCGACTCGCTAAACGACGAACTGCCCTATTGGATTTCGGTCGGCAGTGTACGGCACCTGATCATCCCTTATTCCTTCGAGACCAACGACAACCGGTTCGATGAAAATCGCGGCTTCTCGACCGGTGACGATTTCGCACGCTACATGATCGACTGCTTCGAGGTGCTGTACGCCGAAGGCGCCGACCATCCTAAGCTGATGTCACTGGCATTGCACGACCGTCTGACCGGCCGCCCGGGACGGATCACCGGGCTCATCAAGTTTCTCGATCACATCACGGCGCGCGAGCGTGTCTGGATCTGCACCGGGCGCGAGATCGCCGAGCACTGGCGGCGCGTCCACCGGGCTTGACCGGTCCCGTCCTTCGAGGCTCTGCCGCCGTCGCGGAGCGCGCGCAATTGCCGCCGCGCCTTGCACTCGGGGCTAGTGAAGTGACAACCGCAAGCAGAACGGGCCCGCCGCGCGGGCCTTGTTTTGCGGCTTAGCCGGTGTCACCCGTCGTTGGTACCTCGATTGAAGCAGGGCATCTGCGGCCCGGTCTTTTATCGCGAGGGCATTGTTGTAGACTGCGGTAGTAGTATCGGCTGCAAGAGGTAACCCTGAGGGAGGGACGAGATGCCGGACGCTTTATACGTTTGCCTGCAAGACGAGGACAAGATCGTCACCTTTGCCGTGGATGCCCAAACGGGCCAGCTCACACGGCAGGGCGAGGTGCCAGCCGCCGGCGGGCCGTCGGTGATGGCGATCAGCCCTGACCGGCGCACGCTGTATGTCGGGCACCGCACCCGGCCTGCGATCTCGAGCCACCGGATCGACCAGGGCACCGGAGGGCTGACGCTGCTGGGAACGATTGCGCAAGAGCACGCGCCGACGTTTCTGGCTCCCGTTCGCACTGGCACGTATTTGCTTTGCGCTTATTACCAAGGAGGGGGTGCGGCGGTGCATCCACTCGGGGGGGATGGTGCAGTGGGCGCTTCGTCCCTCGGTTGGCTGGCCACGGCTACCGGGGCTCACGCCATAGCAACCGATCCCTCCAATCGGTTCGCGTTTGTGCCGCACATCGCGCGCCTCAACGACAACGTCCTCGAACCTCCGAAGGAGAACCCGGGTCCCAATGTGATCATGCAGTTCAGATTCGATGCCCAGACTGGTCATCTGACCCCGAATTCGCCGTTTCGGGTGGAGCAACCTGAACTCCTCGGGCCGCGCCACTATTGCTTCCATCCTACTCGGAACGTCGTCTACTTTTCCAATGAGCAGGGCAGCAGTATCACCGGCTATCGTCTGGACACTGCTAGCGGCACTCTGTCGGCGACCCAGACAATCACTACCCTGCCCAGCGGGTTTACTGGGCGGAACACCTGCTCGCAGATCCACCTGACACCTTCTGCGCGATTCCTGTATGTAGGTAATCGTGGCCACAACAGCATCGCTGGCTTTGCCGTCGACGGTACGGGACGATTGACGGCAATCGGGCAGACCTCAACCGAGCCCGTGCCCAGCGCCTTCTGTCTCGACCCGGCGGGCCGGTTCATTTTCGCCGCAGGCTCCGCGTCTGGCCGCTTGGCTTCGTACCGCATCAATGGTGAGACCGGTGCGCTGACGCCGATGAGGACCTATGCCGCCGGCCAGCGGCCCCAGGCGGTGGTGGGAATACACCTTGGCATCTAGAACCAGCGGAGAGTGGTGGCGCGGGTGAAGGCTCTCGCTTATGGGATCGCGGCGGCAATTTTGATCGGCACGGGGGGCTTCGCCGCCGGTGCCGACCAAGCCGCCGTAGCGCCGCCGGCGGGTGCCTCGCTGGTCCTTGAGCTCTTCGCGGACGGTGTTCAGGTCTACACCTGCGATCCTAAAGACGACGGCTATGGCTGGACGTTCAATGCCCCCGACGCAAGGCTCTTTGATAAGCAAGGTCGGCAGGTCGGCACTCACTTTTCCGGTCCAACCTGGGAGTTGGATGATGGCTCGGGGGTCGTGGGTGAAGTCGTGGCAAAGGCCAATGCCCCAGAACCAGGCGCGATCCAATGGCTGTTGCTACGCGTCAAGAGTCATCAGGGCTCGGGCGCTCTGTCCGCCGTCGCCTACATCCGCCGGACCGATACCAAGGGCGGAGCGGCGCCGAGTACGGGTTGTGACGCGCACCATCTATCGGAGCAGGTCCGCATGCGCTATTCGGCGACTTATCAGTTCTTCAGTGCCGCGACGTGAGTGCGTGACTACCCGAGGGAGCGCAGATAGAGGAGGTTGACTTGTCATGACAGCGAAAGCGCGGATCGCTCATTTGGCCGGGCCCAATGCGACAATTCAAAACACCCCTCCCCTGGTCACCTCCAACAAGGCGCGGGCGCAGCGCGGGCTGTCGCTGCTGACCCACCCGGACGGTTCACCGGCACGGTTTGACGTGCTGCGCCCACAGCGCTTGGCCGCACCAGTCACCGTCTATGTCGAGCAGTTCAGCGCCCATCCTCTAGAAGCCGACGCCGCCGAACTCTACGGCCCGCCGGACGGCTACATCGATAGTGCCGGGCAGGTGCACAAGGAGCAGCGGAGCGCCGGCGATAAGCCGGTCTACGAGGTCGAGCTGCGTCCCGAGGACGGGCTCTATCCCTTGCCTTACATGGCAACGCAAGCGGATGGCGCGGCCTGGGAGGAGGAATGCACGTTCCCCGGTGCTCGCGAGGCGAAGGCGCGCCAGGGCTTTTTCCCCGACGGCTCGCGCAGCTTCGAGGAGATCGACCGGCTGCAGATCGGTGAGAGCGGCACCGGGAACCTAATCTCGGCCAAAGCCGAGATCGACTTCTACCGGGTCCTGCCGCCGTCCGGTTATACGAAGGGTCTTCCGGCCGACCGCCGCACCGACACCGGTTTGGGTGACATCCGCCCCGAGCGGCGCGGGGTCGATTTCTTTCCCTATAAGCCGCCGCACCTGGCGGCCTCTGCGCCGCGGACGGCACTGGCGCGCGCGACCAACGCCGTCCAAGAGATCTTGGCGAGCGGCAAATATGACGGCGCCATCTGGACTGAGGGCAGCCCGCGGATCGAAGAGACGATCTATTGGCTGAACCTCCTTGTCGACACAACGTTGCCGATTTGCGGCAACGCCGCACAGCGGCCGCACGGCATGATCAGCAATGACGGGCCGAAAAACATCGTCGATTCGGTCGACTACATCGCTTCGCGAGTCTGGGCGGACGAACAGGGCCGCAACAAAGCCGGCGCTGTCCTTATCCAGGAACAGCGGGTCTTCGCCGCCCGCGCTGTACAGAAGGCCGATGCGCGGCCCGGTGGTTATGTGGCAACCGGTGGACACGGCGGGATCCTGGGCGCCGCGGGATATGACGGGCCACCGCTGCTGCATTATCTACCGACCGCGCGGCATACGTGGCGTTCCGAGGTGAGCCTCACGCATCTGCCGTTCGAGGTCGCAGGCGTGCGCCGGAAAGGCTCACACATCCATACCCTTCCCGTGGCTATTAAGGGGCCGGATGGGAAGCTGCTTCACTCGGCGATCCCGAAGGTCGCGATCACCAAGGACGCGTGCTACTGGGACGACGACGGCACAGTCGATATCGAGAGAGAAGTCGATCTGATCGCGATGATCGGACACATGCTGAAAACCGCGCCTCTTGCCGGTTTCGTTGTCGAAGGTCTCACCCCATACGGCAGGAACATTTCGACCGCGCGGCATCGACTAATGCTGCGCGCAGTGCACAGCGGGCTCCCTGTGGTCCGTGTCGGACGCGGCAACACCGAAGGTTTTGTACCGTTGCACGATCCCGACTTCGTCGGCGGCTCGAACCTCACTGCGACCAAGGCTCGGCTGTTGCTGATGGCTTGCCTGATGAAGTTCGGCAGCCTGCCGCCGGCAGCCGATCCTGACCATCCGACCTCCACGGAAGCGGCAGCGGTCCGCGAGAAGGTCGCCGCCTACCAGAGGGTTTTCAATACCCACTAAGCCGCGACGGACCAACCCCTGGAGGAAGTGCCATGACGAGCACGACTAAAACCCCGCAACCCTTCGCTTCGTCGCCCGGTCTCGAGCCGTTGCGCGCCAAACGGGGCTGGATCATCGCACTCGGGGTCATCTATGTGGTCGCCGGCGTCATCGCGCTCGGCAGCATCGTCATGGCGACCATCGTCAGCGTTTTTGTGGTCGGCATCATGATGCTGATCGCCGGCGTCGCCGAGGTATTCCACGCCTTTCAGATCAAGACATGGGGCAGGTTTCTGCTTTGGCTGCTGCTTGGCGCCCTCTATATCGTCGCCGGTTTCCTGACCTTCGAGAACCCGCTCCTCGCCGCGGCACTGCTGACCCTGCTGCTCGCGGTCTCGCTAATCGCCTCCGGCATCATGCGCGTCGTGCTCGCCTTCAGCATGAAGGAGGGTATGCCCTGGATCTGGGTAGTCGTGTCGGGCGTGATCACCCTTCTCCTCGGGCTCGTGATCCTGGCGCATTGGCCGGTCTCCAGCCTTTACATCCTGGGGCTGTTTCTCGGTATCGATCTGATTGTTGCCGGCGCCGGCTGGCTCGCCGTCGGGTTTGGTCTGGGAAGGCGCGCTTAACGCGACTGCGCCCGCTTTCGCCATCAGCTGCGCGGTGCGTGCTTTGAGAGGATGCGCTGCAAGGTGCGGCGGTGCATTTTGAGCCGGCGTGCGGTCTCCGAGACGTTGCGGTCGCACAGCTCGAAGACCCGTTGAATGTGCTCCCACCGGACCCGGTCGGCCGACATCGGGTCCTCCGGCGGCTCAGGGGCGCCGTCTTCCTGGGCGAGCAGGGCGCGTTCGACGGCGTCCGCGTCGGCCGGCTTCGGCAGATAGTCGATCGCCCCCGCCTTGACCGCCGCGACCGCGGTTGCGATGTTGCCGTATCCGGTCAGCATGACGATACGGGAGCCGGGGCGGGCCCGGCGCAACGCAGTGACGACATCGAACCCACGCCCGTCGCCGAGCCGCATGTCGACGACTGCAAAAGCCGGCGGCTGCTCGCTCGCTGCGGCGATCCCACCGGCGACGCTGTCCGCGGTGCCGACGACAAAGCCGCGCCGCTCCATCGCCCGGGCCAGCCTTTGGCATAACGGCGCGTCGTCGTCGACAATCAGCAATGTCCGCTCGGATTCGGGCAGATCGCGCAATGCGGCGGAACGCCCGTCCGCGGAGCCGGCGCGATTGGGTCGCTCGCTCTCACTCATGACGCTTGCCCCTCGGTAGGTCGGCTCTCGCCGCCAATCCCAGGTTCCCCCGCCTGCTAGCGATCCCCTTGCGTTGCCGGCGCGGGCGAACGAATTCTCTCCGCCGTTTCCAGATTGGCACGATTCCAGGAAATCGCAACATGTGCGCCGCCGTCGGCAAGATTGTCGAAGGCGAGTCGCGCCCCGCTGCGCTCGAGCAGGCTTTGCGCGATGAAGATCCCGAGGCCCATATGGTCCGTCACACCGGCGCGCGTCGAAAGGTACGGCTCACCTAGCCGTCCCAGGAGGTGAAGCGGAAATCCCGGCCCGTCATCGTCGATCTCGACCGTCACCATCGCGGTATTCCAGAAAGTGGTGATGCTGACTTCGCGAGCGGCGAACTGGACCGCGTTTTGCACAAGGTTGTTGAGCCCGTGCATAATCTCGGGGCTGCGGCTGACGAGCGGCTCCTCCACTTCAGGCTCGCCGGCCGTCGCAAGGATCAGCCTCACCCGTTGATTGCGATGAGGTGCTGCCGCCGCCTCGACCAGGGCCGAGATCGGCAGTCGGGTATAGGGTGAGCCGCCGTCTTCCTCCGGCTGATGGGCGAGTTCGGCGAGGATCCTTCGACAGCGCTCGGATTGGCTCAAGAGCAGCGCCGCATCCTCGGCATGGGGGCTATTGCCGGGGAGCTCCCGCGCTAGCTCCTTGGCGACGACGGCAATCGTGGCGAGGGGGCTGCCGAGCTCATGTGCAGCCGCCGCGGCGAGGGCGCCAACCGCCGATACACGCTGCTCGCGGGCGAGCGCCAGTTGGGTCGCCGCCACCGCGTCGCGCAGCCGGCGTGCCCCTTGCGCGATGCTCCAGGTGTAACCGCCGATAAACACGGTCGCGAGCACCAGCGCGATCCAGATTCCGAGCACGAGCTCGGGCGGAAAGACCAAAGGCTCGCTGCGCCACGGCAGCGGCATATGCCACAGGGCGAGAACGCTGATCGCTGCAACGGCGAGAAGCGATAGCGCGATCACCGCGCGCCGCGACAGGATCGTCGCTGCGACGGTCACTGGTGCCAGGATCAGGATCGAGAACGGGTTTTGCAGCCCGCCGGTCAGATAGAGGAGCACAGCGAGCTGTAGGATGTCGTAGCCGAGGTAGAGCGCGGCGTCGCGCGCACCCAGCCGAGCCGCCCATTGCCGCAGAACAATCAGAACAAGGTTGAGAAGCGCCGAGGAGGCGACGACACCGAGCGCCGGAAGCAATGGAAGGCCGAAGCCGAGCCCGTAATGAACGATCAGGATCGTCGAGGCCTGTCCGGCGATCGCCACCCAGCGAATGAGGATCAGGGTACGCAGATTGATCGGGCTGGAAGGCTCGTTCCGGACGCTGAGGCTGGTGTCGGTCACCGATGATCTCGTTTTGCCGGAGCTCTCATCTCCCCACAGTCTTCTCCCCGGCACAAGAGCGTGTGGGTGAAATCGGAGTCTGCCGCAAACTCCCCGACCCCTGCAAAAGCCGGGAAACAGGGTGAATAATCGAATTGGTCCTCAAATCTATCCAGCTTTTCGCCGATAAAACCATGCCGATCAGATAGTTGCTAGCCGCTCGGCGGTTCGAGAGAACAGGGGGAATACGCTTGCCGAGCAGGGTGCCGCATTCTCTATCAGGGGGATAACAGGGTGGCCCCCAGGGACCGCTTCGCCGATAAGACATTGCTAATAGAATATTTAGATATTGACAACAACCCTCAATATGAATATATGCTGCGGGTTCCGGCTCGACAAGCGGGGGAATTGCGATAATCGGCATAGAGAGCATAGGGGTTCGAGAAATGCGACGAGCGGCAGCGGGGCCGGTCCGATGCTGGCCGGCCAGCCTGCCATGAGCCATATAGGGGCGATGCTCGAACCTGCCGTCACGGTCGAGAACCTGGTCAAGCACTATCCGACCGCCGTAGCGGTCGACGGCATCAGCTTCACCGTTCGCCGCGGCGTCACCGCGGCACTGCTCGGCGGCAACGGCGCCGGCAAGACCACGACACTGTCGATCTTGCTCGGGCTCTTGCTGCCGACCGCCGGTAGCGTGCGGGTTCTCAGCGAAGACATGCTGCGGCATCGCTACCGGGTGCTGCCGCGGATGAATTTCTCCTCGCCCTTTGTCGATCTGCCGCACCGCCTGACGGTGCGCCAGAACCTGTTGATCTATGCCCGGCTGTATGGTCTGCCGCGGCGCCGGGAACGCATCGAGAGCCTGGCTGACGATCTGCAGATCGGCGAATTTCTCGAACGCCCCGCCGGCAAGTTGTCGGCCGGGCAGAAAACCCGCGTTGCGCTCGCCAAGGCGCTCTTGAACGAACCCGAGCTGTTGCTGCTCGACGAGCCGACGGCCTCCCTCGACCCGGATACCGGCGATTGGGTGCGCGGCTATCTCGAAAGCTACCGCGAGCGCACGGGCGCCACGATCCTAATGGCCTCGCACAACATGGCCGAGGTCGAAAGGCTGTGCTCCGAGGTGATGATGATGAGGGCGGGCCGGATCGTCGACCGCGGCAGCCCCGAATCGCTGATCGATCGCTATGGGCGCACCAATCTCGAGGAGGTGTTTCTGCATATCGCACGCGGTTCGCGAACCGAGCCGGTGTCGTGAACGGTCGCGGCTTTTCGGCAGCCCGAGTCTGGGCGATGCTGCTGCGTTATATTTATCTGCTGCGCAGCTCTTGGCCGCGTACCGTCGAGCTGATGTATTGGCCGACCTTGCAGATGCTGATCTGGGGGTTTATGAGCCAGTTTCTTTACGTGAACAGCAGCTATGTCTTTCGCGCTTTTGGCGTGCTGCTGGCGGCAGTCATGCTGTGGGACGTGCTGTTTCGCGGCCAGCTCGGCCTGTCGATGTCGTTTCTCGAGGAGATGTGGGCGCGCAATCTTGGGCACCTCTTTGTTACCCCGCTGCGTCCCTATGAGTGGGTGCTGTCGCTGTTGTCGATGAGCTTGATCCGCGTCTTACTGGGCATCGTACCGGCGGCGCTGCTGGCGATCCCGCTTTACCACTATTCGATCTTCTCGATCGGACTGCCGCTTGTCGCGTTCTTTGCCGTGCTCATTGTCATGGGGTGGGCATTGGGAATGGCAATCTGCGGGTTGATTTTGCGTCAAGGTCTGGGGGCGGAAGGCTTGGCCTGGACGGTCGTCTTCACCATCTCGCCGATCAGCGCGGTATACTACCCGGTCTCGATCCTGCCGCACTGGCTGCAGCACGTCGCCTGGGCGTTGCCGTCGACCTATGTGTTCGAGGGCATGCGGGCGGTGCTGTTTACGGGCATCTTTCGCGCCGATTATCTATTCAACGCATTGGCGCTCAACGCGCTCTACATGACGCTTGGCGCTGCCGCTTTTCTCTTGGCCTTCCACGACGCCCGACGGCGCGGCGCGCTGTTGCAGATGGGCGAGTGAGAGCTTGACCCAAAAGTTTGTGGCATCGCGCCGAATGGCATGATTCACGGCTATAGGGCTCACGTTGATGGCGAACAGCGATGTGGATGGAGGAGCAGCGCCGGATTTACCGGCGGGAGGGCGGCGGCTATCCGAGCGACCTTCGGGACGCGGAGTTTGTTGCGTACGGGCTGCCGATGCGGGTCGTTGTCTACTCCGCCGCGATCCAGGACCGCGACGGAGCCGGCTTGGTCCTCGATAAAATCCGCCACCGCTTCCCGCCGCCGAGGCCGAGCGCCCGCTCTCGGTTCAGTTAGGGGACGTTCACCAGGACGCACGAGAACGGGCGAGACGCGCCGTAAGCGGCCGTTCGGCAGGGCGACCCGGCGCGCCAGGTTCGAACCATTGCCGCGGTCTAAAAAGGATCGGGCATCCGAAACCTGCAAAACGCATATCGCTTCCGAGCGCCGTCAACTCGGTGTGCGGGTTCGGCGAGAGCCGCGGCGCAGTTCCGCTGGGGGCAACTTCCCTCTCCAGCCACTGCCTACCCAGGATCCGGAAGACAATCCTGTGCGCCTGCATCTGCACCGAGAGGCGAGCCTGGTCCAGCTCAGCTAGGGGGCTCCCCACGACAGGTTCTCGGCCATGTCCGGCGACATGCCAAACAAACGTTCGAGCTTCGCACCCGGCGAGAGCGAACGCCGCTCCGTACGCGAGAGGTCGGCTCTCGGGCGGCAGAGGTATAGGAAGGCGAGGACGCTGCCGTCCTCCTGGCGAATGGCGAGCCGGCGCTGCCGTTTGAGCGGGGAACCTGGCATCGCCCACCACGTAAAGGGTAACTCGAAGCTGAAGCAAGCGCCCTACGCGCGTGTGAGTCGTTGGAGTTTCCCCCGATAAGTGCGAATATCTGCGGCTGGGGCCGTTGGGGGAGACGTGATGCCTGAGCCTGCAATCCATGAAACCTTGATCCGCGACGAGGACGTCGTCGGTGCCTCGGATCGCACCTTTGGACTGACGCTAGCTGTCGTCTGCGTAGCTGTCGGGGCGCTCAAGCTGTGGGGTGGTCACGACGTGGGCTGGTTATGGCTCGCTGCCGCGACGGTTTCCGTGCTGCTCGCCTTATTCTGCGCGACGGCCCTCGCGCCGTTCAACCGGCTCTGGCTGCGGCTCGGCCTTGTGCTTTACAAGGTGGTCAATCCGATCGTGATGGCGCTTCTGTTCTTTGCGACCGTGGTGCCGACTGGGTTGGTTATGCGGGCGCTCGGCAAGGACCCGCTACGGTTGACGCGCAACCCAAAGTCGGCCAGCTATTGGATTGTTCGCGAGCCACCCGGGCCAGCTCCCGATACAATGAAACGCCAGTATTGACGCAGCGAACCGATGTCGTTTGTGCTCGAAATTTGGTCCTTCATGCGGGATCGAAAGAAATTCTGGCTGCTGCCCATTATAGTGATGATGGCCGTCTTTGGTGGCTTGGTTGTGCTGTCCAAAGGATCGATCATCGCTCCGTTCATCTACACCCTGTTCTAGGTTGATCGCGTCATGCGAATCCTCGGAATTTCAGCGTTTTATCACGATAGCGCGGCCGCCCTCGTCGTGGACGGGCACATCGTCGCTGCGGCCCAGGAAGAGCGGTTCACGCGCAAGAAGCATGATTCGCGTTTCCCCAGACACGCCGTGCGCTACTGTCTCGACGAGTCCGGGATCAAGCTCGAACAGATCGACCACGTTGTCTTCTACGACAAGCCGTTCCTGAAATTCGAACGTTTGCTCGAGACCTACCTTGCGTTTGTGCCCCGCGGGTTCCGCTCGTTTCGGATGGCATTGCCGGTGTGGATCAAGGAAAAGCTGTTTCAAAAACGGTTGCTGCGCCAGGAGCTCGAACGCTTTGCGCGAGACTACGATTGGGAAAGCCGGCTACTCTTCTGCGAGCATCATCAAAGCCATGCGGCCTCCGCCTTTTTCGCCTCGCCATTCGACGAGGCGGCGATACTGACGATGGACGGGGTCGGCGAGTGGGCGACAACTTCGGTCGGTATTGGGCGCGCGAATACGCTGCAAATGACGAAGGAGATCCACTTCCCGCATTCGCTCGGGCTGCTTTATTCCGCGTTCACTTATTACACCGGGTTCAAGGTGAACTCAGGAGAATATAAAGTCATGGGGCTCGCCCCTTACGGGGAGCCGCGTTTTGCCCAGACCATCCTCGATCACCTCGTCGATTTGAAACCGGACGGCAGCTTCCAGCTTGACCAGGATTATTTCGACTACTGCACTGGGCTCAGAATGACGAACGACCGCTTTGACGCGCTGTTCGGCGGCCCCGCTCGCCGGCCCGACGAACTCCTTACGCAACGCCACATGGATCTTGCTGCCTCGGTGCAGGCCGTCACCGAGGAGGTTGTTACGCGGCTGGCGCGCGGCGTCGCCGACGATACCGGCGCGAAGAACCTCTGCCTCGCTGGCGGGGTCGCTCTCAATTGCGTGGCCAACGGCAAGCTGTTGCGCGACGCCTGCTTCGAGCGGTTATGGGTGCAGCCCGCGGCCGGCGATGCCGGCGGGGCGCTTGGCGCGGCGCTGGCCGCCTATTACCTCCACAGGAACGCGCCGCGCACGCTAGCAAACACCCTCGACGGCATGCAGGGAAGCTATCTTGGCCCGGCCTTTTCGCAGCACGATGTCGAGCGGCGCCTTACCGAGGTCGGCGCCGTGTTCGATCTGATGGACGAGCCTTCGCTGCTCGACGCCACCACCGCGGCGCTGACCGAGGAAAAGGCCGTCGGATGGTTTCAAGGCCGAATGGAGTTTGGTCCGCGGGCGCTGGGTAATCGGTCGATCCTCGCCGATCCGCGCAGCCCGAGCATGCAGAAGACCCTCAATCTTCGTGTTAAGTATCGCGAAAGCTTTCGTCCGTTCGCGCCGTCGGTGCTGCGCGAAGACACTCAGGACTGGTTCGAGATCGACGCGGATAGCCCCTACATGCTGCTCGTCGCCGACGTCGTCAAAGCGCGCCGCCGCGTGATGACGAGCGAGGAGGATGCGCTTTTTGGTATCGACAAGCTGAATGTGGCGCGCTCGGAAATCCCTGCGGTCACTCATGTCGACTACTCGGCACGGCTACAGACCGTGCATCGCGAAACCAACCCCCGCTATCATGCCCTGCTTTCGGTCTTTAAGGCCAAGACCGGATGCCCCGTCCTCGTCAACACCAGCTTTAATGTACGTGGCGAGCCGATCGCGTGCACGCCAGAGGACGCCTTTCGTTGCTTTATGGGCAGCGAGATCGAGGTACTTGTGGCCGGCGACTGCTTCCTGCGCAAGGAGCGGCAGAACCCGGCACTCAAGCTCGACTACCGGAACGTCTTCGATCCGGACTGATGAGATCCGCTCCGCATAGTTTGGAGCTCGCTCAGCGTGCTGCGATCGCGGTGATGCTCCTCGTCTCGGCGGCTGCCGGCATTGCTTTTCATCTTGAAATCAGGTTCCCCCTCGTAAGATGGCGATGGGGGGCGACCGGCATTGCAGCGCTGCTCGCGCTCGCCTTGCTGCTCTCCGCGCGCCGCCGAAACCGCCAGTTGCGAGTCGTCTCGGCGCTTGTTCTTGCCGCCGCCGCGGCTGCCGGGTGCGTCTTTGCCGATAACATCCTCCTTGGGACCCTGCTCGCGCTGGGTTTCAGCGGTGCCGGTTATCTGACGGTCCAGCTTTTCGGATTCCTGCTCCCGATGCGTTGGCAGCCGCGGATCGACGCAGCCGCAATAAACGCGACTCTGCTCATAGGCTCGATTTCGAGCGTCTTTGTTGCGCCAGAGATTCTATTGTGGATCCTAAGCCCGCCGCCCGGATCGCTAAGCAGCAAACCGCTTTCAGCCGGTCCCGCCGCCCCGGTCCCCCATTCGGTGGTGGAGGCTCAACCGCAGACATCGTCCCGGCCCCTGCCGGACAGGGGCAGGGAAGCGGTTTCCGACGAGCTGCCGACCTTAGCCGAAGCGGACGCGCTGTTGGAGCCGGGGGTCCTCGCAGCAGCACGAGAGCGCGCCAATGCCCTGACAATGCCGCCTGAATGGGAGCAGCGAGAGGTGCAAGTAGCCGGTGACTATCGTGCCTCCTACTGGCAGGGTGTGCTGCACGTCTACAATTCCGACCGTATGAGGATGATCGGGTCGCCGCCTCCCAAGAATCCGTCCTCGTTCCGAGTGCTCGTCCTCGGGGACAGCTTGACTTATGGTGACGGCATCGAAGAACGGTTCACGTATTCGCGCCAACTCGAGCGCCTGCTGCGGCGAAAATGGCGGGTCGACCTCGTCAATGCCGGTTTCGACGGAGCGCAGAGCGAGGATATCCTGCGTACCGCGCGGCGCATGATCCCTCAAACTAGACCCGACCTTGTGATCTACGGCGTCTGTCTCAATGATTTTTTACCCTCGGGAGTGGGTCAGTATGATGGCTCGATCCGCTTGCCGAAGCTCATCCGAACCCGGACGAGGGTCGGCCCCGTGGCCGAGTTGCTGATATCGAACGCACTGATTCGGCTTGGCATAACGCGAGATTTCTTCGACGATATACTATACAGCGTCCCGGAATACCGAGCTCGGTTCGCCCGCGACGTAGCCGAACTCGAGCAGATCGTGCGGGCAAACGGGCTTCCACCGGTGATCGCGGTAGTTCTCGACCAATTTCCCGAGGAGGGCGGAAAAGGGCAGCAGATTGCACTGTTGGCGGAGGAATCGCTCGCCGCGGCCGGGATAAATGTTTTGCGCACAGACGACTATTACCGGCGCTTCAGCGGAGTATCCACTCTGCGGGTTAGCAAGTGG
>Ga0310914_10001053_pt1 | contig 17382 bp, 7 predicted proteins | sample GREbulkMGAN108_FD_203450 | JGI IMG/M metagenome (GOLD analysis project Ga0310914, IMG submission 203450) | Lab enrichment of tropical soil microbial communities from Luquillo Experimental Forest, Puerto Rico - GRE.bulkMG.AN108 | ecosystem: Environmental > Terrestrial > Soil > Tropical forest >... | reverse complement strand
CGCTTGCGCTAGTTCCGCGGTGCCGGTTTTCCCAGCGATTGGAGCGGCCGCCTCCAAGGCACGCATGCCTGTCCCCGATGTCACTGCCTCGCGCATGAATCGAGCCAGTGTTTGTGCTGCCTCCGGTCCCAGGACCGAAACCGGAGCAGCCGTGCGCGTATTGGTCTCATCGGTAATCCAGCGGCCCTGCAGGAAGTTCCCATTATTCGCAACGGTGGCGGCGACGCGAGCCATCTGAAAGGGGGTCGCGAGCACTTGTCCCTGCCCGTAGGATGATTGCGGCAGCGATTTTCTTAACTGCGCTGCGGTGTTCGGCGCCGCGGCCAGAATTCCCAGGAGGTTGGCGGTATCGAACAAGGGCTTCGCCCCCACGTCGTACGCCCCCAGCTGCGCGAAAAAGGCGTTGCACGAAACGACAATTCCGTGTTCCATGTCGACTGAGCCGTGCGGCGAACGGTCTTGAACGTCATCGCGGACGGGCCGCCGGGAGCCGTGCACGTTGTTGCCCACTCGCCCATCGGGCAGGCGGATGCACTCATACCTTTTGTGCGTCAGCCCCGCGTCTTTGCGCAATGCAGCCATCGCGGTGACGACTTTGAAGGTGGAGCCGGGCGGGTAGAGACCATAGCGGGCGCGATCCAAATAAGGATTGGTTTCCGGGGTGCCGCTGGACGGCTCCTGGGAGGGCAGCGGATAGCTCACGGAAGCCAGCAAGTCGCCAGTCGCAACATCTATTACCACCGCCGCGCCGTTCACCTTGTCCGCTTTTTGCAGCTGACCGTGCAAAATCTCGGCGACCTTCACCTGCAGGCGCACATCGATCGACATTCGCACGTCACGTGGCCGGTCGAGCACTTTGCGCACTTCCGGATTCCCCGGCTCATGACGGTGCCGGAGAAGGGGGACCAGTTCGCGATAGTCGTAGCGGATGGTATGTTCCACCGCCCCGGTTTGCGGGTTCTTAACGTCCACCAGCATCGGGCGATCGTCGTAGCCGCGCAGGCGACGCGCCGAATCGCGCTCCAGGAATGATGTGTTGCTCGCGCCCCAGCGAGTCCGCGTTCGCAAATCGCCGAGAAGGTCGAACATCAGTCCACCGAAGGGGTAATAGCGCGTATCGGCCCGCGGGCAGGCCCGATCGATATCGATGCCAAGCTGTTCGTATTCGGCGCGATGCTTCTCTAGCTCGTTCCAATTACTGGTGGCCACGGGCAGGCCGTTCGAGTCAAAGATGGTGCCCTTGGGAATCTCACGGATGATTTCCTGAAACCGAGGATTGTATTCATAACGCCGCACGCCATCGGCTTGCATGACCAGGGTGCCCGCTCCCATCATTGCCGAGTCGTGAAATACCTGCACATAGGCGGCCTTTATCAATACAAGGCTTGCACCAATAGCAAAGATTACCCCTACCGTCTTGGCCGGTGCGTGAAAAGGCCGCGTATCTGCCGAGGCCCGGAGTGGCTCCGGCCCGGCGTGCGCTGAAATAGAAAGCACAATAGCGATCAAGAGAAAGTTCGCCAGCATCGCCGATCGTCCGTAACTTAAGAACGGCGTCACTACTCCGGAGAGCGGCACCAGGCCGAGGGCGCCGCCAGCGATTAGGAGGACCTGTAAAGCGGTGGCCGCAGCCAAACCGGTTCCCAGGAAAAACTCGTAATCCGTGCGGGCGCCCAATGCAATCCGGAACGTGCGGTAGACGATGAACGCAAACAGCGCTAACACCGCCACTACGCCCACGAAACCCCACTGTTCGCCAACGGCGGCAAGAATCAAGTCCGTGTGTACCGCCGGCACCAATTGCGGGTCTCCCTGCCCGATCCCCATCCCGGAAGGCCCGCCGGTGGCGAATGCCCAGAGCGAGTGGGCTAGTTGATCTCCGCCATGAACCAGGTTGTCCCACGGGGAAAGCCACATCGAGACGCGTTCGCCCACCGTGTGCGGGACGCCCAGGAGGGTACCTGCCCCGAAACCCGCTGCTAATAGCGCCAGACCTGTAGCCGGAACCAGTAATCCATTCCGTGCCATGCCGTAGAGAGTCAAAAACAGGCACGCAAACACCAGCGCCGGTCCAAGGTCCTTTTGCAGGAAGAAGAACATCAGCGAAAGCGCCACGCAAACCACCACCGGTAAAACGTACTCAGCGGGGGGAAGATCGATGCGCCTGGCGATCGCCGCGAGCTTTGGACGCCTATCGCGGGCGTGCCGGAGCACGTCCCAGCGCTGCGCAAAATAGCCGGCGAGGAAGAGAATCAAAAGGAGACGAATGGCTTCCACTGGTTGGACGCCAAGCAGGTTCACCTTGGCATCACTCGATCCCGGGCCGGTTCCGAACAGAATGAGGAGGGTGGACAAGGCAAGGCTAGCCAACAAAGGCACGTAGCTCAATTTGCCGAACAACTTCTCATAGTTGAGCGAGCTCAACAGAGCCAGCACGAGGCAGCCACCGACTACACCTTGCGCAAAATCAACGAACAGAAGGTTATCGCGAACAGGGTCCCGCAGGCTCACCATCGAGATCAGGCCGGTTCCGGTTAACAGGAGGGCCGCCGGCACCAGTGTCTGGTCCCCACCAAATCCGGTCACGGTCCACCAGATGTGAACCAGCAGAAACGCCGCGAGGAACAGGCCCGCCCACAAAAAGAAGGCACGGCGGAATTGGCTAGGACGCCGCACGACAACACGAGGTTTCAAGAGACGAAACTGTTCCGCCGTCAGTACGGGTCGGATTCGTCCCGCGTTGGAAAGGCTGCCGGACTGATCGTAGATTTTGTGAGCGATCTGCTGTCGATCGCTGCTACTGGCGATGAAATCCAAAAACGGCAGCAGATCGTCACGGGTGTTTAGCTCATTCAGGTTGAGGAGTTTCTTCGAGATCAGCGCCGAATCGACGTCAGATAGCCCTTGCGTTTTTGCCGCATAGACGCGGAATAGACCGGTGGCAATGAGCAGGCTTGCCGCCAACGTCCAGGCGAGTTCCTTGAGGCGTGATCCATTGCGACTGGCCGACGCATTGCGAACGGTCATTCGCTCCGCAGCGCTGCTCCTCGTTACTGCCATGGATGTAAAAGGTGCCGGAGGATGTCAACCGGAGAGTTCCCAGTCCCGTTGTCGATCTCGCGCAAGCGGAGGTCCACGCCGTCCATGGAGGTTTCCACTCGGGCGATCATGGTGAGCGAGTTTCCGTAGGGAGCGATACTCTGGTACAGCTGCAGAGCATGCTCGTAGTCTTCCCGCGAGCGCTGGATCTGGTCTTTCTCCTGCGGAAGACCTCGGACTTTGCGGGCGTCCGAGAACATCCGCTCGGCTCGGGCCCTGTAGCCGTCAGCAAGCTGTGCTTTCTCCCTGTTCCCCAGCGCATATCCGCGCTTTGCTGCCTGCTGGAGAGCTTCGTCAGCCCTGTCGATATTGCCCAGACCGTACACGTAAACCAACGCAAGACCTAGTTCGGGATCGGGCGATTTCGGCATTAATTGCTGGGCTTCGTTGAACAGGTCTACTGCCCTGTCCAGTTCCGGCACGCTACGCCGTGCAATACCCTTGATGCGCGCGAGATGGCCCTCGCAGAGTCGAAGTTTGCCGCGTATCGAATCGCCCGGATCGACCGCCAGAGCCTTGGCTAGCAGGTCGTGCGCGTCCTTCCAGCCATTCTCCCGCACAGTGTTGTTGTTGCGATAGCTGTCGATCACGTGATCCGCCTCGGCGACGAACTTCTGCCTCACCAGCCGTCTCGGCCCTCGCAGTAAAAAGGACGAAGGATTGCCATCGGAAAGCTCTGTCCACCGTTTCCAAATGTCGTCAAGATCCTTAACTTGTTCTGTTTGGATATCGCGCTCCAGACGTTTCCCATGCTGGTAAAGAACATAGGAAGTAAGAGCCGTCCACGCGATCCAGGCGACAAACGCCCACCCCAACACGCGCGCTAACCACGGGGCAGTCGAGAACATCCGGAGTCTTGGTTTGTGGGTGGTCGGAGTTGGTGCAGCCACCGAGGGCAACATTTGCCTGGTTTCACCGCCCTGCGGTTCGGGAGAGCGGTCCATCCGTCGGGTCTCTTCGTCCTCCCGTCGAAAGGTGCGGCGCGTCGCATCCAGGTCCTCCTGCTCCGCTTGCACCGTGCCGCCAGCCTGGAAAGCCGCGAAGTCAGCCGCCATCTCGCGCGCCGAACCGTAACGTGCGGTCACAACCGGTGCGAGTGCCTTGATGAGAATACGACGTAGCGCCTCGGGACACGGATCAGGTGGGGGTGGCGGCGGAATCCGGGAACGAACCATGGCTTCGAGGCGCTCGGTGGTCGCCGCATGGTACGGTCGGAGCCCCGTCACCATTTCGTACAGCATGACGGCCAGCGACCAAAGGTCGGTCTGGACGCTGACCTCGCCCGCGTCCAAACGTTCCGGTGACGCGTACGGCACGCTGCCGAACTCGTTGCGCGTCAGTTTTCGCGAAAGCGAGAGCGCCTTGGCTATGCCGAAGTCCAGCACGCGGACTCGGCCGCCCGCGTCAATCCGAATGTTCTTGGGCTTGATATCGCCATGGACGATGCCTTGATAAGTCCGCTCGCCGATCACAACTTGCAGGTTGTGCGCCTTATCGAGAGTCTCTGCCACCGCGACGGCCAGCTCTACGGCGAATTTGGGCTCCAGGGGGCCGCGGTGCATCAACTCCGCCAGGTCCTGGCCTTCGACATACTCCATCGCAACATAGAAGAATCCGTCCGCGTCGCCCGAATCATATATTGCCGCCACGTGCGGGTCGACCGCCGCCAGGCGAGTCTGCAATTCCGCGCCGCGACGTTCGGCCTCTATCGAATCCAGCGTGTCCACGTCCGTGCTGTGCTCGATGAGCTTGAGCGCGACCATCGCGCCAGTGGCGTTGTCGCTCGCAAGATAGACGTCGGCCATTCCGCCACGCCCAAGCTTCTGCCGGATTTCGTACTTGCCGATGCGACGGCTTGCGGGAGCGATCATCTCCGGCCCTCCGCGTTTCCGGATCGAGGATGTAGCGGGGCGTGATTGCGTACCGAATCCATGAGGACGTTCTTCTCCCGAATCGCATTCAGCGCCATTTCGGGTGGCAGATCCAACACATTTCTTTCAAAGATGTTGCCGATCAGAGAAGGCCGTGCTTCGCCGCGGGCGGCCAGACCGGCCCCCTTGTTGTCCCGAATGGCATTGTGGGAGATCCAAGGTGTGGATGGCCCCATGATCAGCACGCCTTCGGCGGCACAGTCGTGAATTGAGTTTGCGCGCAGGATCGGACTGGCCATCCCGCGAATTTCCACCCCGATCCGGGGCCCCGAAATCTCGAGGTCATCGAGCTCCACTTCCGAGTTGATCAGCACGATACCCGCCGAAAGCGGCGCCTGAGCGTCCGCCTGAACCAGAAAACCGGTCACTCGCGCACCCTTCACACCCTCTGCCAGGATAGCCGGGCGGTCCGACAGAGGCGCAGCACGCAGGACCGCCTCGCGAGGAACCCGGCTGCGCAGAATGACGCCGTCCTTGAGCCTTACCTGCTCGCGGTACTCTCCCGCTAGCACTTCGATGGTATCCCCACTTCTCGCGCGCGCCAGCGCCGGTGTGATCTCTGTGTCGGCCTGTCCGGGCCCAACGACGAGCAGTTGCGGTAGGATGATCTGCGGCTCTGGCTTGGGAATGGAGAGCCATGCGGCCGCGAATCCCAGCGCCAGACCGGTCGCGATGCCCGCCAGCGACGACCACCGGCCCCGCTTCGGTTCTGGCAGAAGGGCTGGCGCTGGAACTGATTCGGCAAATTGCGCGCCTTCGATGATCACCACCGAGACGTTGTCCTTGCCGCCGGCGCGGTTCGCCGCTTCAATCAGCTCGTTCGCAGATCGGCTGGGATTTCCGGCATGACGTCGGACGGTGGAATGAATCTCCGCCGATGTCACTTGATCGCTCAAACCATCGCTGCATAACAGCAGAGCACTGTCCGGTTCGAAGCGAATGCGGCGCAATTCGATGAAGTCCGGGTCATCGGGAGCGTGCTCAGAGGAGCCGACGTCACGAAAGATCTCGTTGCGTCTCGGATGGCGCATGGCATCGGTTTCCGAAAGCTCGCGTTTGTCTTCGCGCTCTCCCACCGGGGAATGATCGCTTGTCACTTTTCGAATCCCCTGGCCCCGAATCTCGTAGAGACGCGAATCACCTACATGCCCAATAACGACCCAGTCATCATCCAGGACGGCCAGTGTCAGGACGCAGGCCATGCCTTCCCACTCTGGATGGCTCCGCGCAGTGCGGAGGATTTCGTTGTTCGCCATCGCGATGGCTTCTCGAACCCTCTGCTCCGTGGTGCCCGTCTGCCTTTCGAGCCGCGCGCGCACTCGTTCCACAGCAATCGACGCGGCGGTCTCGCCGGCGGCATGACCGCCGATGCCGTCAACCACCAAGAACACGCCACGACTTGCGTCGATGTACCACGCGTCCTCGTTGTTACGCCGCATGTGGCCTGGGTCACTGGCGCCGGCGGACCTCAACTTCGTTTTAACCATTGCGTGTGCTTCGAAACTCAAGGAACATCACATCGGCCAGCCCGATGAGGGCAACTTCCGGAACGGGCGCCTCCACGTTTCGATCCCGCTTTTCGCCGTCCACGATTTCAATACTAGAGGGCACTCTTTCTCCGTTGATGGTTGTGCCGAGTCGGCTCAGGTCCTTGAGAAAAAACTGGCCGCTGGCCGGATCGCGTCGTAAGCGAAAATGTTCGCGAGAGACGTCGGGCAGAGTATCCAGTTTCAGGTCGGTCCAATAGTCTTGGCCTCCGCGGCCGATAACGATCTCGTCTTTCGTCATCCAATACGACTTGCGGCCGCCATTGTCTTCATAGTGGATGCAGGCGCGGGCACCGGCTTCTGCTGCCGAAGTGAAGGGAGCCGGCCTATAGCTTTGCGAGACCGTCTCGTGACCGCTCAAGCGTCGAGTGGCGACGCGCTTAGTCATCGATCCGGTTCCGAACTCGGTTCGCGCCGGCAATGCGAGTTCAGAATGGATCACGATGTCGCCCGGCTGGATATCGTCGTCTGTGTTCTCAAGGATGCGGATCTGCCAGTCTCCATCCGGCGGAACCACTTTGGGGCCGCTCCGCTTAGCAATTTTCAGCCTTTCGGCAATCGACGCACGATTCACCGACACCAATTCCTCGTTGAGCGCACGCCGCGCCTCCTCGAGGATCCGTGGAACTATGGCCCGCAACCGATCCAGATCGTCACGGTGCAGATATACATCGTAGACGGATGGGGGCAGGGTGGAATATTGCAGTGGCTCCAACCCCTCCCGCATGTTGCGCACAACTTCAAGGATGATGTCACGAGCGTTAGCCGGGTGGGAAGTCGCGGAGCGGTCCATCGTTCGAACCTCTTCTCAATCTTACCAATGTCATATTCGGAGGCTCCGGAGCCTAGGCTGAAACATGTGACTTGGGAAATGTTGTGATCGTTTCACTTGCGTGCGCGGTGAGGACCATCGGCAGCCGGGCAGGGTGAGCTATACTTCACCCGAACAGCACGAAAGGACATCCTCTTAGGCCATTCCCGCCATTACCGATCAGGCAGGAGGCAGCACCTCGGAGCTGGATCAAACCTGTTTCAGGCGACATGAATTTTCCGCACGCGTTGTTTTCATGACGCTCGTCCGCGTGATCGCGGTTCTTGAAGGGACCACTGCGAAGGCCTAACTGCCCTTTGGAGGCGCTGCGGATTTCACCTAGGCGGCGGCCCGACAAGCGGTTATCAGGATCTTAACACCCTTTTAACGTTTCAAGCCGGTCGGGGGAGAATTGAATCGGTTCCAAGAGGTTTGAAGAACGTTGAGCCTGCGAAGCAGTAGCGAATTCGGAGCGAAGATCGGCCGGCGGCGTACCGACCGGTCGAGGAGCAACGGAAATCGGGCTGTTTGGGAAGGCGAGCTTTTCGGTCGCAAATTGGTGGAAACGCTGTGATCCGCAAGGGGGGCTAACCCCCAAGGTGCAGCGGAGACCCGAGGCGAGACCGGGATCAGGGACAGAAGTCAGGTCAACGGGGCAAGCGGCGTTGGGATGCCGACGCCGGAGCAGCCGGCTCTAAGGGCGAGCCGGCGGCCAAACGGGCCTGAGGAAAGTCCAGCGAGGCGTTGAAGAGGCCGGTCGGGAACAGTGACCTCATAATGGCTGCTCGGAAACGGACGGTCGTCATGGGGGAGCGCAAGACCGCTTCGATACGCCGGCTCCGGAAGGGAGAGACGAGCAGAGGCCCTCGGGAGCAAAGACCCGCTGCGTGCAAAAAACAAGCAGCGGAGAGCAATAACGAGGTAACCTCCAATTTCCCTTGGACCGCAACGCTTGAGGCCAAGCGCGCAGGCTGGGAGCGAGACTGGGCTTCAGATCACTTGGAACCATTTTTGTGGGTGGTCGCCGGGGCGAGTACGACGTGCTCGCTCGCGGGTTGTCTCTATGCTAGGGCTGGAAGGAGGCAGTGCGGGTATGAGCGAGCGTGCGTATTTGCTTATTGTATCGGTCGTATTCCTCCTCTTTACCCTCGGGAACGTTCTCCAGTTCATCTTCATACCTTGGGCCTTGGAGCCTGCCTGGCCGGGCCCTCATTGCTGCTGCTGTCACCGGCTTTTTGTCGTTCGAAGGGTTCCACTTCGCGCGCAAGTTGCCACCGAAGGGATGAAATCGTGGCACGGCTGTCGCCTCTCCAGTAGTGCGCGGGGGCCCTGCGAGCCCCTTCGGGTTCCATGCACGAGCGTTATACTGAGAGGCTGTCGGGAGGGCGAGCTTGTGCCCGCCGCGCGGGCGGCGGCACCGTGCGACGTCCGAGCCCGGCCTTTCGCATGCGCGGCCGAAATGCAGTTGGCGATTCCTGAATAGATCCTTTTCGAACCTGGACGTTGTTGATGCTCCGATTAGACAGAATCCTTTTCCCTGTTGATTTTTCGGACGGCTGTGGTGCCACCGGCCTTCAAGTAAAGGCTCTGGCAGAGGAATTTCACTCCGAAATTGTCCTTCTCTTCGCCATGGCGCCATTTTCGGCACACGTGGCTGCTCTTGATGTGAGCTCCCTCACTCCCGAATCGGTTGCTGGGTACAAAGAGGCCGTCAAGGAAGCCCTCGGCGCCTTCCTCGCCGACAAGCTCTCAGGCATACGTGTACGCCGCGTGCTCGCCGATGGGTACCCTGCTGAGGCGATCGTTCATCAGGCGAGCGCGTTCGACGTCGACTTGATCATGATGCCCACCCGTGGTGTGGGGGCATTTCGGCGATACGTGATGGGCTCGGTGACCGCTAAGGTCCTGCACGACGCGAATTCTCCGGTATGGACCGGCGTCCATCATAAAGAAGCGCCCCCGTTTTCCCCGGAGTTCCGTAATGTTGTATGTGCGTTGGACCTGGGTCCGCAGAGCCTGAAGGCTCTCGTCTGGGCGTCCGGCCTTGCCGAGAAGCTCCATTCGAAACTCACACTGCTCCACGTCGTGCCGAATTCCGAATCCGTAGCCGGGCAGCGTTCCAATCGGGACTCCGAAGCATCCGTTGTGAGCTTGGCGCGTGACGGGCTGCAGAAGATGCGGGACTCTGCAGGCGCAGCCTGCGATATGCATATCGAGATCGGTGAGCCGGCCAAAACAGTCATTGCGTTTGCTGGAACATTGAAAGCCGATCTCCTCGTGATCGGCCGGAGTCCCCAGGACGGCTTGATAGGCAGACTACGGGCGAATGCGTACACCATCATTAGCCAAGCTTCTTGTCCGGTCGTGAGCGTCTAGTCCGGGCTTCTTCCGCGGGCTGCTCACACGTGCCTACGACATGTCCACCGGTGCAACTGGTACGTGTTCGCCGCCGAGAATCCTCCTCGAGGATCGTGAGGCCGCTAGCTCCGCTGATGTCGCCAACACCGCTACGAGAAACAATCTGCAATTTCGTTACGGAACCGCGATCGCGGGCTCCTGGCGGCTGGCATCGGATTACCTGCCCTGATGAATCTGCTCGGTCGTGTCGAGCCAGACCTGGCGACGCGCTACCTGGACGTGACCTTGACCGATCTCAAACGGGAGTTCCAGCTCGCGCGCTCACAGCCGCTGCATCTGACGCCTCAGCCCAAACAGTCGTCCAGCTTCGAACCGGCGTCGCCGGCGTGCAGCACGTGCAGGAGATGGTCCGCCGCACGCTGCCAGCCGGCGCTACCCGCTCCTCGATCGACTGGCCATCCAACCGGCTCGCAAAAATCGCAGAGGCACAAAGCGCCGGGCCCAACTGAATCCCCGGCTTCGGCAGAGATTGGCCGGAAAAGCGCGTCATCCGACCGGAATCCGTGGTGCATCCCGAACCTCAAAACAAGATCTTTATTGACAACTGCAATTCGCGCGGGGTTCCGCGTCCAGTTGCGTAGTTGCTGAGCGTGGTTGTGATGACACCGAAATTCGACGCGGAGGCATCGGCGTTGGGAACTCCGTACTGAGCCCGGTTCGTCATGTTGAACACGTCTGCCCGGAAGCGGATGCTGAAGCGTTCCGTGAGCAGCACGAACTTCGAAACGGCTAGGTCGAGTTGCGTGATCCCGCGCGCACGAAATGCGTTTCTTCCCAGATTGCCGAACGTTCCATCAGCCGGAATAGCGAAGGCCCTGGGGTTGATCCAGTGGTTGGAGGTCGAGCCCTCGGCAGGGGTGAGTGACTGGCCGAAAACGTAGTCGGGACGTTCCGAACCGCTGACGGCGTACAAACCGGGAACCGACGCGTTGGTACGGTCGACCGTGATGTTCACTGGCAATCCGGTTTGCGTCGTTCCGATCGCAGTCATTTCCCAGTTTCCCAGCAGCGTTCGCAGGATTCCCGGCGAGTTTGCGTACTGCTTGCCCGCCCCAAAAGGCAGTGCGTAGACGGCGGAAAGATTGAACACGTGGCGCACGTCGAAGTCGCTGCTCGCTTTGTCACAGGAACGGCAAAACGAGTTTTGCAGTGTGTCGGAGTCTCCGCCGCCAATGCTGCCGTCATTGATGGAATGCGACCACATGTAGTTCGACGATAGCAGGAAGCCGTTGCGGAAGGTCCGGCGAAGGTTGAACTGTAGCGCCTCGAAGGTGCTGTTTCCGACGTCGCCGCGCCATGACACCACGCCGAAGGCCGGATGCGGAACGACATTGCTCGGAGGGATGGCAAGATTTGTATAGGTGGTGGTCAGAACATCTGTTCCCTTATTGCCAACATAATTGAGTGTGGCTACGAATCCGCCGGGCAGGGTCTGCTGCAGCGATAACGTCCAGGAGGTAACATAGTTGTCCTTGCGGTTGCGATCCAGATCGCGCGGCGAGACCACGCCCAACCCGCCGTTCTGCGCGTAGGCGAGAAACGGGTCGAGAGGATAGGAAAGGCCCGGGAACGAGACGTTGTTGAACGAGTAACGGCTGACAGTGTTCGAGATAGGAAGGTTCTGATCGTCCGCCTGTCCGTCGGTGTGATAGATACCGGCGCCGATGCGTACCACGGTGTTGCGATGCGACCACGCGACGCCGATTCTGGGGTCGACGTCGTTGTAACGGGGGTTGAAGTAGGAATAGCCATTCGGGCAGAATCCGCCACAAGTCGCAAAGTCGAACGGAATGGCGTGGTGATTCAGCGCGGAGAGGGCGTTGAAGACGTTGTAGCGGAGGCCAGCATTAATGATCAACTTCGGTGTGACCTTCCACTCGTCTTCCGCGTATATCCAATACATGTTCTTCCGTTGACGCACAAGCGGGAGGATGGACGTGTAGGAAGCTGTGCCCATCTGGTTGTTCAGAAGGTTCATTGTGGACGTGTAAGTCAAGGTGCCGCTGCTCGAGGTTCCCTGATTCAGGAAAAGGCGTTTGAATTCGAACCCGAACTTCATGGTGTGGCTGCCCTTCGACCACGACACGTCATCCAGCAGGCTGATGGTCTTCGACGGATTCTGGTTCGTGGTTCTTCCCGCGAGCGAACTGAATCCCGAAACGCTGATTGTGTACGGCACTGGGGAAAGCGTCGAGGCGACGTAGATGTCCTGGTTGAGGCCGAATTTGAATTCGTTCACCAAGCTCGGCGAGAAGACATGCAGAACCTCGATGACGCCGTTGTTGAACTTCGTGTCGTACTGCGTCTTGGCTATCAATTGACCGGTCGGAATGGTTTGAACCGCTTCGTCGGAGTTGAAGCGTACGAACGAGGTGGTCTTGCTCGAGAGATGGTAGTCCAGCCGGATCATGCCGGAGTCTTCGTTATCGATCTGGCGCCCAAGAGCGTTGTAGTTCCACACGGTCTGCGCCGTGGTCGGCGATGTTCCCGGCGGGTATGCCGCCAGGATCGGCAACAAAGCTTGAGTGGTGAGGGTTGCCTGTCGAATGAAACTCGGACTCGGCACGAGTCCGAGTTGCGACCCATCCAGCCGCTGTCGCAGGCCCTCGTACGCCGCGTAGAAAAACAGTCTGTTCCGCACAATCGGCCCGCCGACGGCGCCGCCGAATTGGTTCAGAAGGAAAGGATTGGGAGAGGCCCCGCTGAAGGGAGTTCGGGCTTCGATCGCCTGATTGCGGAAGTAGTCGAACACGTTCCCGTGGAGAGAGTTCGTTCCCGAAGGCGATACTACCGCGACCTGCGCGCCCGACGTGCCGCCTTCCACGTCGGCTCCGAACGTCTGGTCTTTGACGTCGAACTGGTCGATCGATTCCAATGGAATCGTGAGCCGCACGTACTCGCGCTGCATCTGGTTAAAGACCGCCGTCGCATCGACGCCATCCAGCGTTAAGTTGTTGTCGTCCAGCCCGTGCCCGGCGAATCGGATCGTCCGCTGATCGCCGGCGCCGGTGTCAACCGCTCCGGGAACCAGCGCGGTGAGGGTCGACCAGTTTCTACCATTGATCGGCAACTCGTCGACCTGCTTCTGCTCGATGGGCGAGCCGACCGTGGCATCGACGCGGTCCAACTGGAACGCAGCCTCTGTGACGCTCACCTCCTCCCGGTGCCCGGCGAGGTTCAAAGTGACGTCGAGGGTTCTCGGTTGCCCGACTTCCAGCTTGACGCTCCGAAAACGCAGGGGCGCGAAGCCGTCTTTCGAGATCTCGATGCTGAATGTGCCCGTCGCCATGTCAGGCAGCACGTAGGCACCAAAGGCGTTCGTCTCGGTTTCGCGGCGGAAGCCAGTAGCCGTGTCGGTAGCATTCACTTTGGCTGAAGGAATTCGCTTGCCTTGCTCGTCGGTGACGGTTCCGTTCAATGAAGTTCGCGCGACTTGGGCGCTGATGCTCACCGAACCCAGGAGAGACAGGAGGAGAATCTTAACACGCAAGTTCATGTCGGTGTTTTGGGAGACCGCGTAATGTTAGCAGATGGACTTAGCGCCAGGATGACACCCTGCGCTAACAAAAACCCTCTCCCCAGTCATCGGGGAGAGGGCCGTTGCAGTTGAAAGTGTTCAATTGTCGTCCAGGTCACCCTTGGGTGCAGGGTTCTTGAAGTCGCTCGGGGGGCGAACCTTGCTCTCGCCAGGATAGGGCCGCACATACCCGGTGGTCTCGTACCAGTTCAGATGGTTGACGGTGTCCGGGTCTTCGGAGTCGGGTTTGGTCAGCTTGCCCTTGAAAACCTGCTTCTTCTTCTTGAGCCAAGCGGCCCTCAGAACCTTGACCTTAGCGCTGTCCGTTCTGTTGGCTGCGACTTTAACGCCCTCGTCCAGCGGGACCTGATTCGGCACGTGCGTCCACGGCTCGAAGTTCTCCTCGGGCGCCTCGCCCTCGACGAAAGCCGTCCTCATCGGCGACGCCACGAGGTCGAATTGGTTCATGGGCGGCAGACCGAGGATTTGCTCGATCGTCCGGGTCATGTTGACCTGCGTGTAGTAAGTGTGGTCGGTGGGTCCGTTCTGCACGGCGTACGGGCTGATGATATAGCCAGGGCTGCGATGACCGTCGATGTGGTCGACGCCGTTTTGCGCGTCGTCTTCCTCCATGAAGATCGCCGATGAGGACCACACGGGGCTATGGCTGATGTACTCGATAATGCGCCCCACGGCCAAGTCGTTATCGGCCTGTTGGGCACGCGGGGTCGGCGGGCCGCCGGTGTGGTCGTCCATGATCCACAGAATGCTCAGCGCGGGCACCGTACCGGCCGCGACGTCTTTGTTAAAGTCCTGCACCCACAGATCGACGCGGAACTGGTCGGGAATGCCCAGATCGAACACCGGGAAGTTCTTGACGAGGTAGTTGGACACGGCCGGGACCGAGGACTGTGCCTGGATCGTGTTCTGATGGTACAGCGTCTTCTCGCCCGGGACGCCAGGGGGTGCGCAACCAGGCCCTCCCTCGAAGCACTGCGAATCGGCGTAAAATTGGCTCCAGCTCGGCTCGCTGGTCGACCCGTTCGGCTGGAGGAACGTATCGTTCTCGACGTATTCGCCGTAGATCTTCACCGGCAGACCGGCGGCCGCCGCTTCCGAGAACAGAAAGCCCTTCTTCTGATAGGCAAGTGCATCGCCGGCGTTTCCGCCTGGATAGCTGCGGACCCAGTCAGGCGACTGGATGTCGTCGGCGTAAGGCGCCATGCCCTCGGCGATCCACTGGTGACCGTCAGCCGACTGGCGGCTCGGATCGTAGAAATTGTCCAAGAGAGGGAAGCGCTGCACCAGCTCGTGCGCGTTCGGCGTAACGTTGGCGCCGAACACTGCCAACGAGGGGTCGCCATTGCCGGTTTTCACGTCGCCCAGGACCTGATCATAGGTGCGGTTTTCACGGATGATCAGGAACACGTGTTTGATCAGCGAGGGATCGCCGATCTTCTCGGGGACTGCGACCGGCTTGGCATTCGGGTTGCCACCGCCGGCTGACTGGATATTTTGCGTCAGATCCCAGTGGTTGTTCTCGAAAACCTGGTTCGTCATCTTGTTCAATTGCCCGTTGTTCGGCACGGGGACGATGCTGACGGTGCCGTTGTCCTGGTGGGTATTGTAGCCGCTGAGGCCGTAGTCGGTCTCGAACGAATAACGCGTGCCGATGCCCTTGTCGTTGGCAACGAGGAGCACGTCATTGTTCTTGCCGTCCGTGTCCAGCACGACCGAGCACGGCGCGTAGGCCACCGGGATCATGCCCATGACGGGATTACTTGCACCTTGGCTGAGGTCGACCACGGCGATTGCGTTGGCATTGTAAAGCGCGACGTATGCAATGTTTTTCTTGGCATCGACGGCGATCGAGTTCGGCGCGGCGCCATAGGCCGCTTGGCCTGCGCCGGGCACTTCGATCGGCAGCCCAAGATTGATCGTCCACGCCACCTCGTTGGTGGCCGTATTGATAACCGAGATGGTGTCGCTATAGGTATTGGCGACCAACAGGTACGGTCCGTAGAACGCCATCCCGGTCGGGTGCAGCCCGGTCTGGATGGTAGCGGTGACCGTCATCGAGGGCAGATCCACCACAGAAACGGTACCGGTGATCGCGGCGCCCACCACCGGGTCGGCGACGATTTCAGTGCCGGCGGAGTAAATCTGGAAGTCTAGGGCCGTAGCGGCCCGGCCACCCTCGTTGCTGACGTAGGCGGTCTTGCCGTCGCTAGAGATCACCACGCTGTGCGGCGCGTTGCCGACGCGGATCTGCTGATTTTGCGCCGGCGGATTCGCGGTCAGGTCGATCTTGGTGAGCGTATCGTTCTGGTTTAGCAGGGCGTAGGCGCTCTTGCCATCCTTGGAGAGCGCGATGCCGCCGGGATAAGAAGTACTCGGAGTATAGAACGAGCCGCAGGGGTTGGCATAAGCGCCCGGGGGGCTGTTCGGAAAGCATGAGATGAAGGAATTGTCCGGCGGCACGCTCACCTGGGCGTTGTCTTGTAGCAGGCCCTGGTTATTAACATTGGCGATGGTAACGTGGCTACTGTCCTGGCTGAACACCAAGTGCTTGCCATCGGCCGAATAGGCTATGCCGCTATAGCTGCCGCTCGAATCCTTTCCGAACGGGACGTAGTTCTGCAGGACAACGCCGGTCGTGGTGTCGAACACCTCGACGGCCCCGTTGCCATTGCCCCTCGACGTACCCAGGGTGAGGACCGCGGCGGTGTGAGTGCTGACATTGGGGTTCAGCGCAATGGCCTTCGCGCGGACCCGGATGCCGAGGCCGACTTGGGTGCCGGATGGGGTGATGACCTGCCCAGAGCTGACGACCCACGAGCCGTTCGGCTGCGGACCGGTGACGTAGGTCGGGTACGGCAGGGACTGAGCACCGGCGAGCGCCGGAAGGCTCAACCCCGCCGCCAGCAAGCTGGCGAGGGGACTCACGCGTTTGATCTTAGACTTCTTCTTTCGATTTATTCGACAGCTATCTCGGAAGAACTTTCGAGACATGTACCGTTCTCCTCCTTGGATTTTTTTTCATCACGCAACCGGGATCGGCCCTGCGACATCGAGCGGCAATACAACCAGCGCCCCGACATCGCGGTCACAAATGTAACAGCGACCCGTGACGGCTTCATGATGATCGTGTGAAACTTCCCTTACATGGGCTGAACTTTTTCTTCCGGATTGTGATCAGCCCCACGTTAAGCAGGGTCTGTTTCCGCGACGTTGTCTTCGAGTCTTTCCGGTGAGGTGGGCGGTTTCAGCCCAATCACGATCGGGCGATACCCGCGTCCAGTTCCGTCCCATCGTAGACGAGCGCTCGTAGGGACCCTAGCCAAGGTTCGTATCGTCGCCAGCGCGCAACGGAGCTGCGATAGATCGGCTGCCGGGTCTGCCACTTGCTGGGAGTCTTCACAGGCCGCGGATTGCATTCCGGGCGCAGGCATGCGTCATGCCACGCCAGGCCGCAGGCCCCGATGATCCGCCGGATGACTGGTTCGGGCGCGCGGGTCAGGTCTTCGTAATCGACCTCGATGAGGCGATTCGCCGGCAGCACGCTCCGCCAATGGTCGATGAGGCGCTGATAGCTGCGGAAATAGGCGACTAGTTCGGCACCTCCGGTCGGAAACGCCAGGCCCGGATGAAAGTGGGTTTGATGGATCGACAGCGCGGTGTCGACTGCAGTGCGACGGCAATGGATGATGATTGCGCGCGGGAAAGCCACGTGGACCAGCCCGGCCCACAAGAAGTTGAACGGCATCTTGTCGGTCACGCGCGCCGCCTTGGACGCGATCGCGCGCAGCACACCGAGATAGTCTGCCGCCGCCTTGGCGATGAACGGCGTCTCATTGCCGGCAGCGCCGTAGCGGTGCCACGCCGCCCCGCGCTCGTTCCAGAAATTCAACTCGCCGCCGGCCTCGACATCGGGATGCATGGAGACGATCTGCTCGACGAGAGTTGTGCCGGACCGCGGCATGCCGATGATAAACACCGGTGTCGCATCGCTGGTGCCCAGTTCAGGCGCCCGCGCGATCAATTCGGGTGTGCAGCGAG
>Ga0310914_10001052_pt1 | contig 17406 bp, 16 predicted proteins | sample GREbulkMGAN108_FD_203450 | JGI IMG/M metagenome (GOLD analysis project Ga0310914, IMG submission 203450) | Lab enrichment of tropical soil microbial communities from Luquillo Experimental Forest, Puerto Rico - GRE.bulkMG.AN108 | ecosystem: Environmental > Terrestrial > Soil > Tropical forest >... | reverse complement strand
TCGGTCGTATTCTCAGGGGCGAAAAACCTGCCGACCTGCCTGTGCAACAACCAACGAAATTCGAGTTGGTCATCAATTTGAAGACAGCGAAAGTGCTCGGCGTGACGATACCGCCCACACTGCTCGCCCGCGCCGACGAGGTGATCGAGTGAAGGGCCGTTCCTCTTTGCCGCATCTCACCCGGCGGAGCTGTTCGCTGGTTCGACACTAGGCCATTGCGGCCGGTGCGCCGCCGACCACATGGACGACGGCGCCGAGCGTCATTACACCGAGAAGTGCTAACAAACTTAAGAAAGCCAAGCAGCTTAGCGGGACTGCAAGTGCGAGCAACAAGAGCCGGTTCATGGCCAAATGTGCCTGTCTCTGGGTTCGCCGCCCAACAGAATTCTAGCGCGCCTCGACGTTCGGACAACGCTGTCCAAAAAATTTACCGACCGGAACCGGAGGCCGATGTCGAATGACGCCAAGCTCGAGACGCATAGCGACCTAAAGGTGAGCGCCGCTGCCGTAGACGATGAGTCCTGCCAAGATAATGAAAAACATAACTGCGGCGGTGATCGGCCCCCAGTTATCTTCGCGCCGCCATGGGTCGGGCCACCGGCTGTAGTGGCCGCTACGAGAACCACTTCGATTTTCAAAGTCTATCATTTTCGTTTCCCGCGCTAGTTACCGATAAGGACAAAACGTGTTGAGCGTGTGCCGAGTTCCAAGGGTATAAAGAAAGCCCCGGCTTCTTTCCCCGGGGCTTCAAGTAGAGTGCTCAAATCTAAGGGAGGATAGCTCCTTAGACGCTCCGACGCTATCCCAAAGCAAAAAACACACAAGAGCGATCGGCCTGGTTTCCAAGAAATGCAAGTCGTTGTCCAAAAAAAAGCAAGATCAAATCGTCCTTGAGCTTTGTTACGTCTCAAACAAGGGGACCAATGGGCAGTAGATCCTGCAGAGCGCAGCAGTGGTTGGTGCAAAGCTAGGTGCAGTAGCGCCTCCGAACTCCTCCTGCTAGGCTCTGTCCTAGAATGAGGGAACCCAGTGTCCCCCGCAAAGGTCGATTGACCGCGGTCTGTATGTTCGTCTGCGCTCTCATCATCATTGGCTTTGCGGTTACCGGCGTCCTGCAGCTGCGCTGGCGACCCGTTCACCCGTTGCTCACGTCGCCGCAAAGTGGTTGGAGCAACAGGTCCGCAATGATGAGGCTGACCGAGTGAGGCGGCGCGAGTTCATCACGCTGCTCGGGGGCGTGGCCGCGTGGCCGCTGGCGGCGCGCGCGCAGCAGGGCGAGCGGGTGCGGCGCGTTGGCGTGCTGATCTCCGCCACCGGCGATGACCCACAAATGCGCCGTCAGATCGCGGCGTTGCAAGATGGCCTGCGGGAGTTGGGGTGGATCGAGGGCAGCAATGTCCGCATTGAAACTCGGCTCAGCGCCGATGACCCCAGCCGCCTCAGGGCCTATGCAGCCGAACTCGTCGGGCTGCAACCTGACGCGCTCGTAGCCTCCGGGCCCACGCCAGTGCTGGCGTTGCAACGGGAGACGCGCACCCTACCGATCATCTTCGCCCAGGTGAACGATCCGGTCGGTAGCGGGTTGGTCGCGACATTGCCGCGGCCGGGCGGGAATGTGACCGGGTTTACTCCGGCTGAATTTTCGATCGGCGGAAAAATGTTGGAAGTGCTTAAAGACCTCACGCCGGGCACCGCACGCTTCGGAGCAATCCTGGACGAGACGCTGACGGATCAAACCGGCATGTGGCGCACCTTGCAAACGGTGGCGCCGACGATCGGGGCGCAGGTTCAGCATCTTGCTGTGGGAAGTCCGGGGGAGATCGAGCCTGCGATCGCCGCATTCGCGGACAATCCAAACGGCGGCCTGATCGTGTTTGCCAACCGGATTACCATCGTTCATCGCGAGCGCATCATCGCGCTGGCGGCCAGATATCGTCTGCCTGCGATCTACTCATACCGCTACTTCGTCGAGGACGGCGGACTAATGTCGTATGGAGCGGACCTGATCGGCTTGTACCGTCGGGTCGCCTCTTATGTTGATCGCGTCCTCAAAGGCGAGAAGCCAGCCGATCTGCCGGTCCAGCAGCCGACCCAATACCAACTGGTAATCAACTTGCGGACTGCCAAGGCGCTCGGGCTCGACGTGCCCCCGACGCTGCTTGCCGTCGCCGACGAGGTGATCGAATGAGCGCGAAGATGAAGCGCCGCGAGTTCATCACCCTTCTCGGCGGCGCGGCGGCTTGGCCGCTCGCGGCGCGCGCGCAGCAGCCGACTATGCCGGTGATCGGGTTCCTGGTGCCCGCTTCCGCTGCTCAGGTGGAAATTATCAATGCGGTCCGGCAGGGACTCAAGGAAGTTGACATCGTGGACGGCCAAAGCGTCACTATCCAGCCCGCCTTCGCTGAGGGGAAGTTCGACGCACTGCCCGGCCTGGCAGCAGACCTCGTGCGCCGACAAGTAACCGTCATCACCGCGCTCGGTGTCGCCGCCACGGTTGCGGCCAAGCAGGCGACCACCACGATACCTGTTGTCTTCTACATGGGCGAAGACCCGGTCGGTCTCGGCCTCATCCCAAGCTTCAATCGCCCTGGGGGCAATCTCACCGGCGTTGCTACGCTCAGTTCGGCGGTGATGGCGAAGCGGCTGGAACTGCTGCATGAGATTGCGCCGCGGGCCGACGTCTTTGCTGCGCTGATCAATCCAAAAAATCCCAGCGCAGCAATCAGCACTAAAGACGCGGAGGACGCCGCCCACGTGCTTGGCAAGAACATTCATATCGTCCACGCCAGCACAGAGAGCGAGCTTGAGCCAGCCTTCGCTACAATCGCCCAGTTGCAGGTCGGTGGACTGCTTATCGCTCCCGACGGACTATTCATCGCCTATGCCACCCAAGTCGCCAAGCTCTCGCTCCGGCATGCGATCCCGACAAGCCACGAACGTCGCGCATTCCCCGATGCGGGAGGCTTGATGAGTTATGGCGCGAGCCAGGCAGACGGGATACGACTCGCCGGGGTCTATACCGGCCGCATTCTCAAAGGCGCAAAACCTGCCGATCTCCCAGTTGTGCAGCCGACTAAATTCGAGCTTGTTATCAACTTGAAGACCGCCAGGACGCTCGGCATCGAAGTGCCACCGCAGCTGCTCGCGCTCGCCGACGAGGTGGTCGAATGAAGCGGCGCCAGTTCATCACGCTTCTCGGCGGCGCTGCGGCCGCGTGGCCGCTTGCGGCTCGGGCGCAGCAGCCGGCGATGCCAATTGTCGGCTTCGTCACCGGCCGGTCTCCCGAGGAATCCGCGCGCCTTGGGGCTGCATTCCGTAAAGGCCTCAACGAAACTGGCTACATCGAGGGCCAGAACGTGATGATCCAGTATCACTGGCTGGAGGGCCAATACAATCGCTTGCCGTCACTGATGACTGACCTTGTGAGCAGACGCGTGGCCGTGATCGCCACGCTCGTCAACGCTGCTGCGCTTGCCGCCAAAGCTGCGACCACGACGACCCCGATTGTCTTCCTCGTAGCCGAAGACCCCGTCAAGTTGGGGCTGGTCGCCAACCTTGCTCGGCCGGGCAGCAATGCGACGGGCATGAATATTTTCTTTGCTGAACTTGTGGCCAAGCGGCTGGGACTCTTGCACGACTTAGTGCCGAAAGCGGTTCGAGTTGCCGTGCTGGTCAATCCGGGCAATACGACGAATGCTGAGGCCACGCTGCGAGAGATACCGGAAGCTGCACGCGGGCTCGGATTGCAAATTCAGGTGATCAACGCCAGCACTAGCCGCGAAATCGATGCGGCCTTCGCCACCCTCGTGCGCGACCGGGCCGAGGCACTCTTCGTTGCTCCCGACGCCTTCTTCGTCAGCCGGCGCGTCCAGCTTGCGACGCTCGCGGCGCGCCATGCGATTCCGGCCACTTATCCCTCTCGCGAGGTTGTCGAAGTCGGCGGACTGATGAGCTATGGGACAGATATTGTGGACATGTATCGTCAGGCTGGCGTCTACACCGGTCAAATCCTCAAGGGCGCGAAGCCCGCAGACCTTCCAGTCTTGCAGTCGACAAAATTCGAGTTCGTCATCAACCTGCAAACGGCCAGGGCGCTTGGCATCGAGGTGCCCAATTCGTTGCAATTGCTCGCCGACGAGGTGATCGAATGAGGCGGCGCCAGTTCATCACACTGCTCGGCGGCGCGGCGGCTGCGTGGCCGCTCGGAGCACACGGGCAGCCGCCGGCGAAACTGCCGACCGTTGGGTTCATTGGCAGCGACTCACCCGATGCATATGCAGTCCTGCTGCGCGCGTTTCGGGTGGGGTTGAAAGCGACCGGCTTTATCGAAGACCAGAATGTGGCGATCGAATATCGTTGGGCTGAGGGCCGGAATGACAAATTACCAGAATTCGCGGTCGATCTTGTTCGTCGCCAGGTAGCTGTAATTGTCGCGCCAACGACGCCTTCGGTTCTGGCGGCAAAAGCAGCAACGAAGACAATCCCAATTGTGTTCTTTACAGCGGGTGACCCGGTCGACCTCGGGCTTGTCGCGAGCCTGAGCCGACCCGACAGTAACCTCACCGGCGCGACTACGCTGACTCTGGAAGTGGGGCCAAAGTGGCTGCAGTTTCTCCATGAGATGGTCCCGCATGCCACATCACTCGCCCTGCTCATCAACCCGACCAGTCCAAATCTTGCCGAGGCTCAATCGAGCACCCTAGAGGCCGCGGCGCGCAGCCGCGGGCTGCAGCTTCATGTGCTGAAAGCCAGCACCGACAAAGACTTCGACACCGCCTTCGCAAGGGTGGTCCAATTGGGCGCGAGTGGACTCGTGATTAGCTCCGATTCGTTCTTCTTTAGCCAGAGCGCTCAGCTCGCCAGGTTGGCTCTCCGCCACGCGGTCCCCACGATCTTCGGATTTCGCGAGTTCGTCGCGGCTGGGGGCCTGATGAGCTATGGCGGCAGTCTTACGGAATCGTTTCGTTGGGTCGGTGTTTATACCGGCCGGGTTTTAAAGGGCGAAAAGCTGGCTAATTTACCTGTCCAGCAGTCCACAAAAATTGAGCTGTTCATCAATCTCAAGACCGCCGAGGCGCTCGGTCTCGAACTTCCGGCGGCACTGCTTACGCGCGCTGATGATATTATCGAATGATGGGATTTTTGCTCCGATGCATTAGTCGGCTATTGGCACAAAGCGGACTTAGGGAGACCTCTGCCCGTTTGTCCGCTTTTGGGGCGAAGCGGACATTGAGCGAGAAAATGAGACCTTATGGTCTTTGGCATGGAGCGCGACCACGAGCGGTCCGGGCAAGGCTCGTTCGGCCAATACTGTAAGCCGATCTTCGTAACGTCGGATCAAATAGCCGCATCCAAAAAAGCCACCCAACGCGAGTGCAAACACGATGGGCGCCAGCGCGTGGTGAAGTTGAAGCAGCGCTTTACCAAAGATGAAGCCGCCAAGGCCGAACACCACGGACCAGATGACACCGCCAGTGGCATTGGCCATCAGAAATGCGCGCCATGGCATGCGATTCAATCCGGCGAGGAATGCCGCCAGTATACGCAATAGTGCAACGAAGCGCCCAAGGAATACGACCTTGGCTCCGTGCCTCAAGAACAGGTACTGCCCGAGCTTGATACGGGGTTCAAACATGCCAATACGCTCGCCGTATCGCAGCAGAAGTGCGTAGCCGTACCTTGATCCAAGCCAATAGCCGATGTTGTCGCCGATGATCGCGCCAAATGCGGCGACGGCAATTACCACCCAAATGTTGAAGCTGGGCTCTGTCGCTGCATAGATTGCTGCAAGGACGAGTATCGTCTCACCGGGGAGAGGTAATCCCAGGCTTTCCAATCCCACGATTAGACCTATCATCCAATACCCATGCAGACTCACGAGTTGCTGCAGTTCTCCGAGGAAAGTCGTGGTTACTGGCATGGCAAGTACTGTGGCCTGACTGGACTGGCACGAGGTCAAAGCGGTCGTGCTGCGGACATCATCAGAGGACCGCGTCTGACGTTAGCTGACGTTACGATATGACTTTTTCACCGGTTCGTATCGTTACACCGCTTCGGCGACGATCAGACTGGTGGGGCCCGCCAGCGGCGTTTTTTCAATCTTCCTCCATCCGGTCTGTCCGAGCCATGTATCGGCTTCTTGCTCGCTATAGGCTTGGCCCTCGCCGGAGATGACAAGGAACTCTCCAGATATCAAAGCTGCCGGACCCGGCTGGGTGTGACTCGGATCGGTCCACAGATCGACGAGCAACAGCCGTGCACCGGGCTGCACACCTGTCCGCATCTTGCGCAACAGTTCGATGTTATGCGGTACCGAGAAGACATGGGCGGTGTTTGCGACGATTAGCGCATCATAGCCGGCAGGCAGCGCGTCTTTGAAAACATCGCCCTCGACAATGTCGATCCTCGAACCCTCGGGCAAGTTCGCGAGCTTCTGCCGCGCGACGGCACAGGGACCCGGCAATTCGAACAGCGTTCCCCTCAAATTGGCGTGCCGCTTCAAGACCGCAACGAGAAAAGAGCCGGTGCCGCCAGCGACATCGAGAACCTTATTGTGGCGGCCGAAGTCGTAACTTGTCGCCAACGCCGCCGCGCTCGGGCCGGAGAAGGATTCCACGCCAGCGGAGAAAATCTCCTGCTGGCGCTTATCGAATTTGCCGAATTGCGCTTGGCCATTGCCGGTTCGCACCGCGTCCGCAAGCTTTTGCCATGTCGGATAACTGATCTGATCGAAAAAGCGTAGCATCGGTCGCAGATCGAGACCCGGCTTGCCGGCGAGAAACGCCGCCGCTGGCTCACCATTTTGATAGTGGTCTCCGTGTTGCTCGATAAGCCCGAGACCGACCATCGCGGCGGTCGTTATGGCGATTGTCCGCGACGGAACCTCCGTCCGTCTCGCAAGCTCGTCGATCGTGGCCGGCCCGGCCGCAAGCGCTTCGAACAAACCGACTTCGCTGGCCACAAACAAGTGTTTGGCGGCCATGAAGCCCATAGCGACCTTTACGATGGGCTCGGGAGTGACAGCGGTCATGTGATCCCCCAATGGTCGGCTAAGTATTTTTCGACCTTGCGGCTTGCGTAGCCCACCGTCAACTCCAGCTGGAAAAACTAAGGCAGTCTGGAAGGGCCAAGTCGAAAACACCGAAATAAACAGACCACCACCGATGTCAGCTCCTGGCACTCAACGGCCGTGGCGACACTCATCCGCTGTTGAGGGTAAACCGGCCGTGCCATCGCGCTGCCGTGACTTCTCAGTTTGACCCGGAGCCGACCTCGGTTGTGCAGGGCACTAATTAGCCTGTTGCAAAAGCTTGGGCATACTCGGCTGACTGGTCTCGGCTAAGCTAATTGGATATGCTGCTGTGCGCGGTCCCGCTTCGTGGGGGATCGAATGCAATTACATCAATTGCAACGGCGCGAGTTCATCACGCTTCTCGGCGGCGCGGCTGCCTGGCCGCTAGCCGCGCGGGCGCAGCAGCCGGGAAAGCTGCCGACCATCGGGTACTTGGGGGCCACAACGCCTTCGGCCGAAAGCCAGCGGGTCGCTGCTCTTGTGCAGCGGCTGCGCGAGTTCGGCTGGATCGAAAGTCGCAATCTTACGATTGAATGTCGATATGCGGAGGGCCGCAGCGAGCGCTATGCCGAACTCGCGGCTGAGTTCGTTCGGCTCAACGTCGACGTTATCGTCACCTATGGAACGCCCGCCGTTGCGGCCACGAAGCAGGCCACAGCGGTGATCCCGATCGTTTTTGCTGTGGCGGGAGACCCCATCGGCAGCGGCCTAGTCGCGAGTCTGCCGCGACCGGGCGGTAACGTCACCGGATTATCGCTCCAGAAAACGGATGTTGCTGACAAGCGCCTCGCCACGTTCGAAATCCGGCGCGCGGAGGATATCGCCCCAACCTTCGAGGCCCTCAAGGGCCGGGCGGATGCACTTTACGTTTGCGGCGATCCGCTTGTAGACAGCAATCGGGTTCGCATCATTACCTTGGCGCTTGGTGCGCGACTTCCGTCAATATCCGATTTCCCGGAATACGTTGAAGCGGGAGGTCTGATGTCCTACGGACCGAACTTCGCAGATTTATTCCGTCGTGCCGCCGGCTATGTCGACAAGATTCTGCTTGGGGCGAAGCCCGGCGACCTCCCGGTTGAACAGCCGACCAAATTCGATCTGGTCATCAACCTGATTACGGCCAAGGCGCTCGGGCTCGACGTCTCGCCGACGCTGCTTGCCCGAACCGATAAGGTGATCGAGTGAAGCGCCGCCAGTTCATCGCGCTTCTCGGCAGCGGTGTAGCCGCGTGGCCGCTCGCGGCGCAGGCGCAGCAGCGCGAGCGAATGCGGCGCATCGGCGTGCTGATGAATCTCGCCAGCGACGATTCGGAAGGGCAAACCCGCGTCACCGCATTCGTGCAGGGACTGCAGCAATCGGGCTGGAGTGTTGGTCACAACATACGCATCGACTATCGCTGGGGTGCCGGCGATGCCGAGCGCTTTCGCAAGGATGCTGCGGAATTGGTCGCGCTCGCGCCGGACGTGATCATGGCTTCCGGCGCAGCCGTGGTGGCGTTGCAACAGATCACCCGCACGGTGCCGATTGTGTTCGTGAATGTCTCCGATCCGGTCGGGCTTGGCCTGGTCGAGAGCCTGGCACGGCCGGGAGGGAACGCCACCGGCTTTACCCCGTCCGAATTCAGCATCAGCGCAAAGTGGCTGGAGCTGCTCAAGCAGATGGCGCCGAGCGTAACGCGGGTGGGAATCCTTCGGGATCCCACTCTGCCTATCGGAATCGGTCAGTTCGGCACCATCCAGGGCTTGGCGCCGTCGTTCGGAGTTGAGGTGAAGCCGGTCGATGTCCGCGATCCCGGCGAGATCGAGCGCGCCGTCTCGGTGTTCGCGCGCGAGCCGAATGGCGGCCTGATTATGACGGGTTCCCCGGCAGGGGCGGTTCATCGCAGGCTGGTCATTTCGCTCGCGGCCAGGCATCGGTTGCCAGCGGTCTATGGATACCGCTACTTCGTCATGGACGGCGGGCTGATCTCCTATGGCCCCGACAAGATCGATCCCAACCGCCGCGCGGCCGGATACGTCGATCGCATCCTCAGGGGCGAGAAGCCCGCCGATCTGCCGGTGCAGGCGCCGACAAAGTACGAGCTGGTGATCAACCTCAAGACGGCCAAGGCGCTCGGCCTCGAAGTACCGCCGACTTTGCTCGCCCGCGCCGACGAGGTCATCGAATGATTCAATCCCATTCCACCCGTCACGCGGCAGCTTCAAGCGTTCCCAGATGGCTGACTATTTGTCTGCAATGGCTCCTGTCTCAACAAATGCATAATCATGGCTCGGAGAGTCGGGTTATGCCCTTGCGAGGTATCGAGCTTTTTTAAAGCACGCGAGAAAACCCTCTTCGCATGATCAACAGTCACCTCAGCATGGTGTTTGGCCGACCTGCGGACCAAACTGCGCAGCGTATATCGCTCACAATTTTCCAGGAACGTTAGGGCTCTTTTGTAGGACTCTTCGTCTCCAACCCCATATGAACAGTGCAAAGCCCTGATCTCTGCCGCAAGAAACTGATACAAGAGTATACGGTTCCTTCTATTACCCACGGCGATGGTTAGACCCCTGAGCAGTCTTGCAAAGTTTTCATTCGTCATTTCCAACATTCGGTTTCCTCCTAGGAAGCGGGCGCGTGGCGGGACACCAGCATGCCTCCGAGCCATACGCGTGGCGAAACCACCCCGCGTCGTTTGTATCGACGAAGATTTAGGTAATTTTCAGCCGGGATCGCCAACTGGGTGGTCGAGGCGCTCGGGTTGAAGATCGACTGACCAAGGCGCGCCAATCTCAGGGAATCCCATGAAACTTCCCCGCCGACGATTTCTGCATCTGGCCGGCGCTGCCGCGCTGCCGGCTGTGTCGCGCGTCGCTTGGGCGCAGGCTTATCCGACGCGGCCGGTGCGGATCATCGTCACGTTCGCCGCGGGAGGCGCGAACGATGTGCATAGTCGGCTGTTCGGTCAGTTGCTTTCGGAGCGGCTCGGCCAGCCATTCATCGTAGAAAACCGCCCTGGAGGCGGCGGCAACCTCGGCGCGGCCGAGGCCATACGGTCCCGCCCAGATGGCTACACGATGTTTTACGTGTCGATATCGCACGCGATCAACGCGAGTTTTTACGAGAAGCTGCCCTTCAACATCGTTGAGGATATTACGCCGATTGCCTCGTTCTTTCGGGCGAGCTACGTGATGGTGGTGAGCCCATCACTTCCCGTGAAGTCGGTCCCCGAGTTCATCGCATATGCCAGAGCAAACCCGGGAAAGATCAATATGGGATCGCAAGGCATAGGCTCGGTCGGACATCTCGCTGGGGAACTCTTCGCGTCGATGACCGGCCTCAACATGGTCCACGTGCCCTATCGGAGCGCCGCTCTCGCCTTGGCCGATCTCATCAGTGGTCAAATGCACGTGCAGTTCGCGACCTCGACCGATTCTATTCCGCAGATCAGGGGCGGTCAGGCCCGTGCGTTGGCAGTGTCCTCCGTGGCTCGCTCGTCGGCGCTGCCCGATGTGCCGACCATGGCGGAGTACTTGCCCGACTATGTGTTCGACAGCTGGGGCGGCCTTGCAGGACCTAAGAATATCCCCGCGGACATCGTCACAGTACTCAACCGAGAGATCAACGGTGGGCTCGGTCGTCCCGATATTAAGGCGAAGTATGACGATCTGGGACTGCGCATCCACGCGACATCACCTTCCGACTTTGGCAAATTAATCGCCGAAGACACCGAGAAATGGGCCAAGGTAATTAAATTCGCGGGGATCAAACCGATCTAGAGGACCTCCCATATTCCATAAATCCCGTTAGGCGAAATCGCGGGCCGTGCCGACGATGCGATCGAGTAGCGATTTTTTGCTGCGCTGAGCCATGACGACTCAGCCCCTGTCAGCTCTCACAATGCTTCTTTCGCGTCATACAAGGCGCCGCGAGTTCATCACGCTGCTCGGCAGCGCGGCGGTGGCGTGGCCGCTAACGGCGCGCGCGCAGCAGGCTAAGCGGATGCGGCGCATCGGCGTGCTCACGAATCTGGCCGCGGCGATGCCGTCGGCATGATTGCGAAGAAAGGTCTGGCAGCCTTGCGATGGAGGCTCCTTCTCCTCGTCATGTACTTTGCAGCTGTGGTCTGCCCGACATCGAAGTTTCAGAGGATTGCGGCTATCACTGCGCCTTGAGGCCAATGATCTTGATCAATTGCTCCATGTTCTCGACCTCGTTAGCCACAAGCCTGCTCATCTCTTGCGGCGTGCTGCTGGCGACAATGTTGCCGTTTTCGGTCAACTTCGCGATCAGCTCGGGAGTATGGGCCGCCCTCACGAATTCCCGATTTAGCCTGTCGACGATGGCGGTGGGCGTTCCCGCCGGCGCCAACACGCCGGCCCAGTCAGCGACCCTGTGCGCGCCGAGCCCGGCCTCGATCAAGGTCGGAATGTCAGGCAGCGCGGGAAGCCGCGTCTCGGCGTCGACCGCGAGCGCCCGCAGCTTCTTGGCGTCCATATTCGACCGAGCGCTGTTGAAGGAGGCGAGGCTGAAATCCACGCGCCCGGTGATGAGATCGGCCATCACCGGCGCGCCGCCGCGATAATGGATGTATTGAATCGGCGTGTTGGTGGCGAGCGCGATCTTGGCGGCGAGCAGATGGCCGGGGGTGCCGGCGCCGGGAGAGCCAAGTAGCAGGCCGCCGGTCTTCGTTTTCCCCCAGGCGAGCAGCTCGGCCACGGTCTTTGCCGGGCTGTCCATGGGCACGACGAGCAGAGTCGGAAGCCGAAACGTCAAGCTAATCGGAGCAAAACCTTTCACCGGATCGTAGGGAGCGGGCGCCATGGCCGGGACAGAGCAAAACTGCGAGCCGACCACCGACAGCAGCGTGTATCCGTCCGGGGCTGCGCCCTGAACGCTGGCAGCGGCGACCGCGCCGCCGGCGACCGGACGATTTTCGATGATGATGTTCTGGTCGATATTTTTCGACACGACCGCTGCGTATTGCCGCGTGGTGACGTCGGTGATGCCGCCGGCCGCAATACCCACCAGGATGGTGATTTGCCTGTTCGGATAGTCCTGCCCCCAAGCGGGACCGGACACAGTCAGGGCGACCGCGAGGCCGCACAGGATCAAGGAATGCCAATTCATGGTTTCCTCTCTGCGAATGATTTCGGAGTCTCTGGGATCTTTTTTGGCCGCAGGCCGGCTCAAGCCGATGCCATTCCGCGGCGGCGCTCCATTGTCGAAGCCCGCGTAGCCTTTGTCCAATCCGGACACCATATGCTCGGCCTGCCCCCCAACTCGGTCATCGGCTGATGCCGCCCGCGGAATGACAGGTTGTAAAATCGTTCCGTTACCTCCTGACTAATCCTCGCCAATTCGATATCCTGCAATCCGGCCCTGGCTGGCGGGGACCGAATGCAATTCAATCAACTCAGACGGCGCGAGTTCATCACGCTTCTCGGCGGCGCGGCCGCGTGGCCGCTCGCGGCGCGCGCGCAGCAGCCCACGATGCCAGTGATCGGGTTTTTATATCACCAATCAGCCGATCCGTTCGCGCACCGTCTGCGCGCATTCCGCCAGGGCCTGAAGGAGACGGCTACGTCGAGGGCGAGAACATCGTGATCGAATACCGCTGGGCGGAGGGCCAATACGATCGGCTGCCGGTACTCGCGGAGGAATTGGTTCGCCGACAGGTTGCCGTCATCGTCGCCCCCAGCACGGCTGCGACGTTGGCGGTCAAGGCGGCCACTACGACGATCCCCATCGTCTTCGCGGCCGCCGAGGACCCGGTTAGGTTCGGTCTCGTCGCGAGCCTCGCTCGACCGGGCGGAAACCTGACGGGGATCAATTTTTTCAGTTCCGAGTTGGTGGCAAAGCGGCTGGAACTGCTGCGTGAGCTAGTGCCCAGCGCGGCGCGTGTGGCAGTGCTGATCGATCCGTCCATTGTTGGGTCGAGCGAGCGCGCGCAGAAAGAGGTCGAAACGGCTGCTCGTGCCCTCGGGCTGCACATCCAGATCCTCAACGCTACCAACAGCCGCGAGATCGATGCCGCATTTGCAGCGCTTGTGCGCGAGCGGGCCGATGCCCTCTTCGTCAACCCCGGCGGACTTTTCAACGGCCGGCGGGTTCAAATGGCCACCATGGCGGCGCGCCACGCGGTTCCCATGACATCCGCCACGCGTGAAATCGCCGAAGCCGGCGGGCTGATGAACTACGGACCCAACATCGCGGATGCGTGGCGTGTTGTCGGCGTCTATGCCGGTCGCGTTCTCAAGGGTGCGAAGCCGAGGGAACTGCCGGTCGAGCAGGTGAGCAAGTTCGAGCTTATCATTAACGCTCAAACCGCAAGGATGCTCAATCTCGAAGTGCCGCCGACGCTGCTCGCCCGCGCCGATGAGGTAATCGAATGATGTGAAGGGAGAGGGAAGTTCAAAAATGAAACTTCCCCGCCGAAATTTTCTGCATCTTGCAGCGGGCGCTGCCGCTGTCCTAGCCGTCTCGCGGACCGCTAAGGCGCAGACCTTTCCCTCGCGTCCGATCACAATGATCGTGCCGTTCGCCGCTGGCGGTACGCTCGATCTCACTGCCCGAATCGTAGGCGAGCACATGTCGCGCGCTCTCGGTCAGCAGATCGTTGTCGAAAATCTCGTTGGCGCCGCCGGCACCATCGGGTCGACTCGCGCGATGCGCGCCCATCCAGATGGTTACACCATCGAGCTCGGCCATATGGGGACGCATGCTTTCGCTGCCGCGCTCTATCCGAATCTCGCATACAGGCCAGATGTCGACTTTCAACCGATCGGCCAAGTCAGCGCGAATCCAATGCTGATCGTCGCAAGGAAAGACCTTCCGCCGAAAGACCTCAGGGAATTCATCTCGTTTGTAAAGGCCAACGAGAATAAACTGAACGTGTCGCATGCCGGCGTTGGCTCGGTATTTTTCACCACCTGCTTGCTGCTCAATGCGCTCCTGGATGTGAGCCCGACATTCGTGCCCTTCAACGGCGGCGGTCCTGCGATGAACGCACTCCTGGGTGGTCAGGTCGATTACATGTGCGCCGACGTGTTCACCTCCGTTTCACACCTGCGGGCAGGCACGATCAAGGCTTTTGTGATTGGGACAGATGAGCGTCATCCGATTCTGCCGGACGTACCGACTTCGAAAGAAGCTGGCCTTCCGGAATTCCGGGTATCAGCCTGGAATGCCTTGTTCGCGCCCAACGGGACGCCGAAGCCGATCCTCGACAAGCTCACAGATGCGCTTGACAAGGCATTGGATGACGAGAACACGCGCAAGCGTCTGCTCGAATTCGGCAGCGACATTCCGGACAAGGCGCAGCGCGGACAACAGCCACTGGCTGCTCTGGTAAAAAATGAACTTGCCCGCTGGACGCCGATCATCAAGGCGGCGAAGGTTAAGGTGGAATAGGCCGTCTACGGAGTAGGACGGCGTGATGACGCTCCTGACCACTAGGCCCTTGGCACCCGTTTACGGGTATGAGGGATTTTCAGCCGCATAGGCCATGACGCGGTTAGCTGAAATTTGATCTATGTCCCAGACTGAAAGGTCGCACCATGGGCTACGAAACCATCAACGTCACGCCGGTCACGCCCCGCGTTGGCGCCGAGGTCGACGGCTTGACGCTCGCCAAGCCGCTCAGTAACCGCCAGGTCGAAGAGCTGCACCAGGCGCTGGCGGAGCATCAGGTCCTGTTCTTTCGCGATCAGCCGCTTGACGTGGAAAGCCACAAGGCACTCGGGCGCTGTTTCGGCGAGTTGCACATTCACCCGAACACGCCGGGCCCGGAGGGACATCCTGAAATCCTTCCCATCCATGCCGACGCCAATTCCAAGCGCATCGCCGGAGAATATTGGCATTCCGACGTTTCATGTGACGAGGAGCCGCCGCTGGGCAGCATTCTGTATCTGCACACCGTGCCGCCTGTGGGCGGAGATACGCTGTTTGCGAGCCAGTATGCAGCCTACGATGCGTTGTCTTCACGCATGAAAGCCTACCTCGAAGGGCTCACGGCGACGCATTCTGGCGACCACGTCTATCGTGCGACCAATGTGCTGGTGGGACGTGACGACCGTGGCAAGGTTTTTCCGAAGGCGTCGCATCCGATCATACGGACCCATCCGGTGACCAAGCGAAAGGCGCTGTTCGTCAATCAAGGATTTACCACCCATATCGACGGGCTTCCTAAAGAGGAGAGCCGCGCCATCCTGAATTATCTATTCGAGCACTGCACCCGGCCGGAATTCCAGGTGCGGTTCCGCTGGCGGCCCCACTCGGTCGCATTTTGGGACAATCGCAGCGTTCAGCACATGGCGTTGTGGGACTATTACCCCCAGGTCCGCTCCGGCCGCCGCGTGACGATCAAGGGCGACCGGCCGTTCTGAGCCGCCGTATGGCCCATTTGGTCGCGATTGCGCCGGCCCGACTGCACGGTCACTGTTCCCTCAGCACCGCCTGATATGCAGCGGGGGGATTCTGCGTCACGTCGCCTTCGAGTTCGACCGTAACCCGCAGGGATCGGCCGATAAACCGAAACGGCCGCTGATAGGCATCGCTGACCGGCGCACCGGCATCGCGCCCGCAATTGAGTCCTGCCGTGGTGCCGTGCGTAGGCCACGTGCGAGGAATATCTAATGTGCCCGCGACGGCCCCATCGACAACGAGGCTCGCCCGGCCAGCACGTGGGCTCACGCGCTCGAATTTCAGCTGGATTACCCTCTTGCCAGGCCGTTGTGGAAAATCGACGGTCAGCGTGTGCTTTTGAGATTCTGAATAAACGTACTCATAACAGAGCTGTCGCTCTTTGATGTAGAGGACAAATCCGCCAAAGCGACTGCCCCAGGCAAGTATGATCCCTTCTGCAACTTCGTCCACATCGAGGTTGGCGGTCACCACGTAGCTGCGATCGCTGATATCGGGCGCCGACAATCGGTCGATTCGCGCCATGCCGCCGAGATACTCGTAGCGGGTGTTCGGGTTCATCCTGAGGCGTTCCGCTCCCCGCTCCCAATCGCGGTCATCGAGCGGGAGGACACCGTACTTGCCGGCCTCCGACCACCACAACTCGATCATCTTGCGTAACCTGTCGGGTTCGGCCGCTGCCAAGTCGTTTAATTCTGCGAAGTCGTCATCCAGGTGATAAAGCTCCCATTGGTCGGCGTCAAAATCGGTTCCTTTCGGATGTCGGGCCACTGCTTTCCACCCACGATGCCATATCGCACGATCGCCAAGCATTTCGAAGTGCTGGATCTCCTTCCGGGTAGGAACATCGGCCTCGAACGTATAGGCCATGCTGGTGCCGTGAAGCGGCATTTGCGGTGCGCCGCGATATTGTGTGGGCGCCTCAACTCCCAAGAGCTCGTAAAGCGTTGGCGCTATGTCGATGACGTGGTGAAACTGCGCGCGGACTGCATTGCGCGCAGAAATTCCTTGCGGCCAATGAATGATCAGCGGCGCACGAATACCGCCGCCATGGGTGTCCTTCTTGTACCACTTGAGCGGAGTGTTGGAGGCTTGGGCCCAGCCGGTCGGGTAATGATTGAATGCGAGGTCCCCGCCAATGTCGTCCAAACGCGAGAGACCGGTCTCGGGGGATTCCTCCTCGTACACCATATGCTTCCGCAGATTGAATGCCCCCGTAGGACCTCCTTCGGGGCTTGCACCATTATCCGATAAGAGAGCGATCAACGTGTCCTCTAGATTGCCGAGCGAATCGAGATATTCGATCAGCCTACCGATCTGCGCATCCGTGTGCTCGAGAAAGGCGGCATAGGTCTCTTGAAGCCGCGCGCAAAGCCTCCGGACATCGGGTGCAAGGTCGCGCCAGGGCGTCACTCCCGGGTTGAGTGGGGCCAATCCGGTACCGGCAGGGACAATGCCAAGCTTATGTTGCCTCTCCAAGCGTGTGGCGCGCACCGCATCCCAGCCGATATCGTAACGACCACGATATTTTTCGATGAACTGGCGCGGCACGTGATGGGGAAAGTGACATGCGCCAAACGCGAGATAGAGCAGAAACGGGCGGTGCGGCGCCGAGGTCTTATGGTCACGAATGTCGCCGATCGCGTGGTCAACTAGGTCGGCGCTGAGGTGATAGGCTTCACGCGGATGCAAATGAATCGGCCGATTGTCCTGGTACAACTCCGGATTCCACTGGTCGGTCAGCGCACCATGAAAGCCGTACCACCGGCCAAATCCTCTACCCAGCGGCCAGTTGTCCTGCGGACCGGCTGCACCGTAATGCGCGATGTTGGTCAGATGCCACTTGCCGACGGCGTAAGTGCCATAGGCGTGGTCGCGGAGAACTTCTGGGATGGTCGCCGCCTGCACGGTGACCTGCCCTCGGTATC
>Ga0310914_10001050_pt1 | contig 17414 bp, 17 predicted proteins | sample GREbulkMGAN108_FD_203450 | JGI IMG/M metagenome (GOLD analysis project Ga0310914, IMG submission 203450) | Lab enrichment of tropical soil microbial communities from Luquillo Experimental Forest, Puerto Rico - GRE.bulkMG.AN108 | ecosystem: Environmental > Terrestrial > Soil > Tropical forest >... | reverse complement strand
AAAGCCGCCGAGACAGAGCGCGGCAATCAATAGCCGGCGCGGCCCGAAACGGTCGGCAAGATAGCCCATTGGCAGTTGCGTGGCCACCGAGACGATCGAGCCGACGGTCAGGGCGAAGCCGAGCTCGACAAACCCGACGCCCCAGCGCTCCCGCAGCAGCAAGAACAGCGGTGGCAGCACCAGCGAGTGGAAATGGCTGACGAAATGTGCCGTCGAGACCAACCCAACCGCGTGCAATTCGCCGCCCCGCTCCAGACGAGCGGCCACGACTGCATCCGTCGTCATGCAGTTACCCTTCTTCGGCCTCGACACAACCACAACATAACCGGGTCCGCGACCGATCGGCAATCGCTCCCGCCGCACTCATCAGTGGTCGTCATGTGGCCGCGTCAAGTCGGATTTTATTCGATCGTATTCGCTGCGCACGGCGTCGACGCCGTAGACGCGTTCGAGTCTGCGGACCGTGAAATGCCCGCGCGCCACATCCTGGAAGTGCTCTATGAAAGCGAGATTGACCGCCGCACCACCTACTGCGCCGACCACCGCTACGGCTTGCGCCGCTATCTTCTCGGACACGACGACGCCGAAGCGCGAGGCGATCTGCGTCAGAAAGCGGACCAAGACGGGAGCGCTTTCACCAATCGCGCCCTTGTCTATTGCGAAGTCGGCAACTTCGACCAGCCCGCGGGCGAGCATTGCGCGAACCACGAAATAGTCGGCCTCCGCGCTGTCCTCACCGGGGGGACCACCCAGCGCGAACACTTCGAGGCAGGCAAGCCCGGTCCGCGGATCAGCGAGGTCCTCCCCCTCCTCTTGCGCAATGGCCGCGATGGCGCGCAGCATGATTGTGGTCGAAACCGGCAGCTCGACCGCGAGTGCGGTGAGACCGAAAGCACCGCCAATCGCCCCCGAGGCGCAGGCGAGCCCGGAATGAAGTTTGCGGCCTCCGATGATGCTCCGATTCTGCAGACTGAACAAGGCTACGTCGAGGGCACGCTCGAGGGCGCGCTTCGCCAGGTTGGCGACCGCGGTTGACGCGGTTGCCGGTAGTGCGCTTTGGATGAGCCCGACCGGCTTGCCAGCGAGCGCCGCAAGCCTTCCCACAAGGCTTGGGCTTTCTAGCCGCTGGACCGCCGCGGCGAGAGCTTCGCGATCCGGATCGGAAAAAGACACGGCCGATAAGTCTCTGTTGCAGCGGGTAAAGTTCATCGTCGGTTTTTATCGCCCCTCTCTCTCCCTGCGACTTCGCCGATCGCGTGGATTGAGCGCGCCGCCATCCGGTTGGTGATCTCGGCGAGCTTGCTGCTCTGGTCGAGAAAGGCTTGCAAATGTCCGCGCATCAGCTCGGCTTGGATGGCGAGCATGTCGTTGAAAGTTCGGCATTTCAGTAGAGATTCAGTTGCCGCGGTCGTACGATCCATCATCTGCTGGGCGTAGTCGACCCAGGCCTGGGATATGTCCTGCAGTCCTGCCGCGACTGCGGAACCTGCATCCACTGTTGTCTTATCGCTCGCTGGCGCCGTTTCCCCATCCCTGGTCTCGCCCCGCCCCTCTCGAGTCGACTTCGCCATGTGGTCCTCCCGTCTTCGAACCCGTTCCGCTAAAGAGATGGGTACTCGTGGCGGCGGTGTCGCGCTTGCCTCCGCAGCCTGGGCCGCGCTACTCGTTCCGCGAGCGAATTGACGCGGAGGAAACGAGATGATCGCGGGCGAGTTCGATGTCGTCGTCGTCGGCGCCGGAAATGCCGGCATGTGCGCGGCACTCGCCGCCCGCGGGCAGGGGGCCAGGGTTCTCGTCCTAGAAGCGGCACCCTTCGACGAGCGCGGCGGCAACAGCCGCTATACCGCCGGGGCATTGCGTTTCGTCTATAACGGAGTTGACGACCTCTTGAAGCTTTGCGAGCTCAGCGAGACCGAGCTCGCGACCAGCGATTTCGGCACCTACACAACCGAAAAATATTACGACGACCTCGGGCGGCTCACCGACTACCGCAGCAATCCTGACATGGCCGAGCTGTTGATCACCAGGAGCCAGGAGACTTTGTTGTGGATGCGCAGCCAGGGCATCCGCTTTGCGCCGATGTATTCGCGACAGGCTTTCAAGCACGAGGGCAAATTCGTCTTCTGGGGTGGGTTGGCACTCGAAGCTTGGGGCGGCGGACCGGGGCTCGTCGATGGGTTGTTCAAGGCTGCCGAGGAGCGACAGATCCAAATTGCCTACGAGGCCCAAGGCGAGAAGCTGATCGCCGATGACGACGGGGTACACGGTGTGGTCGCCAAGGTCGAGGGCAAAACAACCCAGATCCCGGCTAAGGCGGTGATCCTCGCCTGCGGCGGCTTCGAGGCCAATGCCGAGATGCGCACCCGTTATCTGGGCCCTGGCTGGGATCTCGCCAAAGTGCGTGGTACCCGCTTCAACACCGGGGCTGGCATCAAGATGGCCTTGGACATCGGGGCAATGCCGTACGGCAACTGGTCGGGTTGCCATGCGGTCGGCTGGGACTACAACGCCCCCGAATTCGGCGACCTCGCGGTGGGCGACAACTTCCAGAAGCACAGCTATCCGTTTGCCATCATGGTCAATGCCGACGGGGTGCGCTTCTGCGACGAGGGTGCAGATTTCCGCAACTACACCTATGCCAAATACGGTCGCCTGATACTCGAGCAGCCGCACCAGTTCGCCTGGCAGATCTTCGACCAGCAGGTCGTGCATTTGCAGCGCGACGAGTACCGCATCCGCCAGGTCACCAAGGTTACTGCCGAGACGATCGAGGGATTGGCGGACAAGATGGCTGAATACGCACCAGTCGATAAACCGACCTTTCTGAAAACGGTTGCCGAGTACAACGCCGCGGTTCAGCGCGACATCCCGTACAACCCGACTGTCAAGGATGGGCGTACCACCAAGGGCCTCGAGATCGAGAAAACCAACTGGGCGATGCCGCTAGAGAAGCCGCCCTACGAGGCTTATTGCACGACCTGCGGCGTCACCTTCACGTTTGGCGGCTTGCGGATCGATACCGATGGGCGGGTGCTCGACACCGCGCAAAAGGCGATCCCCGGCCTCTATGCCGCCGGCGAGCTCGTCGGCGGGCTGTTCTATTTCAATTACCCGGGCGGCACCGGCCTCGTCTCCGGCTCGGTTTTCGGCAAGATCGCCGGGACCAGCGCTGGAGCAGCAGTGCTCCAGCGCTGAATACGGCGGCTAGGACCGAATCCTAGCGCCAGCTGTACGGCCCCCAATGATGGTAGTGATGGTGATACCAAGTGTGGGGGTGCCAGCAGTGCCAAGCATATCCGTTTGACCAGCACCGCGCTTCCGCCGGTGAAGATAAAGCCGCGGTACCAAGCAAAAAGAGCGCGAATGTCGCGATTACGATTTTCTTCATCGCTATACCTCCTGAACTTCGTTCCCTTGGAGGAATAACAACAAGAAGGGGCGGTTCAGTTCCAGTTAACCTTATCTACGATTACGGCGATTGAAAGTCGGTCACCTGCGGCATCAATTGGCCGGACATCACGCGCAGGATGGATGCGACGGTCGCTTGCGGGTCCGCCGCGCGCATAATCTCGCCCATGACCGCGATGCCGCGCGCACCGCTGCTCAGACACAACGCGGCATTCTCCGGGGTGATGCCGCCGAGCGCCATGATCGGACCCGGGGCCTGAGCAACGATGCGCGCCAAGCCATCGAGGCCAAGCGCCGGGCCATAGCCGGGCTTGCTTGCGGTGACGAAGATCGGGCTTACGGTGACGTAATCGGCACCCGCCCGCAGCAGTGCCGCAGCCTCGTCTGCGGAATGTGCCGAGGCGCCGATCAGCGCGGCCGGCAGCCGTGTGCGCGCAGCCCCGGGACTGCCTCCGCTCGGCAGATGCACCCCGTCCGCGCCCGCTGCCGCGGCAGCCTCGATGTCCTCGTGCGCGGTCACGACCGCCCCGAAGCGTCGACCGGCCGCCACCAGCGCGGTGAGGAGCGCGCGCCGCGCCTCAGGCGGGAGATCCTTCTCGCGCAGGCTGAACCAGCGGCAGCCGCCCGCGAAGACAGCCTCGGCGACCTCTTCGAGGGGCCGCCGCGCCTGATGGCGATCCGAGATGACGAGCAGCGGCGGGACTGGGAGCCTCACCAGGGGTCCCGCTTACGGTCGCAGCGCGCCGAGCAGCAACTCGGCCTCGATCGTCACCCGGATCGTCGCGTTACCGGGCTCGGCGACCGGTGCGGCCATCGCCATTGCGGCAAAGCGTGGCACCGGGCGGCCCCCGGTCTCGGCATTGCCGACGTGCAGATCCCGATAGCGAAGCACGCTCAGATGCATGCGATCGGCGATAGACGCCGCTCGCCGGTCGAGTGCGGCGAGCGCCTCGGTGGTCAAATCCTCCTCGGCGCCGCGCACAATCTCGGGCGAGGCCTCGTAGGCCATCGACGACATCAACAGACCATCGGATTGGAGCGCGCCGGCGAGCTTCAGCGCCGCATCGGCGGCTTTGGTGCGCAAAATCAGCGACTGGCTGCCGCGCCAGCGCGACGGGCCGGTTGGCGGCCGCTCCTCGCCCACCTCGTAGGAGCCGGTTTCGACCTGGACGCCTTGCACTTGATGTGCCCTATCGAGTGCGGTCGCCATACGGCGATTGATGGAGGATTGGATGGTCAGGGGATCGGCTCCCGTCTCCTCGACGCGCAGGTCTATGCGCAGGAGGTCGCGCATCGCGTTACGCTCCGCGGTCTGGCTAAGATGGAGCACGGTCGTCTGCTGCTCTGCCGGCTGCGCGAGCGCCGCTCCCGCTGCGCAAAGGAATAACGCGATCGCGAGTAGAACACCCGCTCCGGTCGCTCTCATACCGCGGTCAACTCCCGCGTCGACAGATCCTCCAGATGCCGCAAGCGGTCAAACAACAATTCGGGCGCGATCCTCGCACCACCCGCATCGAGGCAGATGCGGAACTTTTCGAAGAGCTCATCCTCGCTGAGCGGCCGGTCGGCATGGCCCTTGGCCCGAGCTACCTTCTCGCTTTCGACGACACCACCGCCGACGAGCTCGACGCGCACCTGGTCGAAGACGGAGGCTCCGGAAACCTCGGGATCGTAGTTCCGGTTGGTCTCGACCCCTACCCGGCGCATCAGCTGCTGAACCTCGGGGCGCCGGACAAAGCCGTCGGTGTATTCGGCAAGGCCGGCGCGGCGAGAAATCACCGCAGCCGCCATCGCGAATTCCATGCTGAACTTCGCCGCGAGCCCGGTCTGCGGCTGGTGGTTGCGCAGGATCAGCGCATGGGTATCGCTCAACGACACGGTGATGCGCTCGATTTCTTCGGGCCTCAGCGGATGATGCGCGAGCAATTCGAGCATCGCGTCGAGCGCGCGGTGGGTGCAGTAGCAGGCCGGATATTTTTTGATGCCGAGACGGTATTTGAGGATCCACCACTCGCTGCCGAGCCCCCGTGGCGGGGTATCGCGGTCGACCTCGCCCTCGGGCGACACCGCGCTCAAAAACCCCTGCGGATGTTCGAGAGCGTCGAGCGATGCAGTGAAGCCCAGCCCGGCGAGCCGCGCCGACATCAGGCCCGAATGCGCCGAGCGACCGGCGTGGAACGGCTTTGTCATCGTGCCGAAATTGGCCATGATGCCGCCGCTCTGCGAGGCTGCGAGCGCCAGCGCTCGGGCGGCACCATCCGCATCGAGCCGGCGCAGCGAGGCGCAAGCGGCCGCCGCCCCGATCGGGCCAAAGATGCCGGTCGGATGCCAGCCCTTGCGATGATGGTGGCCGGGATCGCGCCAGGCGAGCTCGGCCCAGGTCTCGTATCCGGCGACATACGCAGCGAGCATGTCGCGTCCTGAGGCGCCGAGCGCCTCGCCTTCGGCCAGAATCGCCGGGACGAGCACGGTGCTCGGATGACCCCGCAGCGAGGCCACATCGTCATAGTCGAGCGCGTGTCCGGCGGTGCCGTTGATTAACGCCGCGTCGGGTGCGGGGCACCTCTCGCCGGTGAAGTACAAACTCGCCTCGCCGCCGGTTGGGTGCAGCGCCTTGCGCAACAGCTGCGGCGCCGGGTCGCCGGCACCGGCGATCATCGTCGCGATGCAATCGATAAAGCCTGTCCGCGCGATATTGGCCGCCTCTTGGGGTAGTCGCGCGAACGAGACATCGGCGACGAAGCGGCCGAGATCCTGGGTCAACGCCATGACCGTCCTCCCGAATTCCGATCGAGGCCCCATTATGCCGCGGTTCAGGGCCAGCGCCTAATCCGGGTTCGCCGGGACCATCCTGCCCTTGCCGCTGGCCAGGTACTCGCCGCAGCGTCCGGTAACCAGAGTTGCGTTTTTGTTAAGGAGCACCACCGATACTCCCGCGATCGCATCAGATGGCGCGAAGTGAGGTTCGTCATGAGTTTGGGTGGATTGCTTGTCGGTCGGGGCTTGGTAACGGTCGACGACATCGACGCCGCACTGGAACGCCAGCGGGCGCAAGGCGGGCGGTTGGGCGATAACCTGATCGCACTGGGGTTGCTGACCGCCGAGGACCTGTTGTCCGTCATCCACAGTACGCCCCCGATTCCGACGGCAATCTCCGAGACCGGCATTCCACAACGCAGTCTTCTCAATCTATTGCTGAAGTTTATGCACCTCGAGGCTTGCGAGACGGTTTCCGAGCTGGCTGGGCGCATGAAGTTGCCGCATCGCGTCGTCCAGCAGCTGTTGGGCGACGCGACGCAGCAAAGGCTCCTCCAAGCGCTCGGTTCAGTGGGTGGTGGCATCGCGCCTTCGATCCGTTATTCATTGAGCGACCAGGGGCGAGCTGCGGCCAAGGATGCATTGGAACAGAATCTATATCTCGGACCGGCGCCAGTTTGTCTCGTGGCGTATCAGGAGCAGATCCAGCGCCAGCGAATTGCCAACGAAATGCTCGACGCCGATTCTCTCCGCAAGGGATTTGAGGGGCTTGTGGTTCCTGAGCATTACCTGCGCAAATTGCTTCCGGCGATAAACGCCGGCCGCACCGTGCTGCTGTTCGGGCCGCCGGGTAACGGCAAGACCACACTCGCCACCCGCATCGCGACACTGTTCAGGGACGTCGTCTACGTCCCCTATGCCGTCGAGGTTGCCGGCCAGATCATCAAGATATTCGACTCGGGTCTGCACAAGCCTCTAGTGTCGGAGGCCGACGCCGCGTCTTTGTTGGGAAAAGGCGGATTGCAGCGCGAGCGGTTTGATGAGCGCTGGGTCGCATGCGGTCGGCCGGTGGCAGTCGCCGGCGGTGAGCTGACCCTCGAAATGCTCGATCTCCAGCACAATCCGGATACCGGATTCTACGACGCGCCGCTGCATGTCAAAGCGCTCAACGGCATGTTGCTGGTCGACGATTTCGGCCGCCAAAAATTCGATCCGAACGAGCTGCTCAATCGCTGGATCGTGCCAATGGAGAACCAGATAGATTACTTAAAGCTCAGCACGGGGACGAGCTTTTCACTGCCGTTCGACGAGTTGCTGGTGTTCTCGACTAATCTGCAGCCGTCGGATTTGATGGATCCGGCGTTCATGCGCCGTATCCCGTACAAAATCAAGTTGTTTGCCCCGAGCCCCGAGGAGTACCGACAAATATTTGAAGGCATCGCGAGCGTCTACGGCTTGGAATTGGACGATGATGTCTTCGACTTTGTGGTCGAACGGTTGACCGTCAGTGCCAAATCCGGTCTTGCTTATTATCAGCCGAAGTTCATTTGCGAGCAGGTGGTCGAGACCTGCAAATGCTTCAACCTGCGACCACAGCTGACTAGAGAGCTTGCCGCCGAGGCACTGGCCAATCTCTATTTTGACATTGCGGACTCCGTCGATTCACAAGCCGCGTAGTAACCTCGCCCAGGTGTTGATCTGGGGTCGCCGGCTGAGAATATCTACTTTCGATCGGTTGGCCTTCTCTGAGGAGACAGGGTCATGGTACGCGGCTGGCCTGCCACCGGCCGGTGCCGAACTGGCTGCGGTTGACAACGCCGTGGTTCTGGTCGCTGGCGGCCCCTAGCACGGCCGTGCCGCTCATCATACCGTCGCGTATTGTGCCGTCGAAGAAATAGCAGATCGTGCTGGCTTCGTAGCGCGAGGTGAAGGAGAGCTGGACCAGATCGCCACTCAGCCGGCCGCTGACCGGCCCTTCGAATTGCGAGGAGCGCTGGTGGCCGGCGAGTTCGGGCCCGCGCTGGTCGATCTCGAGTCGATGGACCCGCGAGCCTTGCAGAAAATCGACGCGCAATTCCCAACTGCCGGCGATTTCGCTCGCCGGAGGCTGCCGCGGCTCGGGTGACGCCCCGATCGCGTCTCGCAATGCCGCCGCGATTGTATCGCCGACCTGAGCAGCTTCGCCGGGTTGGAGCTGGAACGGGTCGATGACGATCGAATCGTCGGTTGCCGAATTGTCGTCGAGCATGATGCGCGGCTCGCCGTCGAGCACATGCTGACGCAATGCCAACCCGTCGAGCGGGTAGTGCCAGCGGTCCCACGAGACGCGCAGCCGTGGCACCGGGTCGGCGCCTTCCGGCTCGATCACCTCGCCATGGGCACCCGGTATCCCTCCGACACGCTCGGCGATAATCGTCAGGTCGTCGTACCATTTCTGCCGCTCGCCGCCTTGGTCGCGTTCTTCGACCCAGTATTCGAGGGCGGTCAACACGCCGATCACATCTTCCTTTGACACTTTCATCGGTCGGCCCAGAGCCTGATGCGGCGAGGCATTGCGCCAGGCCGCTTCGACCAAGGGCTTCGAACCGAGGAGCAGTCCGCTCGTCTGCGGGCCGCGCAGGAACTTGCCGCCGCTATAGACGACAAGGTCGGCGCCGCGGACGAGCCACGGGCTTGGGCGTTCGAGATGCTCGGAGGCGGCATCGACCATGATCGGAATGCCGCGCGGCTTGACTACGGCGGCGATCTCTTCGAGCCGGACACTCGTCGAGTGTTCCTGCTTGCCGAGCAGCACGACCATAGCCACCGGTTCGGTCAGAGCGTGGTCGAGGTCCTCGCGGGTCTCGATTTCAATGATCTGGCAGCCGATCATCCGCACTGCCTGGTCATAGGCGAAGCGCTGGCTTTTCGGGATAATGACCCTGTTTACCATGCCGTCGGTGAACGGTAGGCGGAGCATCTTGACCGGGTCGTTGCCGGCCACACAGGCGGCCGTGCCGAGTGCCACGGCGGCCGCACTGCCGCAAGTGACGAGGCCCCACTCGGCCCCGGTCAGCTCGGCGAGGCGCCGCCCCGCCGCCTCCATCAGCTCGTCCAGGTTGACGAACCAGCGCGACGCCTCGGCCACCGCGGCGCGCACTTGCGGCAGCATCAGGCTGCCGCCGTGCATCGTGCGGACGCTGCAGCAATTGATGAATGGCCGCACTCCGAGAGCGAGATACGGATTGGCGTTTCTTTCCACGAGGCACCTCCGACAGCGTTTGGACTGAATATAGCAGCGCAGGCTGCCGGGACAGCGGAGGTTTGTTGATTGCACCGCGGCGAAGCTCTATCTCGTCGATGTGACCGAGGGTACGTCCGAGACAACCGATACGATCCCCGAAAAGGCACTCGTCCTCTTTTCCGGCGGCCAGGATTCGACGACCTGCCTCGCCTGGGCGCTCGAGCGCTTTGCTGCCATCGAGACGATCGGTTTCGATTACGGTCAGCGCCACCGCGTCGAACTCAAGTGTCGGACCGCCGTGCTCGACCGGCTGCGGCGTGAGTTTCCCTGGTGGGATTCCAAGCTCGCCGACGACCACTTGGTCGATCTCGGTGTGCTGGGGCAGCTGAGCGATACCGCGCTGACCGGCGAGACCGCGATCGCGTTTAACCGAAGCGGGCTGCCGAACACCTTTGTTCCAGGCCGTAATCTGCTCTTCTTCACCTTTGCCGCCGCGGTCGGCTATCGCCGCGGCGCGCGGCATCTCGTCGGCGGCATGTGCGAGACCGACTATTCCGGCTATCCCGATTGCCGCGACGACACACTCAAGGTGTTGCAGGCCACCTTGTCGCTCGGGATGGATCACCGGTTCATCATCCACACGCCGCTGATGTGGCGCGACAAGGCGGCTATCTGGGGATTCGCCCGCCGGCTCGGCGGCGACGCCCTCGTCGAGCTCGTGCGCGAGGAAACGCACAGCTGCTATCTCGGCGAGCGTGTGTGCCGCCACCCCTGGGGTTATGGATGCGGCGACTGCCCGGCTTGCGGGCTGCGGCGCGCCGGGTGGGAGGCCTTCTCCGCCGGCGCGCCAACGCGGCTCCGTGATCAGCGCCCCTCACTCTAACCCTCCCCCGCGCCCGCGAGCGGGGGAGAGAGGGGGCTTTCGGAAGCCGATGCGGCGGGTAAGTTCGAGGCGACAGCGGCAATACGAGCGGGAGCGACGATATGCATTTCGGTGTGTCGATGTTTCATACCGATTATTCGATCCCGGCGGTGGAGCTTGCCCGGGCGCTTGAAGCGCGTGGCTTCGAGTCGATGTGGGCGCCCGAGCATTCGCACATCCCGGTGCCGCGCAAGACGCCCTTTCCTAGCGGCGGCGAGCTGCCCAAGCCCTATTACGAGGTGATGGACCCGTTCGTCGTGCTGAGTGCTGCCGCGGTCGTCACGAAAACCCTGAAGCTCGCCACCGGTGTGTGCCTCGTCGTGCAGCGCGACCCGATCCAAACGGCAAAGCTCGTCGCCTCGATTGACCAAGTGTCGGGCGGTCGGTTTCTGTTCGGCGTCGGCGGTGGGTGGAACCGCGAGGAGATCGAGGGCGACGGCACCGCCTTCCAGACCCGCTTCAAGCTGATGCGTGAGCGGATCGAGGCGATGAAGGCGATCTGGACCCAGTCGAAACCCGAATATCACGGCGAGTTCGTCAATTTCCCGTCGATGATGACCTGGCCAAAGCCGGTCCAGAAGCCACATCCGCCGATCATCGTCGGCGGCGCATTTCCGCATGCGGCGCGGCGCGCCGTGCGCTACGGTGACGGCTGGGTGCCGATCGCCGGTCGGGCACCCTATGGCAACGTCGACGAATACCTGCCGAAGTTCAAGCAGATGATGTCAGAAGCCGGCCGCGACCCCGCCGGGCTTCCGATCACCCTGTTCGGCGGCACCGAGGACGCCGATCTGTTGAAACGTTATCGCGACATGGGTGTAGCCCGGGTGGTCACAACCTTGCCACCTCAACCCGCCGACGAGACATTGCCAGTGCTCGACCGCTGGTCCGAGCTGATCCGCCGCGTCAATGCATGACGAGCGCGAGGGAAGGCAAGCTCTCGCCCCCTATTCGGCGATGCCCGCACCCGCACGAACTTTCTGCTGAGCGTCGGTCGGCGACCGCGGCAGGCTAAGGCCACGGCTACAGCGCGTCGGCTTCGACGAAGCCGCGTGCTGGGAATAGTCTACCGCATCGTCGATTTTGCGGTCGGGATGATGCGAGTCACCACCATGGCCGCGCGGTCGAGGTAGTCAGGCACGCGCGGTCCGATCTTGGTCTTCCAGTGGTCGCTCTCATAGACCGCCTTGTAGAGCGCCTCACGCTCGGCCTCGCTCTCAAAGTGGCGCAGCCACACATAAACGGAATCGTCCGTCTCGCCGCGGAAGCTGCCGCAGATGACCATGCCCTTGGAGATCTGGAAGGGAATGATCTCCTCCTCCATAATCCTGACCCATTCGTCCATCTTGCCGGGGCGCACCTTGTATTGGCGCAATTCGTAAAAGGCCATCTCACTCGTCTCCTCTCAGGGTGATCATCCTAACCGACGCTTAGTGGCAGGCGAAGCGAAGAAGCGGTTGTTGGGGCGCGGCAGCCCGAGGTTCTCGCGCAACGTCTTTCCTTCGTATTCGCGTCGGAAGAGGTCGCGGCGCTGCAGTTCCGGCACCACCTTGTCGACGAAGTCGTCGAGGCCGCCCGGCACATAGGGGAACATGATGTTGAACCCGTCGCAGGCCTCGCTGAAAAGCCACTCCTCCATCTGGTCGGCGATCATCGCCGGGGTACCGACCAAGGCAAGGCCGCCGTAGCTGCCGGCGATCTGCGCCAATTGGCGGACCGTCAAATCGCCGCTCCGGGCGCGTTCGATGACCCGCTCGCGTCCGCTCTTGCTGGCATTGCTTTCCGGGATATCCGGCAGAGGGCCGTCAAGATCGAAGCCTGACGCGTCATGGCCAAGCGCTATCGACAGCGAGGCGATGCCGCTGTCGGGATGCACGAGGCTGTCGAGCAATGCTCGCTTTTTCCTTGCCTCCTCGGCGGTCTCGCCGGTCACGACGAGCGCTCCGGGCAGGATCTTGATGTGGTCCGGGTCGCGCCCGACCCGGTCAGCGCGGCTCCTGACATCGGCATAGTAGCGCTGAGCGTCGGCGAGAGAGCCGCCGCTAGCAAAGATCATCTCCGCCGTTTCGGCCGCAAGCTGGCGGCCGGCATCGGATGCTCCAGCCTGGACGATGACCGGCCAACCCTGGATCGGCCGGGCAATGTTCAGCGGGCCCCGCACCGACAGGAATTCGCCTTTATAGTCGAGCACATGCATTCGCTCCGGATCGAAATAAATCCCGCTCTCAACATCGCGGATGAAGGCGTCCTCGGCCCAGCTGTCCCACAATCCGGTAACGACATCGAAGAACTCGCGGGCGCGGCGGTAGCGCTCGCCATGCTCCATGTGCTCCGTCAGCCCAAAATTGAGCGCCGCGTCGGGGTTTGAGGTGGTGACCAGGTTCCAGCCTGCGCGCCCGCTGCTGATGTGGTCGAGCGAGGCGAAGCGCCTCGCGATCACGTAGGGCGGCTCGAAGGTTGTTGACGCGGTGGCGATCAACCCGAGATGCTCGGTCACCATTGCCAGCGCCGGGAGCAAGGTCAGCGGATCGAACGAGGTCGCCGTGGCGCTCCGCTTGAGCGCAGCCATCGGCATGTTGAGCACAGCGAGATGGTCGGCCATAAACCAGGCGTCGAACCGGCCTCGCTCCAGGGTTTGAGCAAAACGGATCAGATGTCGCAAATTGAAATTGGCATCGGGATAGGCTCCGGGATAACGCCACCATGCGGTATGAATCCCGACCGGACGCATGAAGGCACCCAGGTGCAATTGACGTGACCTCGTCATCGCTGCCGCTTGCTCGCTCTTCAATTCATCAGGATCAGATTGTGAAGGCCGATCACCCCCACGACAAGCGTGTCGGGCGCTCTAAGGGAGACGCTTACAGCACGGCGTTGGTGAAGGGTCGTGTTGTCGCGCCGAGCCGATCAAGTGCATCGCTGACCATGGTCAGGTTCTGATTGAGCCACCTGAGCTCACGGATCATGCCCGTCCTGATCGCCTGCTCACCGGAGAAGTCTTGGGAAGCGTGGCGGCGTTCACCACCACGCGAGAGGCCAAACCTTCATGCCTTGCTCCCCGCAGTACCGGCAGCGGCAGATCTGAGCATACCAACCGGCGCCGAATTCATCAAAGCCGTCATGCGGGGTATCCTCGTCGCAGTCTCGGCAGAAGCGACGGAACCGCTCGGGTCGGTCGTGCAACAGAATTTCACGGCGCCAGGCGAGATTCAAGATCGCCGACCTATCTCCGAGCCCCGCGATGACACGCTGCCAGCGGCTAAGACGGATCGCGCGGGTAAGATCGATGCGTTGTTGTATCGAGGCAAACCGGTCGAGGATGGTTCGAAAGCTGAAGGGTAGGGCGGAACGAGCGATCATCGCATCCTCCTACGAGGCGCCGACATCGTTGCATCAACCATGCCAGCCGGATGCCTGGTGGCTGCTCTGCGCGAAAATCAGGTCATGGTGCTGGATGAGGCAACCGCTCGGGTCATGGGCAAGCGGAACCGAGCGCGAGTCATCGTGCGAAGAGCCTCGCAGTGATGTCTGGGAGACAGGCTCCTGGTCTTACGGTATCGTTGAGAACGGGAAGTTAAGTAAGCACCGAAAACGGCAGTGGACGCTGACCGCGTTCCGGTAATTCTCCGCCTTGTCATCGCCCTGATTAGGGGGGTTCCTGCCGACATATTCTGTCGCGGGTTGATGGCGACATCTTTTGCAGAATGTGCTGTTTGTCGCTAGTGAGGCGAGCACCATTGCAAGACCATGTGCAGAGCAGATTGGTTGTGGAGGAATACAAATCCTTCGCTACCATAGCGATGCTCACGGCGGTATTCGCCCGATCGACTGCCGTCCAGACCGCCGAGGCGACGCGGCGCTACCTGCGACGCCACCGCGTGCAAGCCGATCGCGCGCTCGGATATGCTCGAAAGCTGGACAGCTACGGTCGGTCGGTGCCGCTCACGAGCACATTTATTGTCGGCCGTCATGTCATGCACGGATGAAGCCCCCTGCGCCACCGAGTTCTCACAATTGCGCCTCTGTTGGAGCATCCGGCGGCAGTGTGGAAGTTCGGAAAATCCGATGAATTTTTAAGCTTCGATCAAACTTTTGATCCGACGCTGGGCATGATCGAACCCGAGTGGAGCCTGCCAATGGTGATCTTTTTTAAGAGGCTTATCAAGGACGCCTCTGGTGTCACGGCAATCGAATATGGTCTGATCTCGGCGCTGATCGTGATCGTTTGCCTGGCGGCCATCAATTCGACCGGTCTCGCCCTCAATCTTAACGGAACCTTTGGCAAGGTTGCCTCCAGCCTGTGAGGTCAAGGCAAGCGACGATCCTTTTGGACAAGTCCGCGCCCGTGTAGACCACGAGCGATCGCCATCGGGGCGATAAAAGCGGCAGAAATAATATTTGTAGACGGGATGGTTGCGACCCTGCGTCTCACCCGGTAAACGTGGGCCAGATCACAAAGACCCGCCATTCGACCCCAGTCATTGCGGGTATCCCGAACGAATAGAACCCGCTCAACCTTAGGGTGGGAGGCAGCTGAGTCTGGTAGAGCGGGTGCTTTGGGAGACGTCGGTAGGTGTTCTATAAGTAACTGATTTAGCAAACTAATCTTTCTGCTTTTGGCGCTTCTGTGCCGGAATTGTGCCAACGGTTCTAGTGCGTCTCGATTGTGCCTTTTCGACCGCTTGCATCGCGGCGCGCACGTCCTCGACATCCGAGCGGACGTAGCGCGACGTCGTCGTGATGTCTCTGTGCCCGAGCATACGCTGCACGGTCCTGAGGTTCTTGTGCGCATTTAGGGTACGTGTCGCGCCGGTGTGACGCAGATCATGAAACCGGAAGTCCTCAACCCCTGCGGCGCCCAGGGCACGTTTCCATTCCTTCCGCCAACCGTCTTGGGTGAACGGGTAGCGCGCGCCCTTTTGCTGGATGAAGCCGGTGCGCGGAATGCGGCGGTTGCGCGCGCACACGTAGGTGAACACCCATTCAGGGTGGTGGTCGCGCTCACGCGATAGTATTGCCGCAACCCAAGGCGTGATAGGGATATAGTGTAGTTCTCCCTTCGGTTTCTTCGACTTAACCCGAAAGACCATTCGGCCGGCATCCCAATCAACCTGTCGCCACCGAAGACCAATGACGTTAGCAAGTCGCACTCCGGTCACCAGGGCGAACCGAACCATTGGATGGAAATCGGGACGAAGCGCCGCGAATAGCCGTTTCTCCTCCTCCTCACTTAATATGTGCTCTCGCTCGCCCACCTGCTCCAAGCGCAGCTTCTGCCAAACGATCTCGGGGACCGAGATCTTCCATAGGTCTCGGGCTCTGTTAATCACCGCACGCAAATGGTGAAGTTCCATGTTGACGGAGCGGTTTGACAACCCGGCCTCCCGCCGTCGCGCCATATAGGTGGTCAGATCGGCGGCGGTTATCTTGCTGAGCAAGACCTTTTCCCCGAGCCCACTCAGCAGCATCCGGTCGAACCTCTTTATGTCGTCGGAAGAACGAGCGTATCGGCCGTGCTCACGCCAGTAGCGAGCGAGTGCTTGCTTCAAACCAAGCTCGGGCTTTTTCCCGGTCAGTGTTCCGAGAAACGCCTCCGCCCGAATTTTTCCGGCGAGAATCTCCGCTTCTTCTTGATTGTGAGTATAAAGGCTGCTGCGAAACCGCTGGCCTCTGACGGTGAAATTCATGTGGTAATGGCGCGAACCGGTGCGGCGCCGGATAAGGCTTGATTGGCGGGTCTCATCCGACCGATTGGATTTTTTTGACTTCGCGTTCAGGCGGTTCTTTGCGTCCCGGGCCTCCGACCGGTTTTTTGCGGCGCGGGCCTCGGCCTCTGTTCGATCCGCCGTCTCAAGGCTTCGTCGAAATCGCCGACCATTTACCGTGTAGTTTTCGTACCAGTTCGGTGATCCGTCGCGTCGCTTAACGAGGCCCGATTCGGTTGCTCGCTTCTTGGGCATTCGCTGTTCAGTCTTTCAGCATAGGCTGCAAAAGGGGCACCGCCTCAATGTGCGCCGCTCGTCCACAGGCACATTGCATGGCCGCCCGATTTCGATCTCGGCAATCACACGGTCGCCATCAAATCGAAAACACCGGCAGACTGCTCCTTCCCTAATTGACGACTGCCAAGGTTAGTGGTCTTTGCCATTGGACCTCCGTATTCACCTGTTGCGCCGGACATTGATCAACGCAATGGCAACAAATGTTCTCCTCTCCATTGTTGCGTCTAAGTGATCATCGTTGCCGGCAAAGCATGCCGGACGAAAATGGTTAACTGCAAGCCATGTTTTACATCGCGATGTCGCCACTGCCCGAAATTGAGATGCTTTTGCCAGATCGTCGGTCAATTTCTACCGGCGCACGGTGCCTGCCCAACCGACGGTGCGCTTAATCGATTGTTGTTCCGCCGCCGATTGGGTTGGAGCTGCCCGCGCAGGCGTCAACCCGAACGCATCAGTTTAGGCGGGGCGCCGGGTTTACGGGGTCAACAATAGCTTCAGTTGCCCTGTAAGCGCGCCGTCATCGTACCGCAAACGCGTTCGAGCACGATGCCGCGCAGCCCCGACTTCAATCCCGAGCTCCACCCGCAGCCGCACATGCGGAACGCCGCTGAATGTCAGCACACCTTAGAGATTGGTGATCCATTCGAGGTGAGGATTGCGAGCCCGGGATCTATCTTGCGAACGTAGTCAATGCCGACTTACCTTTCCGACTCCGGTGGAGCACCCGATGCCCTGATGCTCTTAAAACCTATGACGCGTTGATCGCCGCCGGCGAACCCGACGCAAGGCACACGAAGCGGCCGAGGCGCTGGCGGAAAATGAAACCTCGTTCGCCGCATTGGCAAACGATATCGCCCGATGAAAGGCGGTATCTAAGCTGCCAAGGGGATCCAGCGCCGGTTTGCTTCACCGCACGAGTTGCCAGAGATGACCCAACGGCCGACCGAGGACGAGGGCGCTCAATTGCCTTCGAGTTCTCCAGAGGGAGAGGTCTGATCCATGGGCCACTCCTGGGGGTCAATGCTGCACACGACCCGAGGCGTCGTAGCAGTGATGCTGCTGGGGGATTGGACTGACGGTTCCGAAGCAGACGGTTGATATG
>Ga0310914_10001044_pt1 | contig 17442 bp, 15 predicted proteins | sample GREbulkMGAN108_FD_203450 | JGI IMG/M metagenome (GOLD analysis project Ga0310914, IMG submission 203450) | Lab enrichment of tropical soil microbial communities from Luquillo Experimental Forest, Puerto Rico - GRE.bulkMG.AN108 | ecosystem: Environmental > Terrestrial > Soil > Tropical forest >... | reverse complement strand
CACACATCGAGCTGTCGTGCCCGGTGGCAAAGCGGGGACGGTTTGGAACAGACCGCAACTCGGGCACTCCCGCAATTGCGGCTCGGTCGTGGGTTGGTTCGCAGAGAGCCGCTTCATCGACCGGCTAGCATTGACGCGAGACCGTCGGCGAGCTGGCCGACCGCAGTGCTGATCGCACTCACCTCACCCTGCGTCGCCGGTGCCGAGGGTGGCACAACAAAGCGAAAGTTGCGCAGCACCGGCGCCGGCCGGCCCTTGAAATTGACGCTCGCCTGGGCTTGTAGGACGAGGTTGCCGGAAGCGTCTTCGTCCAATCGCTGCATATTCAGCGCGATGGTCGCGTCGGGCGACACGGATACGGCGCCGCTCTCACTAACTACGGTGCTTTGCGGCAGCCGCTGGCCCAATTCTTCGATCAGGACCCGGCTCAGCATCGCGGCGAGCGGCTCGCCCCACCAGTCGTTCGACATCACATCGAGCCGATAGTTCTCGGACGAGCGCACGATTTCCGAGCGCTCCAGATACCGCGCGATGCTGACCTGCTGCAATGCGATGACCTTGGGTGCAGCGGTCTGAACCTGCCCCTGCACCGGCGCAATCGTGTAAAGCACCGGGCTGGGGGATGAGCAAGCGGTGAGCACCGCCGCCAATAGCAGCGCGGCACGCCTCACTGCGATCATTCGAGCGGCCCTGCGGGCCTGCCCTTGATCAGTGCCTCGGGATGGCGGGCCAAGAGGTCGGCGAGCGCGCGGATCGAGCTGACCGCTTCATTGGCCTGCACCATCAGCCGGTCGAGATCACGATTGAACTTGGTATTGTCGCCATATCCACTGTCGAGCGACAGCACCAATTTATTGGCGCCGGCCAGTGTCTTCTGCAGCGAGGCGACGAGCTCCGGCAATTGCTTGGCATCGAGGCGCTGGATCATACCCTGAGCCGACGCGATCATCCCTGTGAGATCGGTCAGAGCCTTCTTCAATTCCGGACCTTTGGTCGCGTCATTGAACGATGCGAGGATGCCGTCGAGGTTCTTCCCGATTTTTTCGAACGGCATCTGGTTGACTTTGTTGAGGAGGTCGGTCGCCGAGGCGGTGAGCCCGGCGAACCCACCGCCTTCGGTCGCGGGCACGACAAAATCCGGCCCGTCCATCGTCACCTCCGCCGGCGGCTCATCGGTGACGAAATCGAGAGCGACATTCTGCTGTCCGGTAATGAGGCTAGCGCTCTGTAGACTGGCATGCAGGCCCTTCTTGAGGAGTGCGCCTACGGACTCCGCATCGGTCTGGTACACTCGCTGCCCGACACCAACGACTCGCTCCGGCTCGACCTCGTATCGAACAGGTGCCATGACCGTGTCCTTGGCGGCATCGTAGGTAAGCCGCACATCGGTCACTTCACCGACTTTGAGACCGTGGATCGTGACCGCCGAGCCCGGTGCCAAGCCGTTTACAGAGCCAGGGAAATACGAGATCGCGGGGATTTTCCGGGTGTAGGAGGCGGCGTTCGCGGTGTCCCGGTTGGCGAAGAGCGGAAACACATGGCCTTCCGGCGTCTCTGCCGTGTGAATGGCGCCCGCGGGCGTCTCGAACGCGACACCGCCGAGCAACAGCGCCTTCAGCGACTCCATCTGCACTTCGATCCCGGCTCCGCCGAGCTTGATCGAGACACCAGAGGCGTTCCAGAACCGCGTCTGATCGTGGACATAGCCGTCATAGGGCGCGTGGACAAAAGCGTGGATCGTCACATACTCCGCCATGTCAGCGATATCCCAGCCGAGCACCTCACCGACATTGAGGTCGCGGAAAAAGATCGGCGAGCCAACCGAAACGGCGCCGATCCGCTTGGATTTCAGCAGAAAGGATCGTCCCGGAACGTGTGCACTCAGGACAGGCGGATCCTCGCGCCCGACGAAGTCCCGCTTGACCTTGCCGGCCTCTGCCGCCGGCAACATTCCAATATAGGACCCCGAAAGCAGGGTCTCGATGCCGGAAATATTTCCGGCAAACAGCCGGGGTTTTACGACCCAGAAGATGGTCCCGTCGGTCAGGAGCGGGCGGGCCTCGTGGGTCGTGGCGACCGTCACGATGACGTGCGTTTTATCGGGCGCAAGTTCGAGGCTTTTGACTGTCCCGAACACGATGTCCTTATACTTGAGCTGTGATTGGCCGGCCTGCAGCCCTTCGCCGCTCTCGAACGAGATCTTGATCGTCGGCCCTTCCTTCGACAGCGTGTCCCAAGCGAGCCACGCACCAACCGCGACAGCTACCAGGGGCACGATCCAAATGATCGAGAACCGACGTGAGCGGTGTGTCGCGGCCTGCGGGAGGGTCCGCTGCTCGGCGAGATTCGTCATTACCGGTCTCCCCTTGGACGGGAGCACTCCTCCAGCTCTCGTCCCGAATTCAGAGTGTCGCGTCAGATCGAATTCAGGTCAACTGAAGGCGCTGCCCCGAGAGCTCCAAGGGTCGGGTATAATAGGCCGGTTCCATTCGGCACTTCGCACTGAGATCGAACAGTTATTTCCATTCGGGCAGAGAGATGTACTCGGTTCTGTGAGCCGCTGCTATGCATTTTCGGCAAAATTGTGAGATCGGGAAGCCGCAGATGTAGGCCTCGCTGATCCTCCCTGCCTCCGTTCTCTGCGGCTGATATCGCATTGGATCCTTGTTAACTCTGACCGAGAACCGCGCCAACGGGCGCTGTAGACGAGAGTTTTATAGATTTCGGCGACCATCCCGTTCTTGGTATAATCACTCTTTTCCGAGGCCAGTCGCCAGCCGTCGAATTCTTCTCCGCAGACGGCGCGCACGCGAATGAGGGCCGTCTCAAATCGAAAGTCGAGGTCATACCGTGTTGAAATTTTGCCCTGCCAAAAAGGCTTCACCTTTACCGCGACGTGCGCTCCTGATGGGCGGATTTGCCGCGGCTGTCAGTTGCGCTTTTCCCGGAGCCGCTAACGCTGCAACAGCGATCGTATTGCCGCCCGCAGGCGGTAGTCGGCGATTCTCCGTCCAATACAAGGGTTTCGCGATCGGCTCCCACATCGTCTCATATTCGCCGGCGACCGGCGAGATGCGGGTCGACACCGACATCGATCTCTCGGTCAAGGTAGCCTTCCTTTCCGTCTTTGCGTTCCGTCACCGCTCCCAGGAGACTTGGCGCGCGGGGCGGCTGATGTCGCTCAACAGCGAAACGGTGGAGCATGGCGAGAGCCTCCACGTCGAGGGCGCGGCGACGCCGCAGGGATTTCGCGTGATGAGCAAGGCGGGTCCCGTTATTGCATCCCCCGCCACCTTGACGTCAAACAGCCTGTGGACACCGGCGATGCTGGAGCAGGCGACGGTGGTCGACGCGCAACGTGGCGGCATCATTGGCGTCAGTGCGCGCAAGTTCGGGGACGAGCAGATCGTCATCGCCGGACGCCCGGTTGGCGCCACGCGCTATACGTTGATCACTCCCTATTTTGCCGGCACTGTTTGGTACGACAAGGGAAACGTTTGGGTACACGGCGAGTTCGAGCGTGACGGCTCGAAGGTCGAGTATCAGCTTGAGGCGTGAGGCTCGCTCAGCGGCGGACAAGGAGCATTCGGTAATGCCGTTTAGACGACCGCTACGCCTTGCCGCGGCGATGATGGCGAGCACCGTTGCAGGCTGTACGACCGTCTCGGTTGCCCTCGCTCCGACCTCGGTGACTCTCGCCACCGGGACGCCCGGCGGCGTCTATCATCCCGTCGGAAGCGCGATCTGCCAGATGTTTGATCTGGGGGGCACGCATCAGGCGATGCCATGCGTCGCGGTGAGTTCCGATGGCTCGGTGGCGAACATCCGACGCGTCAAGAGCGGCGACGCAAATTTTGGCCTGTCGCAAACCGATGTCGCCTATGCCGCTTTTCATGGTGAGGGACCGTTCGCGGCCGCTGGCCCCGATCCGAAGCTGCGCGTCTTGATCGCACTCTACCGGGAAGCATTTACCGTCGTCGCTCGACCCGATACCGGGATACGCGATTTTCAGGATTTGCGCGGCAAGCGCATCGGCCTCGGGACGAGCGGCGTCGGATATAACTTTACCTACGATGTCGTCCTCGGATTTTACGGCTCGGCGACCTCAGGTCCCGAAACTGTGCTGGAGCTCCCGCCCGCAGAACAGAATCAGGCGCTTTGCGGGAACAAAGTCGACGCGATCATTTTCGAAGCGGGGCATCCCAATGGGCTGACCCAGGAGGCGACGGCGGACTGCCGGGCGAGGCTGGTGCGCGTCGCCGGCCCGCCGGTCGATCGCCTCCTTGCGACGCATTCCGACTACGTCGCCTATGTCATCCCAGGCGGCATGTACCCCGGCAACCCCGACAATGTCCCGACAATCGGCACGCAGGCCGTGCTTGTCACGTCGAGCAATCAGCCGGATGAGCTGTGCTATGCCTTGGTTAAGGCTGTGATCGACAACTTCGCCGATTTCCGACGCTTGCATCCCGCACTCTCTACCTTGGAGATCAAGGACCTAGTGCCCAGCGGATCTGTCATTCCGATCCATCCGGGCGCGCTGAACTATTATCGCGAGGCCGGCCTCGTTCATTAATCACCCCCGCAGGGCCAAAATAGTCGGCCCCGTTGGCACGCCGAGAAGGCTCGAGCTTCAAAACCTGAAGGTGCCGGCAAAGATTGGCCCCCTCATGTGGACGTCGAAGCCAAACCGGCCCTGGCTTCCCGTAATATTGAAATTCAGGCTGCGGTAGCCGAGGTGCAGGTTCCACGATTGGTTGAGGGTATAGTCAATCGTGCCGAGCACCTGCCAATCGATATGCGCGCCGACCCCAAAGCCGCCAACATCGCCATAGCCGGTCAGACCCCAGCCGTTACCGAGGTCCCGGTAATAGCGCGCACCGATCAGCGGGTCGGTCCAGCTACCGGTGCGGTTCAATGCTTGTCCCTGAAGCTGCCCCGGGTTCAGGCTCAGGTCCGACGAGAACCCCCACGCACGAAACCCGAGCCCGCCATCGGCAAACTGCACAGGGTCCTGGAAGAAGCGGTAGAGGGCGATCCCGGTGCCCGTATCCGCCTTTAGCTCGGCATTACCGCCATTAAAGAAAATGTCATGCGTCGTGATCTTAGTGCTCACCGGCAGGTGGATGGCGTCCGTGAGAAAGCCGAGGGCCCCGTAGCGCGCCTCGAACGACCCCATGAACGGCGCCCCATCGAGATGCGACAGCAGATCGATTGTGCTGACATTGGAATTGACTTCCGGCACGCGCTCAAGCGGCGTCAATGTTGTCGCGTGCACGCTCGCCAGCCACAGATAGGGCGTGACAAAAAACTGATATCCATCCGAACCGGAGGCGAGCGCTTCCTGGGCGGAGGCGGTGTTTAGCCCGAACGCAATCCCGGCAACGCTCGCGAAGACTGCGACGACCAGCTTGCAGATTTGCCGCATCTTTTGATTTCTCCTCTCGCATAAGGGCTGCTTCCCGCCATGGCCGTGAACCGAAAGGTCAGTGCGAGTTCGTCGCGTCGAACACGATCTGATCGTATTCCCAGAGCAGCCGGATAAACCTGCGGGCCCACTCGTCATCACCCGCTCCCGCAGCGCCTCGTAGGATCTCGTCGATAGACCGATTGCCGTCGATCTCGGAGAAGATGCGCTGCTGCGCCGCATCGATCGGAAGGGCGAGGTCGGGATAGGTGTGGGCACGGTTGATCAGGACCGCCGCAGAACCGGGGGGCAGCCGATCCTGGATGGACAGGCTCCACGGCAACCGCAAGGGAACGTAGTCCCGCCAGGCATCACCGTCGAATGTGATCGGCTGGCTCGGCTCGAGGCGATCGCAGCGATAGGCGATGAAGTTGTGCCTGGTCATTGTTCCGCGCAATAGCTCGACCGCCGCGTGTTGCAATGGCAGCGTCAGCGAGACAAGGCGCGGGGCGTGAGGCAGCCCAGCGATTGCCCCGCATTGCGGGAGGTAAGGAGCCTGCTCGTACCAGCGCCCAAACGACAGGCCACATCGCTCCAGCCAGGCGTAGACCTCGGGCACAGTGTAGGCACGGTCCTTAGGGTGAAGCAGCGCATCGGCGAGTGCCTCCGGATATGTGAAATCCTTTGCTTTTCTCGAAACGCCGGCGATCGGATGTTCGGAGGAGAGGCTTTCGATAGTGGTGCCGAGTTCCCGCAAATCCCCCTCGGTGGCGCCGATCCCGAGCAAGCGGCAGTACTCCTGCATCATATAGATGCCTGCACGCCCATATCTCGCATAGACCATAACGTGTATTGCGCCATTGGGGGTCAGAATATCGCGCAACGCCCGGAGGCCCAATTCCGGGTCGGGCAAGTGGTGCAATACGCCGGTGCAGACGATCTGGTCAAACACTCGGCCGAGCTCCCCGACCTCTTCGATAGCGAGCCGATGAAGTTCAAGATTTCTCAGGCCGTATTGGTGCTGCAGTTCGCGTGTATGGCGGAGGCTGATTTCGCTAATGTCTATTGCGGTCACATGAGCGTCGGGCTCACGCAACGCGTAGAGGGCGCCCTGAGAGGTGCCGCAACCGGCTACCAGAATCTTCCGATTTGGCCGCAGTTTCTCGCTAGGCCACAATAGCAGCGTTTGTGCGCGCCGCCTGTCCGGGTTGCGATAGAGCTCGCGGTGGCGATCGAGGTTGCGGAGCGGCTTAGGATAGGGGTGAGTTTCGTAAAAATCCCGCACCGCATCATCTCCCTCTCCCCGTGGCCGGAGAGAGGGGTGGGGTGATGGGCTCTTTTCGAGCTCGGACAGGGGAGGTGCCGTGGGCGCGGTTAGGTGTGGGGATGCTCCTGCATCTTTCGGAGTACATCGTCGAGGTTGAAGCTGGCGGCCTTCTGACGCTGCGGATATTCCCGGAAGGTCTGCAGGAATTCCCCGACAAAGGCTTGTGCCGGCACCAGCAGGAAGACGTGATTGACAAACCAATCGTAGTACGTGACCGACGTGATATCGGCGCGCTCGAAGGGGTCGGTGCGGAGATTGAACAGCTTGGGCACGCGCAGCGTGACGAAGGGCTCCGACCAGACCTTCATCGTGCCGGGCTCTCGTTGCTCGGCGAACACGAATTTCCAATTGTCGTACCGCAATGCGACGAGCTGCTGGTCGTCGTTGCAGTAGAGGAACCACTCGCGCGGGCTCTTCTCCGTCTGGCCGGACAAATATGGCACCAGATTATGGCCGTCGAGGTGCACCTTATAAGTCGCGTCACCGATCGTATGGCCTTTCAAAAGCTTGTCTTTGACCTCGGAATCGCCAGCCATCGCGGCAAAGGTTGGCAGCCAGTCGTGGTGTGCCACTAATTCGTTTGACACGGTGCCCGGCTTGATCTTGCCCGGCCAGCGGGCCATGCACGGCACCCGGAAAGCGCCCTCCCAGTTGGTGTTCTTCTCGTTGCGGAACGGCGTCATTGCCCCATCGGGCCACGAAAACATATTGGGGCCGTTGTCCGTCGAATACATGACAAAGGTGTTGTCGGCGATGCCGGCATCGTCCAGCGCCTGCAGCACTTGGCCGACGTTCTTGTCGTGATCGATCATCACGTCGTGATACTCGCTCTGCCAGCGACCCGCCTGACCCCGGCTCTCCGGCTTCACATGCGTGCGGAAGTGCATGTGCGTAAAATTAACCCACGCAAAGAAGGGTTGGCGGGCTTGGGCCTGGCGCTTGATGTAGTCGACGGTGCGAGCGGCAATGTCGTCGTCGATCGTCTCCATGCGTTTCTTGGTTAGCGGGCCGGTGTCGTGGACTGTCTGTTTGCCGACCCTGCCGAACCTCGGGTCGACCGTCGCATCGTCGGTGTCGGTGGCCTTGCAGTCCATCACGCCGCGCGGCCCGACTATCCGAACCTCTCGCGAAAGTGCGGAAAATCCCGCGGGTTCGGATAGTCGGGAAGTTCCGGCTCCTCCTCGGCGTTCAGGTGATAGAGATTGCCGTAAAACTCGTCGAAGCCATGCACGGTCGGCAGGTATTCGTTGCGGTCGCCGAGATGGTTCTTGCCGAACTGCGCCGTCGCATAGCCCAACGGCTTCAAAAGTTCGGCGATGGTGGGGTCCTCTTTGTGGAGACCGACGGTGGCGGCTGGCAGACCGACTTTGGTCAACCCAGTGCGCAGCCCATGCTGGCCGGTGAGAAATGACGCGCGTCCGGCGGTGCAGCTCTGCTCGCCGTAGCAGTCGGTAAAGCGCACGCCTTCCTGGGCGATGCGATCGATATTGGGCGTGCGATAGCCCATCAACCCGTCGCTGTAGCAGCTCAAATTGGTAATGCCGATATCATCACCCCAGATGACGACGATGTTGGGCTTAGCCGCTGCTGCTCTAGTGGATCTCGCCATCTCGATTTCCTTTCGTTGGTCTGGTAGTCTCGCAAGTGCCGTCTTGCTAGGCGAGGCGGAACAGCACCGCGAAGAAGGCGAAAAGGCCGACGCCGATGAGGAGGATCGCGACCGCCATGATCGGCGTTTGCATACCTTCCGTGGTGACGCCGGCGATTGGCGTGAACGGGTCGCCCCATAGATAGCGGACGCCCCACCGGTACTGCCAAATCGAAATCACCAGCGCCAGGACGCCGCACGAGATCAGCGCGAGCCCCAGATATTCCGGCGCGGTTGGAAGATAGCCGGTGCGGGTTCCTGGCGCCTGTTGCAAATGGTTGAGGTACTGGACGATGGCGAAACCAAAGCCGATTAGCGCGACTGCGGTTCTGAGCCACGACATTATCGTGCGTTCGAGTGCCAAGCGGGTGCGGACCCAGGCAAAATGATCAGCCGCGGTTGCCCTGACTTCGAACCTGCCCGCTGCTGGGGCGGTGTGTGGATCCGCCATACCCCCGCCTTCTTCGATTATTGTCGTGCCATCGCGATGCGGATCGCCTCCTCCGGCGAGACGAGGTGATCCGAGCTCTCGGCGGCTTCGCCAATCGCGAGCTGCACCCCCTTGACCGTCCCGTTGAAAGCATTGCCGCGCGAGCCGTAGTCCTGCGAGACCGGCGCGCCGCTGTCTTCTCCAATGTCGCAACCATCGTCGGCAGAGAAAATCAGGGCCTGCGTCATTGGGATGCTGCCTTCACCGGCCTTCTCGCCGTCGACGTAGAGAGTCACTTGACCGCCTTTACCGAGACCGCCTCCGGCATAGGCGAATTCCATGCGCACCTGGTGCTCGCCTGCCGGTAGCGGCCGTGCGGCCTCAACGTAGAAGTGATGCACCCCCGCAACGTTGTAGCAGTATTTGAGCTTTCCTTTCTTCGCGTAAAGGCTCCAGCCGCCGATGTTCGCACCCTGGGCAATGATGACGCCCTCGGCCCCAGTCGCGGGAACCTCGATCTCGGCGGTGACGGAGTGGGACTTATTCTTGATGTTGAGGACGCAGTTCTCCGACAAGCGCCCCATGCCGCCGAATAACAGCTGGGTGTTTCCCTTGATCAGCACCGGGCGTCCGGCAATGTCCGGATTGATCTTCTCGGCAACCCGGTCATCGATTGGCAATGCATTGTAGCGAGTCGCCTCGATCAGCCACAACCGCTGCAGCTCGTGGAGCTTCTCCGGCATTTGCTTGGCGAGATCATTGGCCTGGCTCCAGTCCTTGGTGGTGTCGTAGAGCTCCCAGACGTCGTCATCGAGAGGCACGGTCTTGCGGCCCACCAGCACCCAGGGTGTCCCGTGCTTTGTCACCGCGGTCCAGCCCTTGTGGTAGATCCCGCGGTTACCGAACATCTCGAAGTATTGTGTCTCGCGGCGCTCGGAGGCCTTAGCGTCGTCAAACGAGTACAGCATGCTGACACCCTCGATCGGTCGCTGCTGCACGCCGTTGACCGAGACCGGCTCGGGCAATCCCGCCGCCTCTAGGATCGTCGGCGCCACGTCGATGACGTGATGGAACTGCGAGCGGAGTTCGCCTTTGGCCTTGATGCCGTTCGGCCAATGCACGACGGTGCCGTTTCGGGTGCCGCCCCAATGCGAGGCGACCTGCTTGGTCCATTGGTAAGGGGAGTTCATCGCATGCGCCCAACCGACGGCGTAGTGGTTGTACGACTCTGGTCCGCCGAGCTTCTCGTAACGCTCCATCAGGAATTCCGGGGTCTCCAAGGCTGCCAGGCCATTGAAATTCGCCATTTCGTTATAGGCGCCATTCAAGGTGCCTTCGGCCGAGGCGCCGTTGTCGCCGGTTATGTAAATGATGAGCGTGTCGCCGAGGATGTCGAGCTTCTTCAAGCCATCGATCAGGCGTCCAACATGGTGATCGGTGTACTCGAGAAACCCCGCATAGACCTCCATCTGGCGGCGCAAGATCGGCTTTAGCGCCTCAGGCATCTCGTCCCACGCCGGGATCTCCGCGTGGCGCGCGGTGAGCTGGCAGTCCTCCGGGATGACACCCAGCTTCTTCTGCCGCGCAATGGTCTCTTCACGCAATTTGTCCCAGCCCTGGTCGAACTTGCCCTTGTATTTGTCGGCCCATTCCTTGGGCACATGGTGCGGCGCGTGCGTCGCGCCGGGAGCGAAATAGACGAAAAAGGGTTTGTCGGGAGCCAGCGCCTTCTGCTGCGAGATCCACGTCATCGCCTTGTCGGTCATGTCCGCCATGAAGTGGTAGCCCTCTTCCGGTGTCTTCTTCGGCTCGACCGGCGTCGTGCCCTCGTAGAGCGTGGGGTACCACTGGTTCGCCTCGCCGCCGATGAAGCCGTAGAAATACTCGAACCCGCCGCCGCCGGTGGGCCAAGCGTCGAACGGCCCGACCGGGCTCGTCTCCCACACCGGCACTTCATGGCACTTGCCGAACTGCGCGGTCGAGTAACCGTTGAGCTTGAGAGTCCGTGCGAGAGGCGAGATCGTATTGGGCAACACCGAGCTGTAGCCCGGCGCGCCAGTGGCGATCTCGGTGATGCCGCCCATGCCGCAGGAATGATGATTGCGCCCGCTGAGCAGCGCCGCCCGCGTCGGGGAGCAGAGCGCGGTGGTGTGGAAGCGGTTGTACTTGAGACCACCCGCCGCGAGCTTCTCCAGATTTGGCGTCTGGCATGGGCCGCCGAAGGCACTGTTGGAGCCGAATCCGGCGTCATCGATCAGGATCAGCAGTACGTTGGGCGCGCCCTTGGGCGGGCGCAACTGCTCGATCGGTGGAAATTTTGTGTCCGGATCTTTCGCGTCATAGGTGATCAGCCCGGTCCACTCGGGACTGGGGATCGGAAGATGCGAACGGTGTTTGTTGTCGTTGCTCACGGTGTAATGTCTCCCTTTATTTCGCATTGCTCATTGCGACATGGTCTGACGAACGACGCAGCGGAATTCCACATGGCTCATCGAGGTGTCCCCACCGGCCCCGGATGGCGCGCCGCCGGGCGATAGCGCGGCGCGATCTCCTCCGTTTCCTAATCAGTGAACCGCCGCCATCGCGTTGGCCAATTGTTCGCGGAGGCGTTGCTGCTCTTCAGCGCTGAGCTTTGAGGGTTCGAGAACCGCGACAAATCTCTTGAGCGTGCCGGTAAACCGAAACGGCATTTTGTCCTCGTACGCCTCCAGGACCGGGGTTCCGGTGTCCTCACCGACGTCGAAGGTTTCATCGAGCGAAAAACGAATCCCGATCGTCTGCGGGACCTGCCCTTGTCCGACCTGCTTTTCGTCCACCAGCAACGTCGCTGTCGCTGCCTTGCCGAGACCGCCGCCGGCGTATTCGAACTTGACGCGGACGATGTGATTGCCGGGCGCCAGAGGCTGATCGGAAATAACCCGATATTTGTGCTCCGGCTGATTGGAATAGGCATAGGCGAATTCCGGCTTACCATCCTGCATCAGCAGTGCCCAGCCGCCGTACCGGCCACCCATTGTCGCGAGCACGCCGTTGGCGCCGCCCTGCGGGATCGTCACCTCGGCGGCGATCGTCCAGGATTTGTTTTTGAAGTCCGGCGCGGAACCCTCCGGAATGCGGATCATTCCCGGGAAGTAGACGAACTCGCTGCGGCCTCGGGTCAGGCTTGGCCGGATAGCCGGATCGGCGCGTGACGCGAAGCTCGAATCGAGGGGATAGACATTGTATTTCCTCGCCTCGACATCAAACGCGTCCTGGAGCTCCTTGAGCTTCTCGGGATTTTTTTCGACCAGGTTGCTCGCCTGGCTGAAATCCTCGTTGACGTTGTACAGTTCCCATTTGAAGTCATCGGGGTTGGGCTCTGATCCGATCGTCACCCATGGCAGGCGAAGCGGCGTCGTGCTCGCTATCCAGCCATCTTTGTAGATCGCCCGGTTCCCGAACATTTCAAAATATTGCGTGCCGTGTCGTGTCGACGCCGTGGCGTTATCGAAGGTGTAGACGAGGCTGGTGCCGTCCAGCGGTTTCTGCTCCACTCCGTCCAGCACTTTCGGTGGGGTGATCTTGGCGGCGTCGTAGATAGTAGGCACGATATCGATCACGTGGCAAAACTGCGATCGCAGGCCGCCCTTGTCCTTGATGCGGGCCGGCCACGATATCACCAGGCCATTGCGGGTGCCGCCGAAATGCGACGCAATCTGTTTTGTCCATTGCATCGGCGTGTCCATCGCGTGCGCCCAACCGACCGGATAATGGTTGTAGGTCCGCGGGCCGCCCAGTTCGTCGATCATCGAGAGCAGAAACGGGATGCTCTCTTTGACGCCATTGGCGGCAGTGCCGACTTCGTTTGTCGTGCCCTGTAAGGTTCCTTCGGCGCTCGCGCCGTTGTCTCCCATCATGAAAATGATCAGGGTATTGTCCAGCTGCCCCGACTGCTCCACGGCGTCGAGCAACCGGCCAATATGATAATCGGCGTGCGACAGGGCGCCCGCATACACTTCCATCATCCGGGCGTAGAGGCGCTTTTGGTCCGTCGACAGAGAATCCCAAGCCGGGACCTGCTCCGGGCGCTTGGTCAACTGAGTATTGGGCGGAACGACGCCGAGCTTGATCTGCCGCGCCAGCGTCTCCTCGCGAACCTTGTCCCAGCCCTGGTCGAATTGGCCTTTGTACTTCGCGATCCAATCTTTGGGCGCGTGGTGTGGCGCGTGCGCGGTGCCGGTCGCATAATACAGGAGCGACGGCTTGTTGGGCGCGAGTGCGTGTTGCATCCGCATCCAAGCGATCGCCTTGTCGGCAAGGTCGCGGTCTAGAATATAATTCGGGTCGCCGAGATAAGGCTCGATCGGATTGGTGCCGTCGTACAGCGCCGGGTGCCATTGGTCGCTGTCACCCCCAAGGAACCCGTAGAAGTATTCGAAGCCCAGGCCTGTCGGCCACAGGTCGAACGGACCTGCCTGGCTCGACATCCAGTCCGGCACATTGTGCATCTTGCCGAACCATGACGTATTGTAGCCGTTGTCCTTGAGGACAGACCCCACCGAGCCGGCGCTTTTCGGCACCAGCGAGTTGTAGCCGGGATAGCCGGTCGCGAACTCGGTGATGACACCACTGGCAACCGAATGATGGTTTCGTCCGGTGATCAAAGCGGCCCTGGTCGGCGAACAAAGCGCGGTCGTGTGGTACATGTTGTAGCGCAGCCCACTATCGGCGAGCCGCTGGAAATTCGGCGTCTGGATTGGCCCGCCAAAGGTGCTGGTAGCGCCGAAGCCCACATCGTCCGTCAGTATCAATAGAACGTTGGGCGCACCGGCGGGCGCCTCGACGCTTTTCGGAAAATCGGGCGTTGAGTCCTTCAGGGTACGTCCCATCTTGCCCCGGAACGGCAACTCGGGCTTTGGGAGGATCTCCTGTGACTGCTGCGCCTGCACCGATGGTGCAGTCGCCGAGATCTCTGACACCGCGACCAGGGAAGTGGTGCTGAGCAGCAGCGTGCGGCGTCTCACTCCTTCGCGCTTATTCGTGGGTCCGGTTTCACGATTATCCTTGCTGCTCATAACTTTCTCCCTTCGCGAATGACACAACGAAAGCCGACATGGCTCGTCGAGGTGTCCACCGGCTCCGGATGACGCGCGGCTGGGCGGTAACGGCGGCAGTAATTTGGCGCGCATAGGTGCGAACCGCCCTTGAGCACCTTACGAGGAATCTTGATTTCGGGTTGGCAGGGGTCGTAGCTCGCGTCATCGCGACCGCCCCGCGGGTTCACTGGGATGCAGCAAGCTTTGTGAGCGTTTGCCTCGTGTCGGGGCGAATACCAGTCAGTGGTCCATTCCCAGACATTGCCAATCATGTCGTAGATGCCATAGCCGTTCGGCGGGAATGCGGTGACCGGCGCGGTGCGCTCGTGTCCATCGAGCCTGAGATTCTCGTGCGGGAAGGCGCCCTGCCAGGTGTTCGCCATCTGCTTGCCGCCCGGCGTGAAATCATCGCCCCAAGCGAATTCCGCGCCGTCAAGCCCGCCGCGGGCAGCAAACTCCCACTCCGCTTCGGTCGGCAAGTCTTTGCCGGCCCATTTCGCGTAAGCCAACGCGTCGCTATAAGCGACATGCACAACCGGATGGTCATTAAGGCCATTAAGCGAGGTGCGCGGTCCGTAGGGTCGGCGCCAATTGGCGCCAAACTTGAACGTCCACCACTGGCTCCAGTCGCGCAGATCGACCCGATGCTTTGGCGGATTAAAAACGAGCGAGCCGGCCTTGAGCATGTTTGGCAGAGCACCCGGATAGTCCCGTGGATCCGGCGGGATTTCTGCGAAAGTGACATGGCCGGCCGCCCTAACGAATTCGCGAAATTGGCGATTTGTCACAGGAGTGCGATCAATCCAGAAGCCGTCGACCGTCACGCGGTGGACTGGCGCCTCCTCAGCATAGTGCCTGTCCGACCCCATGCGGAAGGTGCCGCCGGGAAGCCAGACCATGTCGGCACGGCGCGAGCCTTCTGGCGTCGCGTTTTGCGGCCGATCCGGGGCGAGAGCGTCAACATTTGTCATGCCGCACCTCCGGCCTGGGAAGCAGGCCAGTGTAAGACCTCGAGCACGCGCAGACTATGCATCATGATCTGCACGGCCAGTGCGGCCTGAAGTACCGCCAACACCCACCCAACAACCGGCAACACTCCGGCAATGCCATGCTTGAGAATCGCTTCGGTGTTCCACAGTGTCAGCAGGTTGAGCGCCATCACTCCGAGCAAGAGTGCAATAACGATCGCCTGATGAGCCAGATCATGCTGGTACAGAACGATAGGTACCGCGATGGCGGCAATTCCAGGCGCCGTCACGATTGCCGGTATCGCCACCGGAAAAACCGCGATCGCAGGCGAGGGCAGAGACGGGCCGGTTTCCCGGTTGGCTGTCGCAGGTGTGCTTGGTGGCGTCTGCATGATAATCCGCAGCGCCTGGTAAAAGAGGATGATGCTGGCGGTAATTGAAATCGCCGGCGGAGAGACATGCCAGTTCGTCAGAACGAACGGTCCGAGCAACGCAACGCAAAGAACGATGACCGTGGCGACCATTACGGCTTGCCGCGCCACGGTTCGCCGAAAAGCAGGCTCGGTTCCGCGCGTCGCCCGGGCGAACGGCAGGATCGCCTTGAGCGGTCCAAGCGTGAGAAAGAAGAGAATGCCGATGTCCCCATAACTCAACTCGAAGACCATAGGCACCCACACCCCTCTATCCTCACCATCGTCCGAGTACAGCGCCGTCAGTTGCTCGAGGAAAGCGGCCTCGGTCTAACAGCAAGCCGACTCACAATATCGACCAACTGGGTGTGCGCGGCGGTGGCCGGATCGCGGAATTCGTCGATCGAATGGGCGTCGGCCAGCTTGCTCAGCTTGACCAGTTCGAGGATCCGTTGCCGCCGGTTCAGCGGGAGTTCCGACGGCCGGCTGGTAAACAGGATGTGTCCCAGTTCGCCTTCGCCAAACAGATGATTGAGCTCGGTCGCTGTGACATAGATCAAGAACAGGACGAATATCCAAATCTGGATCGCGGCGAAGCGATGCCAGTCAAAGGTTGCCACCATGTGCGGCAAAAAGGTGCCGAGCGGATGGTGTTCGACCAGCCAGAACTTGATCCAGTGTTCGAGCAAGCGGGCAATAAACACAATGGCCCAATAAAACACCGTCTTGTATAGGATCGGGCGGATCAGCGGCGCGCGATCATAGCGCCGGATCGTGCGTATCGCGTTGGCGACCAGCACCGCTTTTCCCACAACGAGCGCCCCGGCGGTAACGATCAGAAAGCTGGCGAATGCCTCGCCGTAATCGGCAAGGAGCAGGTTCGTCGTCAGCACGATCAGGTTGAAGCCGATAAAAAAGAAGATCGTCGGCGGTATCATTTCGAGAAATTCGCGTAGCAAGAATGCGCCCGCTCGGCGTGCAAATCCGCCGGATCCGGCATTTGGTTCCGCCGGTGCCTCGAGTTCAGCTGGCTCGTGACTGTCGAGAACAGGTGCGCTCCTCATCTGCTGTCTCCTGATTCGCGCTTCAGCCATGTCAGGTTACACGAACGACGCCGCGACGTCGCTACGGCAGGCGCGCTTCCCATCCGCTTTCTCCTTACCGACCGAGCCGGGCCAGCGCCGTGCGCAGCGGAGCGCCGGAAACTTGAAGCAGCCCCTCAAACAACCGGTCGAGCTCGAGGATCAGAAAAATCGCACCGGCGACGGACAGCGCACAGACACAAAGAACAGCGATTACGGTAGCGTTGCGCCGAGCGAAGAGACCGAAGCTTGCGAAGATGATACACAGCCAGAACACCAGGACCACCAGGAACGGTAGGGGGATGGAGCTGCCCAAATTTTCGAACAGCAGCAGGCGCGTGCGCCCTACGTCCTGCGCCGTCGTCAGCGCTTGGCTTCGCAGCGAGCGCTGCATGTCGTTCTGCGGCGACAGCTCCTCGATTTTGACCGCGAGAGCTTCGACCGGCTGTGCGTTTGGGTCAATCGATATAGGCCGCGTGCCCTCGGCTGGCCAAAATCGTTCCACCACGGTGGCGACCGAGTCCCGGAGCAAAGACCGTGCATCCTTTGTCTCCGGCCCGTAGCGGGCTAAAGCGCGGTCGAGTAGGATGATATCGGCGGAGGCTTGGACCAGTTGGTTGCTTCGCGTATCGAAGGCGCTCTTTGCCGAGGCAACCAGCAGACTGAGAACGAGCGCGGACATCGTTGCGATCAGCGCGACCCCGAGCTTTACGACATCCTTCGATTCCGTGCTTAAGTGATGCTCGGGCAATGCTTCGCGTACAAACATGGCGAACAGCGCGCTCCCAAATACCAGCGCAAACACGATTAAGCCGATCGAGATAGCACTCACGGCGCGCTACAGACCGACGCTGCTCTGCATGATGCCGCCGTCGGCGAAGATCGTCGTTGCCGTCAGATAGCTCGCGCCATCTCCAGCGACGAAGCCGACGACGCTGGCGATCTCTTCCGGGCGCGCCATGCGCCCTAGCGGTATCGCTGCATCGAGACGCGCGAGCTTGGCCGGATCGTTCGTCGTCGCGAGGTTGATCGGGGTTGCCACCGCACCGGGCCCGACTCCGACAACAAGGATGTTGTGTCTGGCAAGCTCGACGC
>Ga0310914_10001039_pt1 | contig 17459 bp, 11 predicted proteins | sample GREbulkMGAN108_FD_203450 | JGI IMG/M metagenome (GOLD analysis project Ga0310914, IMG submission 203450) | Lab enrichment of tropical soil microbial communities from Luquillo Experimental Forest, Puerto Rico - GRE.bulkMG.AN108 | ecosystem: Environmental > Terrestrial > Soil > Tropical forest >... | reverse complement strand
GTTCGACAACAGGTTCGAACCCGCTTCGTCTCCGACGGTCGTCATCGCTCTCGACGAGGAAACCTATCGCACGCCGCCGTTCGAGAACCTCTCGACCAGCTTCATGACCGGCGAGATTGGTCGCACCATCGCGGCCGCCATCGACGGTGGCGCGCGCGTGGTCGGGTTGGACATCGTCTTTCCGACATCGGTCGAGCTGTCCACGCTGCCCTATCGGGAGAGCACGCTGGGCGCGCTGCTGCCCGGGTTCGACAGCGATTTTCTCGGCTCGCTCTATGACGGCGGCCATGCGGGCAAGCTGGTGCTTGGCTGGATCCAGCTGGGCGACCATGTGTTCCTGCCGGCGCCGGCGCAACGGCTCGCGGTTGGAGGAAACGACAACCTGCGCGCACTTGCGGTGTCCGTCGATGCCGACGAGGTCGTGCGCAGGGTTCCTCTGACCGTCATGTCCAACGGCAAGCCGGTGCCGGCTTTCGCGCTCGAGCTTGCCGCGCGCGCGCTCGGCGAGAAACCGCAGCTGCAGCCAGGCCAGCCCATCACTCTCGACGGGTATCGCGTACCCACCGTTCCGCCGAGCCGGATGACGGTCAATTTCGAGGGCGGGGCGCGGGACATCCCGACCTATTCGCTGGCCGACCTGCGCGCCTGCCTTGAGCGCGGTGACGAGAGCTCCAAGGCGTTCTTCCGACGCAATTTCAACGGCAAGGTCGTGATCCTCGGCGAAGTGCAGCTGACCGAGGATCGCAAGGTGACTTCAAAGCGGTTTGCCGTTGCGCCGGAGAGGCCGACGGTCGAACGGTGTGCGCTTCCTCCTCCTGCGGCCACGGAGTTCGTGGCGCGCACCATCCCCGGGGCTTACATTCATGCGACCGCGGTAAACAACCTGATCCGCCATGACGCGTTGATCGAGACCGGGCCGCTCTCGACCGGCATCCTCGCTGCCGCCTTCGCGACCATGCCGGCTTTCGCTGCTCTGCTGGCGCCGCCGATGGCCGCCGCCGCATCTTTTCTGGTGCTCGCCGGCGCCGGGACGCTCGCCGCGGTCGCGGCCTTCCAGTACCAGGCGCTGGTGCTGCCGCTCTTGGAATCGCTGCTCGCGGGTCTTGCAGCGCTGTTCATGATGATCGCCTTTCGCCTGGCGGTGACCGACAAGACCCAGAGGATCCTGCGCCGCAGCTTCTCGCTCTATCTCGCGCCGGCCGTGATCGAAAAAATGCTCAGCTCGGGCAAGCTTCCCTCGCTCGGCGGCGAGACCCGCCGCGTCACCATGTTTTTCTCGGATATCGCCAGCTTCTCCGCGCTGGCCGAGAAGACGCCGCCGGCAGAGCTCGTGGCGCTGATGAACGTCTACCTTTCCGCGATGACCGATATCATCGAAGCGCACGGCGGATTTGTCGACAAATACGTAGGCGATGCGATCGTCGCGGTCTTTGGCGCCCCGGTTGCCGACGATGACCATGCCGCGATGGCCGTGCGGGCGGCGCTTGCCTGCTGCCGGCGGCTTGCGGAGCTCAACCGCAGCGCGCCTGCATTGCAGGGTCGTGTGCTGGCCCACAGGATCGGCCTCAATTCCGGGGAGGCGCTGGTCGGCAACATCGGATCGGGCCGGCGCTTCAACTATACCGTCATCGGCGATGTCGTGAACCTCGCGTCCCGCCTTGAAGGCGCCAACAAATATTATGGCACGTCGATCCTGGCATCCGAAGCAACCGCGATCCTCACCGGCACGGCGGTGCGATGGCGCGAGATCGATACGGTCAAGGTGCTCGGCCGTGCGCATCCGCTTCGCGTCTATGAGCCGCTCGCGCAGGCGGGCGAGGAAAACCCGCAAGAGTCGCAGAACGCGCAGGTCTATGGCGAGGCACTGGCGCACTGGCGCAAACGCGAATTCGCGGCCGCCGCGCAGGCGTTCGCGCGCATGGCCGATGCCGATCCGCCCGCGAGGCTGTTCATGGCACGGGCGCAGAAGCTCGCGCAATCGCCGCCTCCCCCGGATTGGCAGCCGATCAGCGTCCTCGAGGCCAAGTAGCGCCGAGATTCTTGTTGCCCCTCACCCCTCCCTCTCCCCGTTGAAGAAACGGGGAGAGGGAGTGAAACACCGTGCACGCATCCTATCGTGCGACCGACACGGATCGTGCACTCCCTCTCCCCGTGCTTACGGGGAGAGGGTTGGGGTGAGGGGCTTTTTCCGGCATATTTCGACTTATTTGATGAATTTCATCCAATCGATCGTCTAGATCGACTTCCAGAAGACGACACGCGCGGCGCCGCGTCCCGCATAGTCGGCAAGCACAGGTGTGCCATCCGGGTTCGGCTCGCCGAGCAGCTGCATCCCGAGGCTCTTGTGGAAGGCGATCGACCCTGCATTGGACGGCGTCGTGATGGCCTTGACGTGCTTGGCGCCGGCGCGCCTCGCGAATTGCACGAAATGGTCGACCAGGCATGCTGCCAGATGCCGCCTGCGCGCGGATGCCCGCACGGCGACCAGGTGCACGTACCCTACCGCCTCGGTCTGGGAGATAAAACCAAACAAATAGGCGGCGACCTTCGCCCCGTCGCGAATCACGAACGCCGAGTTGCCGAATTCATGGATCAGGAAAGGGTGGTGCAGAGAACGAACGTCGCGCCCGTCCCAGAATTCCGCCACCTCATCGAGAATCCGGATGTAGTCCTGCTGCGTGCAGGCTGATATCGCTATTTCCTCGTCCACGGGATTAAAGCGCGCTGCAATGAGGTTGATTCCACGAGGGGTGCAACTGGCTCGATCACCTCTCCCCGGCGGGGAGAGGTCGGCGCCGAAGGCGCCGGGTGAGGGGGTTGCGACGCCTGTTTATCACTCCGCCGCTTCGCGCAGCGGCCGCGGATAAATCGAGTCATAGAGCTCGGGCCGCTGCCACTGCGGGCCGAGCAGGCCCTGCTTGACCGCGCACAGCTGCGACGAGCCGACCTCATCGCGGGTCGCGCGCAGGTAGCGCACGCGCTCGAGGCTCACCTCGACCACGCCGGTGCCGGCAATGGTGCTCTCGAACAGGATCTCCTCCGGCCCCGCCACCATGGCAAGCCCGCGTTCGGAATGATCGAACAGGTTCTGCGTGGTCACCACCAGCGCGAGGTTCTCGATGGCGCGCGCCCAGATCAGCGTGCGCCAGGTGGCCCACAGCTTGTTCTTGTCCTTGCCCGCCGGCATGAAGATGAGTTCGGCGCCGCGCAGCGCGAGCGCGCGCGCCACTTCCGGCATGTACACCTCGCTGCACATCGCAAGCCCGACCTTGCCGTGCACGGTGTCGAATACCGGAAATTCATCGCCCGGCACCCATTGAAATTCCCAGGCGGTGCCGCCGGTGTAGATCCAGGGGCCGTTGGGATGCGTGCGCCGGTAGCGCGCGGGCGCGCGGCCGTCGGGATAGGCCATGCAGATGAGGTTGTAGGCGGTCGCGGCCGCGGCATCGATGGGCGCGATGGTGCCGAATATCGCGTGGGTCCTGTGCCTCGCCGCCGCCTCCACGAGCGCCGCGGTGGGATCGAAGGTCGCCGGCATGCGCCACGGACCAGGATAGGTTTCGGGGAAGCACACGAAATGCGCCCCCTCGCCGGCCGCGCGCTCGATGGCATGCACGGCGTCGGCAACGTTGGCCTCGTCGGTCCCGGGCCGATGGCAGATCGGCGCCACCACGGCTATGCGGAAGGTCATGGGGTTGCTCCGTCCTCGCTGATGCCGGCGAGCGGCAAGATTGGTGTCGTCCTATCCGAAGGTCAAGCAAGCAAAACCTGTTCAACTTATAGTTGAATAAAATAAATATATTAATCAAAAGATGCAATTTTGCGAATTAGAGGAATACGCTAAGCATCAGCCACAAATGACTGTTTTGAAATGGAATCCATTCCACCATCACCTGACCATCCCACCGTCGTTGCGCGGCTCACCACCGATGCGGCCACCGCCGCTCGGCTCCACAACGCGCTTGCCGAATGCTTCGACGGAGAGACCGTTTGCGTCTCGATTGCGGAGGAGAAGGAAGGCTGGTCGCTCGCGCTGCATTTCCGTGACCGACCGGACGAATCCGCCGTCCGCGCGCTCATCGCGTCGGTCGCAGGGCCAGCCGCCGTGCGAGACCTGCGCTTTGAGGTGCTCGCATCCATCGACTGGGTGCGCGCGAGCCTCGAAGGCCTCAAGCCGGTCGAGGCGGGTCGCTTCGTCGTGCATGGGGCGCATGACCGCGGCCGCATTGGGATCAACCGCATTGCCATTGAGATCGAGGCGGGGCTCGCCTTCGGCACCGGCCATCACGGCAGTACCCGCGGTTGCCTGCTCGCGCTCGACCGCATCGCGAAGGCGAGGCGCCGCACACGCAGCGCCGTGCTCGACATCGGCACCGGAACCGTCGTGCTCGCCATCGCTGCAGCCAAGGCGCTGCGGCGGCCGGTGATCGCAGGCGATATCGATCCTCGCGCGGTGGCGACGGCGCGCGCCAATGCGCGCATCAATCGCGTCGCCAGCAATGTTCGGGTCGTGCATGCCGCCGGCGCCGCCGACCGGCGATTACGCGAACGCGCGCCCTACGCCGTGATCTTTGCGAATATTCTGCTCGATCCGCTCAAGGGGCTCGCAACGCCGATGGCGAGGCTCACCGCGCGCAATGGATGGGTCGTGCTCTCGGGGCTCCTCAATGCGCAAGCCGCGGCGGCGACCGCGAGCTACCGCGCGCGCGGTCTCGCGCTCGCGCAGCGCATCGTGCTTGCGGGCTGGACGACGCTCATTCTCGCGCGTCGCGGCCATGTCACACGAGCATTGCCGCGTCAGCGGACACTCCATAGATTGCCGCCATGTTCGAAGCCCGCTTCCAGTCGTTCGAGGATCCGCCCGAGCGGGCCGCGAGCGCGCCACGCATGGCCGCGTTGCGCGCAGAGCTCGCGCGCCGTGGACTGAGCGGCCTGGTCGTTCCGCGCGCCGACCGTCACCAGGACGAATATCTGCCCGCCTGCGAGGAACGGCTCGCCTGGCTGACCGGCTTTACCGGCAGCGCCGGCGCGGCGATCGTGCTATCCGATCGCGCGGTGCTCTTCGTCGATGGCCGCTACACGATCCAGGCTCGCCAGCAGGCGGATGCGTCGCTGTTCCTCATCGAGCATCTGATCGAGAACCCGCCGGATCGCTGGATCGAGACAAACCTCGCGAGCGGCGACCAGCTCGCCTACGACCCTTGGCTGCATACGGTGGAAGGTGCTGAGCGCATCCGGAAGGCATGCGCGGCGGCCGGCGCCACGCTGATTGCAACCGAGCGCAATCTGATCGACGAAATCTGGACCGATCGCCCCTCTCCTCCGCTCGGTGCCGTGACGCTGCATGCGTTGCGCTTCGCGGGCGAGCCGGCAGAGCACAAGCGCGAGCGCATTGCCTCCGAGCTCGCCATACTGCGTGCCGATGCGCTTGTCATTTCCGATCCGCACGCGGTCGCCTGGACCTTCAATATTCGCGGCGCGGACGTTGCCCACACGCCGCTTCCGCTCTCCTTTGCGATCGTTCCCAGACAGGATCGGCCGTCCATCTACATCGACGGGCGCAAGCTTTCCAACGAAGTGCGCAGCCATCTCGAAACCCTTGCCGAGGTGCGCCCGGAAGGCGCCTTCGAAAAGGCGTTGACCGCGCTCGGCCGGCAAAAGCTCCGCGTTCGCATCGACCAGGCGACCGCGGCCGACGCTCTCGCCTCGCTCATCCGGAGCGCCAGCGGCACGCTCCTGCCGGGGCCCGATCCGACCGCGCTGATGAAGTCGGTGAAGAACGAGGTTGAGATCGCCGGTGCGCGCGCCGCTCATGTTCGTGACGGCGCCGCGCTGGTGCGTTTTCTCGCCTGGTTCGATGATCGGGCAGCGGCAGGAGGCCTCAGCGAGATCGAAGCCGTTGAGGCGCTCGAAAGCTTCCGGCGCGAGGGAGGCCTGCTCAAGGACATCTCGTTTCCTACTATTGCCGGCGCAGGACCCGACGGCGCCATCGTGCATTATCGCGTCACGCTGGGAACGAACCGACCGATCTCGGCTGGCGAGCTGTTTCTGATCGATTCCGGCGGCCAGTACGAGGACGGGACCACCGACGTGACGCGCACCATCGCGGTCGGGGAGCCCAGTGCGGAGATGCGCGAACGCTTCACCTTGGTGCTCAAGGGGCACATTGCAATTGCGCGCTCGGTCTTTCCGGACGGCACCACCGGCGCGCAGCTCGATTCCTTCGCGCGGCGCTCTCTGTGGGAGGCGGGGCTCGACTTCGACCACGGCACCGGCCATGGCGTCGGCAGCTACCTCTCGGTGCACGAGGGCCCCGCGCGCATTTCCAAGCTGGGCGCGACTGCGCTCAAGCGCGGCATGATCCTCTCGAACGAGCCTGGCTACTATAAAACCGGCGCTTACGGCATTCGCATCGAGAACCTTGTGCTGGTGGTCGAGGCGCGCGGGGTTGCCGGAGCGGAAAAGCCGCTCAATGCTTTCGACACGCTTACGCTTGCCCCGATCGACCGGCGGCTGGTGGTGACCGAAATGCTCAGCGGCGAGGAAACGGGCTGGCTCGACCACTATCACGCGCGCGTGCTGGCAACGTTGTCACCCGTTCTGGACACGGCAACCACGGCGTGGCTTACGGCAGCCACCCGGCCGCTCGGGCTGCGATGAACGGCGGTTAGTTGCTTGCTTGAACGACCGCCAAGCGGCACGGCACGTCCCGACGCGCGGCGCACGCCGCTGCGGCTGCTTGCGCTCCTGGTAGCGATGGCCGGGGTGAGCTCACTCTCCCTCAACATCCTGGTGCCCGCCATCCCCAGCCTGGTTACCAAGTTCGCGGCCGACCCCGCCAGCGTCCAGCTCACCGTCTCGCTCTACATCATGGGCCTTGCGCTGGCGCAGCTGGTGTTTGGTCCTTTGTCGGATCGCTTCGGCCGACGCGGGGTCGTGCTCACCGGCCTTGCGCTCGCGAGCATTGCAAGCACCTCGGCCATCTTCGCCGGCGGCATCGCAAGCCTCGTTGGCTGGCGCCTTCTGCAGTCGCTCGGTGCATCGAGTGGACAGACCATTGGGCGAGCGATCATCCGCGATCTCTACGAGCGCGATCGCGCCGCCTCCATGATCGGCCTGGTCACGTCAGTGGTAGTCCTCATGCCAATGGCGGCGCCGCTCATTGGCGGCATACTCGATACGCTGTTCGGCTGGCAATCGATCTTCGTGTTTTCCGCGGCCGTGTCTGCCTTCGTGTTTGCCTGGGCCGTGATCGCGCTGCCCGAGACGCGCAAGATCGCTGCCATCCCGGGCGAACGAAACCGGCTTGCTGGCGACCTGCGGGCGCTCGCCGCGAGCCCGCGCTTCTTTGGGTACGCTCTGTGCGCCGGGCTTGGTTCGGCGCCGTTCTTCAGCTTTCTCGGCGGCGCGCCCCATGTGGTCGTGAGCATGCTGGGGCGCACCTCCGCGGAATACGGTCTTTGGTTCTTCATCCCTTCGCTCGGCTTCATGGCCGGGAATTTTGTGGTGTCGCGACTTGCGACGCGGCTCGGCATTGATGCCATGATCTGGTGGGGGATCGCATTCACGGTTGCCGGCGCGCTCCTCAATCTCGCTGTCTATGTCGCCCTGCCGGGCTGGGAGATGGCGACCATCTTCCTTCCCCAGATCATCATCGGTGTAGGCAACGGCCTGCTGCTGCCCACCGCGGTCGCCGGTGCGGTCAGCATCCGGCCGCAGGTGGCGGGCACCGCCTCTGGGATGACCGGTTTTATCCAGATGACGATCTGCGCCGGCGCCGCCCAGCTCGCGGGGCACCTGGTCGCGCGTGCGTCGGACGCAATACCGATGCTGTTGCTTATCTTGCTCTTCGGCATTGCAACCGCGACGGCAGCAGCCGTGCTGGTGACTCGGCGCTGACGGCTCGTCGTGGAACTTTGCCCCCTCTCGCGGAGTTCCCCTGCCCAAAATTCGGATTTGGACATGTGGAAACCGGTCTTGCGAAGAGGGGCATGCTCAAACAAAGAGGAAAGCTACCGTTATGCTGACGACCATTCTCATCCTCGTGCTGATACTTGCCGTAGTCGGCGCCCTGCCGCACTGGGGCTACAGCCGGGATTGGGGTTACGGGCCTGGTGGCGCGGTCGGCCTCATTCTTCTGATCATCATTGTGCTCGCTCTTACCGGCCGCATTTGAATTCGATTCACACGTGGAGCCGGTCGCCCTGAATGCGCGTTCGCGCGCTCACCGTCTTTCGCTGACCAGCTCGAACCATTCGTCCTCGGTCAGGATGGCCACTCCCGCATCCCGCGCCTTGCCGAGCTTTGAGCCTGCACCGGGACCGGCGACGACATAATCGGTCCGCTTCGACACCGAGCCTGCGACTTTGGCGCCAAGCCGCTCGGCCATCGCCTTCGCCTCCTCGCGCGTCATCTTCTCGAGCGAGCCGGTGAAGACCACGGTTTTCCCCGTGATCGTGGAATTTGACGCCGGCTTCTCGGCATCCAGGATACTCACCTGTGCGGTGAGGCGCTCGACAATGCCGCGATTGTGCTTCTCTCCGAAATAGGCGGCGATGGCATCGATCACTGTATCGCCGATCTGGTCGAGGTTATCCATTTCCGCGCGGGTCTCGGCGTCGCCGGCAACCACGTCAATGCAGGCCCGGTGGAAGACCTGCCACGATCCATAACCGCGCGCCAGCGCGCGCGCAGTCGTCTCGCCAACGTGACGCATGCCGAGCGCATAGATGAAGCGCTCGAGCGAGATTTCACGGTGCGCTCTGATGGAATTGAACAGATTGCGGACCGATACTTCTCCGAACCCTTCATGCTCCTGCAGCTGGATCGCCGCATTGCGACGTTCCAGCGTGAAAATATCCGCGGGCTCCTCCACCCACTTTTGCTCAAAGAACAGCTCGATCTGTTTTTCCCCCAATCCCTCGATGTCGAAGGCGCGGCGCGAAACGAAATGCTTCAAATGCTCGACCTTCTGAAACGGGCAGGCAAGCTCCCCGGTGCAACGCGAGCGTGCGCCTTCCTCGCCTCCGGCAATCGCCTCCCGCACTATCGGGGTCTTGAGGGGGCACGGGCACGTTTTCGGCATATGGTAAGGCCTCGATCCCCGGGGCTTGTGCGCGACCACGCCCAGCACCTGGGGGATTACGTCGCCGGCGCGCTGGATGGTCGCGGTGTCGCCTTCGCGCACGTCCAGGCGTTCGATCTCCTCTTCGTTGTGGAGCGTCGCGTTGGAAACGACCACGCCGCCGACCGTCACCGGCTGAAGGCGCGCAATCGGGGTCAGCGCGCCGGTGCGACCAACCTGAATATCAATCTTGTTGATGATGGTGGTTGCTTTCTCGGCCGGAAATTTGTGTGCGATCGCCCAGCGTGGATTGCGTGAGACGAATCCGAGGCGCTGCTGCCAGTCGAGACGGTCCACCTTGTAGACCACGCCGTCGATATCGTAACCGAGCGTCGCTCGGCGCATTTCGAGGTCGCGATGAAACGCGATGAGCTCATCGACGGTTTCGCAGATTCTGGTCAACGGATTGACGGTAAAGCCTGTGTGCGCGCTCCACTCCAGCATCCCCGATTGCGTCTTGGCCGGAATGCTCGACATCTGGCCGTAGGAATAGGCAAAAAACCGGAGCGGGCGCGACGCGGTAATGGATGGATCCAGCTGGCGCAAGGATCCTGCCGCGGCATTGCGCGGATTTGCGAAAGTCTGCTTGTTCTCCTTCTGCTGGCGCTGGTTGAGCGCTGCGAAGTCGGCGTGGTTCATATAGATTTCACCGCGGATCTCGCAGACCTCAGGAATGCTGCTGCCGGTGAGCGTGCCCGGAATGTCGCGGATAGTGGCAACGTTGGCGGTCACGTCCTCCCCTTCGAACCCGTCGCCGCGCGTCGCCGCTCTGGCGATCCTGCCGCTCTCATAACGCAGCGAGCATGACAGCCCGTCGATCTTGGGCTCGGCCATGAACGCCAGCCTCTCATCCTGCGGCAGCCGCAGGAACCGGCGCACCCGTTCGGCAAATTCGGCGACTTCGTCATCGGAAAATGCATTGCCCAGTGACAGCATCGGCACCGCGTGGCGCGCCTTGGCGAATTTCTGCGCGGGCGCCGCCCCGACGCGGCGCGAAGGCGAATCCGTCCGCGCCAGGCCCGGAAAACGCCATTCGATCTCTTCGTTGCGCCGGCGCAGCGCGTCGTAGGCGGCGTCCGAGACCGTCGGCGCATCTTCTTGGTAATAACGCTTATCGTGGTCGGCGATCTCGGCTGCGAGTCGCCTGAGCTCGGACCTGGCCTGCGCTTGGCTGAGCTTCTCGACGGGAATGCTGCTGGTATCCGGCAAGCTGTTATCCGGTGGCCTGGAGCAGACGCTCGGCGGCTGCGCGCGCCTCGGCAGTGATCTTCGCTCCGGCGAGCATGCGCGCTATCTCCTCCCTGCGCGTTTCGGCGGCCACCTCGGTGACGCGGGTGGCGACGCGTCTGCCCCTCTCCACCGTGCTCTTGCTGATGAGATAATGCCGGTCGGCGCGCGCCGCCACCTGCGGTGCATGGGTCACGGCGATCACCTGGGCGCGACCGGCAAGCCGCGCCAGACGCACCCCGATGGCGTCAGCTACCGCACCGCCCGCCCCGGTATCGATCTCATCGAAAACAAGCGTCGGCGCGGATCCCCGGTCGGCCAGCACCGCTTTCAATGCCAAGAGGAAGCGGGCAAGCTCGCCACCCGAGGCGATCTTCATTAGCGGACCCGGCCGAGTGCCGGGATTGGTTTGCACCCAGAACTCGATGTGATCGATGCCGTGCGGGCCGCCGGCATCGGGCGCACAGGCGATCTGGACCGAAAACGCCGCCCGCTCCAGCCGCAACGGCCTGAGCTCGGGGTTGACGGATCGCTCCAGATTTTCGGCGGCTGTCTTTCGCGCGCGGGACAGGGCGATTGCGGCGTTGCGGTAGTGATCGGTCGCATCGCGGGTGGCATCTTCCAGGGCAGCAAGTCTCGCGGCGCTTGCGTCCATGCCACGCAGGTCGGCGGCATAACGAGCGCCCAGCGCATTGAGGTCATCCACCGGAACGTTGTACTTGCGTGCGGCTGCGCGCAAGCCGAACAGGCGCTCCTCGACGCGTTCAAGCTCGAGCGGGTCGCAATCGCCGGCGCGCAGCGCGGCTGCCAATTGTCCGCGCACTTCGTCGAGCGCGCGCAATGCGGCATCGAAAGCCTTCACCACCGGCTCGATCAGGACTGGTGCCTGGGCACAGCGACGCTCGAGCCGTCGTGCCGCGGCCGCGAGCATCGGCAGCGGAGAATGTGCGCCCGCCACGGCCTCGTGGGCATCGCGCAGATCGACGACAACCTTCTCCGCCTGCATCATGAAAGCCCGCTTTTGCGCGAGCACTGATTCTTCCGATGCTTGCGGATCAAGTCGCGCGAGCTCCTCGAACGCGTGGCGCAGCCAATCCGCCTCACGCTGCGCTCGCTCGACCTCTTCGCGCTGATTGACAAGCTCTTTCTCGCGAGCGCAGCGCTCCTCCCACAGCTGCTCGACCTTTGCCGCATCGTCATCAAGGTCGCCGAAAGCATCGAGCAACCGGCGGTGGAACTTCGCATCCACCAGAGCGCGCTCGTCGTGCTGCCCATGGATTTCCACGAGGGCCGCTCCCAGCGTCCGCAGGGTTTGGGCGCTCACCGGCGCGTCATTGACAAAGGCACGCGTGCGCCCGTCGGCGAGCTGGATACGCCGCAAGATCAGCTCGTCCTCCGCCGCGATACCGTTCGTTGCCAGCAGCTCGCGCACCGGGTGTGTTGGCGGCGGCTCGAACAAGGCGGTGACTTGGCCCTGCTCGACCCCGTGGCGCACCAGCGCTGCATCGCCGCGGGATCCAAGCGCAAGCGCAAAGGCGTCGAGCAGAATCGATTTTCCCGCACCGGTCTCGCCCGTAAGCACGGAGAGCCCGCCGGCAAAATCGATATCGAGACGATCGATCAGGACGATATCGCGAATGGACAGCCGAGCCAGCATCAGTGGCTCCTCATTTGTGCCGGGACCGAACGGCACCCGGCGATTTCAGGAAGGCTGTGTACGCTCGGCTACTGATTCGGGGAAAGAGGGGCGCTCGCGACGACGCGCTCATCCAAGCTTGAATGCTCGGCTGATCCAGGAACCCTTGTTCTCGCTCGGTTCCAAGCCCCGCGACTGCATCAGAGCATAGGCGTCCTTGTACCAGCGGCTGTCCGGAAAATTGTGACCCAGGACCGCGGCCGAAGTCTGCGCCTCGTCCACAATGCCCAGAGCCATGTAGGCCTCGGTGAGCCGCATGAGGGCCTCTTCCACATGACGCGTGGTCTGATATCGCGTCACCACGACCTTGAAGCGATTGATCGCGCCGGTGAATTCCCGTCGCTGCAGGTGCCAGCGACCGATCTCCATCTCCTTGCCCGCGAGCTGGTCGCGCGCCATCTCCATCTTTCGTTTGGCGGCAACGGCATACTCGGAGTTCGGATACCTGCGCACCACCTCGTCCAGGCTTTCGAGCGCTTTTTCCGTGCGAGTTTGATCGCGTGAGATTTCCGGAATCTGGTCGAAAAAGGATGAGCCGATGAGGAATTGAGCATAGGCAGCGTCGGGACTGCCGGGATGCAAAGTCACGTAGCGTTGCGCGGTGCTGATGCACTCGTCGTAAGCGCCGGACTCGTAATAGGCGTAGGCCGACATGATCAGCGATTTGCGCGCCCACTCGGAATAGGGATGCTGACGGTCTACTTCCTCGAACTTCTTCGCCGCTTCCTTGGGATCCTTCTTGGTATTGAGGAGATACAGTCCCTCATTGTAGAGCTTGTCCGCCGGTTCATCCGGAGCAACGTTATCCTTGTCGAACATGCTGCAGGCACCCAGCATCGCCGCTAGAACGGCAAGCAGGGCACCGCGCATGAACGCGCGGACGCCACGCTCAAGGATCTGCATGCTGACGCAACGCCAGTTCATGGATCTGCTGGGTTTTCCCGCCCGTTTTGACGAGGGTGATCGGCTGCCGCGAGCCTCGCCCCCCGTTGCCCCTTCTAATAAACCCTGCCACCGCAAGAAATTAGGCTGACATTCCGCCCGGAATGTGGCAGCGGACGCAGGCTTTGCGCAGGAAATCCGGGATGTTTAGGAAATCTCGGGGCTGAACACCGGCGCGATTCGAGCAGCCAACTCGGCATGACCGCGCGCGGGCCGCGGCAACTCGCCTTCAGACCAGGTCCAGGCGCCCGGATTGGAGACCAGCGCGCAGAGAACCGCGTGGTTGAGCTTATGACCGCCGCGAACCGAGCGGTAGGTGCCCAGCAGGGGCCCTCCCGCAAGGGCAAGGTCGCCGATCGCATCAAGCACCTTGTGGCGCACGAACTCATCAGAGAACCGGGCACCCTCCGGATTGAGGATGCGGTCATCGGTAATGACCAGGGTGTTCTCGAGCGAAGCGCCCAGCGCGTAACCTGAACTCCACAGCGTCGTCACATCACGCATGAAGCCAAAAGTGCGGGCTCGTGCTATTTCCCGGCGAAAAGTCTCGGGCTTCACATCAAGCGCCAGAGACTGTCTCCCGATCAAATCATGATTGAAGCTGACCTCGGCTTCAACCCGGAAGCCGCGAGGATTGGGCAGTATTTCCCCGAACGCGTCTCCGATCGCAACCCGGACGGGCTTGAGTACCTTGACGAAGCGGCGAGGTGCATTGAGCCGCTCCAGACCAACCTGATCGATGGCCGCGACAAAGGGCGCGGCGCTGCCATCCATAATCGGCGCTTCGGGACCGTCAATCTCGATCACGGCGTTGTCGACGCCAAGGCCGGAAAGGGCCGCCAGCACGTGCTCTGAAGTGGAGACGAGCGGCCCGTTTGCGTCCCCTAGAACCGTTGCAAACTCGGTCGCCGTCACCGCTTCCATCTGGGCGGGGATTTCACGACACTGGTGGCCGTCGATGCGTGTGCGGATGAATCTCAATCCAGTCCCGGCATCCGCGGGATGGATCGTCAGCGTCACCGGCAAACCGGAATGGACGCCCACACCTAACAGCGTGGTGTGACTGCGAAGGGTGGTCTGCCCAGCAGCTTTCATGCTCTCGTCCCACACACTCCCACCCGCCACTCGTCACCGAACGCAGCGGAACATGCGGACGACACCGGTCGCTCCTGCCGTTAGCTAATCGCAGATATCTGCGGGCAAGATTTCGGCCGCACCGTCCCCCGAAGCAGAACCCCTGTTGGACGGAACCTTAGCGCCGGTCGGCATTAACGCCAATTCACGCTTTTTTACCAACTGTTACCAGGAACTGGCCGCAAATATCGCGAGCGGTGAAGGCTTTACGCCGGGAATGCCGTCTCCTGCACCACAACCACCGAGCCATGGCCGCTCTCAGGACATTGGCAAATAGATCAGCAGATCAAGTCATTTATGAAATTCGGACAATAGATTGCTTTTGGTCCGGGGAACCCCGGCGACGAGTGCCGGAAGTTCCCCGCATCTGTTCGCCCAATCAGTTCGCCTGACGACGCAGGAAGGCCGGGATATCGAGCTGGTCTTCCTCGTTATGCACAGGAGCCTGCCGGCCTAGCGGATCGAGCGCCTGGTGGGGCGGTCGCTTGGCAAACTCGGAAACGGGCTCGCTGCCCCGGGCAACCGGAGCTGCCGGCGTAGGCCGAGGCGGAGGCGCCGGCATTCGATCGGCCGGGCGCGCGGCCGGCCTCACCTGGCGGACGTTGGCTGGCAGCTTGTCCTCCTCCGGGCCCACTTCGCGCCGGCCGAGGCCGACCGCCGCAAGCCGTCGGAGCAGCCCTCCTTTGCGTTTCTCCCCATGCTCTGCATCCACTTGCTCGCCGCGTTGGGCTCGCAGCTCGGCCTGGGCCGGTCGCGGCAGCTCATCGATTTCAGGCATGCGCCGCGGCTTGACGGGGGCGCGCTCCGGCGCCGGGGGGATGAAGGCTCTGGGCGCCGATGGCTCTCCCGATGCCGCCACGGCGGGCTGTTCCGGGAACAGGGACGGTTTCGGTGGGATCGGACGGATGGTCACATCCTCCATCATGGGCAGGACCGCGCGAGCGACAGCCGCCTTTGCCGCGGTCTCGATAGCCTCCGCACTCGACTGCGGCGACGTGGTCGAATTCGCAGAAGCTGCGAACCCAAGCGTGCGATTTTCCTTTCGCTCGCCTCGATCGGCCGCAGGGCGCTGCTGCTCGTCTCGAATTTGATCGGCGCGCAGCTTCTGTGTGAGCTCGGCTATGCGCGCTTCCGGCGCCGTGATCGGCCGCAGCGCGGCTTGGTCAATCCCCGTCGCAACCACCGAGACCCGAATAATGCCTTCGAGGCTTTCGTCGAACGTCGCTCCCACAATGATGTTGGCATCCTGATCGACTTCTTCGCGAATGCGGGTGGCGGCTTCATCGACCTCGTAAAGGGTGAGGTCCTTGCCCCCGGTGATCGAGATGAGCAACCCTCTGGCGCCTTTCATCGAGGCGTCGTCGATCAGCGGGTTCGAGATGGCCGCCTCGGCGGCGGACATCGCACGTTTTTCACCGGACGCTTCGCCGGTGCCCATCATGGCCTTGCCCATCTCGCGCATCACCGCGCGCACGTCGGCAAAGTCAAGATTGATCAGGCCTTCCTTTACCATCAGGTCCGTGATGCAGGCGACGCCGGAATAGAGCACCTGGTCGGCCATGGCGAAGGCGTCCGCAAAGGTGGTCTTCTCGTTCGCGACCCGAAACAGGTTCTGGTTCGGGATGATGAGCAGCGTATCCACCACCTTGTGCAGCTCCGCGATGCCTGACTCGGCAACACGCATCCGGCGCACCCCTTCGAACTGGAAAGGCTTGGTAACGACGCCGACGGTGAGGATACCGGCCTCCTTGGCGCATCGCGCCACGACCGGCGCCGCGCCGGTCCCGGTTCCGCCTCCCATTCCCGCGGTCACGAATACCATGTGAGCGCCCTGCAGGTGATCGCGGATCTCGTCGATTGCCTCCTCGGCGGCCGCGCGCCCGACTTCCGGTTGCGAACCGGCACCGAGCCCCTCGGTAACGGCGACACCCATCTGGATGATGCGCTCTGCCTTTGACATGGTCAGCGCCTGGGCATCGGTGTTGGCGACGACAAAATCGACGCCCTGCAACCCACTCGCGATCATGTTGTTGACGGCATTGCCGCCGGCGCCACCGGTCCCGAACACGGTGATTCGCGGCTTGAGCTCACGAATGTCGGGAATCTTCAGATTGATGCTCATGTTTGCCTCTTTATGCGCGGAAGTCACCGCCGGGTCGGGTCGGTCCGCCGCCGACCGATGGGATTTGATATCGAGTCATCAGAAGCCCTCGCGAAGCCATCGTCCGACCCTTGCGATATAGCCGCCGCCTGTCAGCGAGTGCCGCGTTCGCCGCGGTTCGAAATGCTCGAGATGCGCCACCTGCGGATACACCAGCATTCCTGCCGCTACCGCTAAAGCTGGCCCATTTGCTTCCTCCGGCAGCCCGGCAATTCCGAGCGGGCGGCCGATTCGTACTGGACGGCCGAGAACATGCGTCGCCAAGCCGGAAACTCCGGCGAGCTGGCTCGCACCGCCGGTCAGAACAACACCTCCGCGCGGCTCGGCCGCAAATGGCGATACAGCGAGCCGATCGCGCGCCATCTCGAATATCTCCTCGATGCGCGGCTTGATGAAGCGCACCAGGCTCGCGCGCGATACGAACTGCGGAGCTTCCAGCTCGTCGCTGTCGAGCGGCGGCACGGCGATCATGTCGCGCTCGTCGGAGCCGCCCGCGAGCACGCTGCCATAGAGCGTCTTGATGCGCTCGGCATCGGGAATGCGAGCATGCAGGCCGCGGGCAAGATCCATGGTCACGTGCCGTCCGCCGAGCGCGAAACCATCGGCGTGAACGAATCGACCGCCGGCGAATACCGCAATCGTGGTAGTGCCCGCACCCATGTCGATCACGGCAGCGCCGAGCTCGGCTTCATCGGCGGTCAGAACGGACAATCCGGCCACGTAGGGCGAGATAACCATCGCCTCCACGTTAATATGGCAGCGCTCTATCGTGAGCATGAGATTGCGGGCCACCGAAATGTCGGTGGTTACCACGTGCATGTCGATTCCGAATCGGCGCGCGAGCATACCGCGCGGATTACCCACCCCCGATGCCTGGTCGACTACGTATCCAAGCGGCAGCGAATGCAGGACGACACGCCCGTCCCGCACGGAATGTCGGCTGCCCGCCGTCAGCACCCGCGCAATGTCTCGCTCGTTGATGCTTGCGCCAGCGACATCAACGGATGCGGAAATGAGCTCGCTCGATGGCCGACCGGCTGAGATCGAGACAATGACGGAGTCGAGCTGCATCTTTGCCATGCGCTCGGCAAGATCGGCGCACTGTCGAATCGACGACTCCCCTTGCGCAAGATCGATGATACCGCCGGCCTTCACACCGCGTGCAAGCGTATGAC
>Ga0310914_10001038_pt1 | contig 17463 bp, 16 predicted proteins | sample GREbulkMGAN108_FD_203450 | JGI IMG/M metagenome (GOLD analysis project Ga0310914, IMG submission 203450) | Lab enrichment of tropical soil microbial communities from Luquillo Experimental Forest, Puerto Rico - GRE.bulkMG.AN108 | ecosystem: Environmental > Terrestrial > Soil > Tropical forest >... | reverse complement strand
GGGCGCGCTCCGGACGGCGCCGAATCACCTCGACCTGCACTCGCGCCAGCGCGCCGTCGAGGCGGTCGAGGCCGACCTCGACCTCGGGCCACAGGTCCGTCTCGCCGGGAAACGGCGGGAGCGCACGATACGTCTGCCACTCACGGTGCACCAGGCGGCGGAGCTCCTCGAAGCGCGGGGGAGGCGCCTCGCACCGGCCCATCCCACACGCGTCGACGAGGTCTGCGGCCCGGGCTTCCAGGTCCCTGAGTCGGCCGCGCATCGCGGAGAGGCTGGAGATGCTCGCTGCGGAGTTTCCGGTGATCTCCCGCGCCGTCGAGCGAATCTGGAAGGAGAACGTCTGCGCGACGGCTACGCCGACCGTGAAGGCGACCGCTACCCCCGCGAAGGAGGCGGCGAGCGTGCGCCCGGTCCTCGGTGAGCGAAGCATTCGTGACCCTGCCGCTCGCGGCGCGTTCCACTTCTCTGCGAAGTGTAACCTGTCGGCCGCAGCGCGTGTCGTTCGACGTGCCTCCCGCGCATCCGCACGCCTCACCGCGCCACGCCTCCAACCCCTCCCGATGCCAAAGGGCAAGCCTCGCTTCGACGCCGATGTAGGCCGCGAGGAGGAAGAGCGTCGGCCCGCAACGACGACGCGGGCTCTACGATCTCCTGGGCAGTGCGTTGTACGTCGGGTCCTACGTCGCGCTGGGGCGGCTTGTCGGCGACCGCATCGATGAGCTGTCCATCGCCGTCCATTCGCTGTCGAACGCAGCGCTCGGCGTCGCGTTGCTCGCCGCGCTCGCGATCGTCGCCTGGCGGGTCGAGCAACGCCGAAGGTTCCGACGCGGACTGCGGATGTCGCGCATCACGCCCGAGGACCTGCGCGAGCTCATTGACCAGGGACTGAACCCGTTCATCGTGGACTTGCGACACGCCGTCGACTTGCTGCCCGATGCCCGCGTGATCCCTGGCGCCATCCGCCTGACCCCGGACGAGCTGTCGGCGCGTTACGACGAGATCCCGCGCGATCGCGAAGTCATCCTGTACTGCACCTGACCCGACGAAGCGTCGAGCGCCGGTCTGGCGCTCAAGATGGGAAGGATCGGGATCACGCGCATTCGCCCGCTCCTCGGCGGTTACGCAGAATGGAAGCGCCGCGGGTACCCGCTGCAGGACCTGGCCCAGGTCATCGCTCGGCCCTTGGCGCCGCCGGTGTGAGCGGCGGCACGACCGCAGCGATGAGGGAGCTCGCGACGGCGGCGCGCTCGTGCCGAGCGCTGAAATGACTGATGGGGAAAGCTGTTCACCTCGCCAGCGGGCCGCGCGACGCGGTGGGGTAGGGGCATCAGGTTGCAGGCGGTGGTGCCATGGCGCGGTCAGTGGAGCCTGGGAGCCTCAGCTACAATGCGCACGAGGTGCTCTAGGTCGGCAGGCTTCGCGATGTGGTGGTGGAACCCTGCCTCCTGCGCCCGCCGCACGTCGTCCGGCGACGAGTATCCCGTCACCGCGACGAGCAGCACCCGTGCCGCACTCAGCCTCCGCGCAACCTCGTAGCCGTCGATTCCGGGAAGCCCGATGTCGCACAGGATGACCTCGGGTTGAAACTGGAGGGCCGCCTCGACGCCGGCCAGCCCATCGGCCTCGACGTGCACCTCATGCCCTTCGAGTTCGAGTAATTCTTTCAGCGTCTCGGCGGTGTCCTCGTTGTCCTCGATGACGAGGACGCGCCGGCCATCGCCTTGGCGCACCGGATTCGCCCGTACGGGAAACGCCGCGCCCGCCAGCGGCATCGTCACGATAAACTCGGAGCCCTGGCCCACCCCGGCGCTCTGCGCGCGCACGGTACCGTTGTGAAGCTCGGCGAGCATCTTGACGGCCGCCAGCCCGAGCCCCAGGCCGCCTCGGGTGCGAGCCAACGTCGTGTCCGCCTGCACGAACGGCTCGAACAGCTTCCCTCTTACGGTCTCCGAGATGCCGATGCCGTTGTCCTGAACGCGAAGGATGGCATCGCGCCCAGCAACTTCGACGGTCACTACGACCTTGCCCCCTGGGTCGGTGAACTTCGCCGCGTTGAACAGCAGGTTCCCGACGACCTGGTTCAGTCGGGCGGCGTCACCATCGACCACCACAGGGTCGGACGGGGCGAGTACATCAACAGCCACTTCTCGCTCCGCGAGAATCGACCGATGGTCTTCGACGGCCGCTCTAACGACCTTGGCGAAGTCTACGCGGTGCCGGTCGAGGTGGTACTCGCCCCGAGACAAACGCGTCACGTCCATGAGGTCGTCCACCATGCGCGAGAGGTGACGTAGTTGACGATTCGCGATGGTCAGCGCCCGGCCAGTCTGCTCTGACACCACGCCGGCCCGCTCCAGCATGTACAGGGCGTTCCTGATGGGGGCGAGGGGGTTGCGAAGTTCGTGGGACAGCATCGCGATGAAATCCGACTTCCGCCGGTCGGCTTCCCGAAGCGCCTCTTCATCCTTCGCGTGGACCAGGGCACGTTCGGCCAGTTCACCGATAAACCGTGCGAGGGCCTGGTTGTACTGGAGGATGTTGTCGACCTGGGCCCGCGTGAACACCGGGACGCGGTCGAGTGCCGCGAGGTACTCTGCCTCGTCAAAGCGTACGGTCTGCGCCTGGGTGGCGAAGAACTGCCGGTCCGGTGCTTCGCCTGCGTAGAAGAACTGGCCAAGAAACACGGTAGCTAAGTGCTGGCCAGCGACCATGATGGGCACGCCAATATCGCGGAGCCCGTTCTTGCACACGTACTCGCACGGCGCGGCCGAGGACAGGTGCGTCTTGATGTAGTTGTCGCTCTCGCGGCACCTCTCCATGGTGATTGGATTCGTTCGGTGGAAGCGGACGCAGATGTCCTGCCAACCGAGCCCCACGAGAACGGACCCGTCCACTGCGTCGATGATGCCGACGGGCATCCCATTCGCCTTGTAGTTCGCCTCGGTGAGGCGTTGGACAATGGCGATGTCGAGCAGTTCACGAAGGTGCACGGGAGTACTTTGTCGCACCTGTAAGGGGGAGTCCAGAGGACCTAGGGGGGGCAGGCTGACTGGGCGAATGATCGTCACGGGCGGCGTCCCGTGAGCAAGCGTGTCACCTGTGTAGAAGCGCCTGGACACGGCGCTCGACGTGACCGCGGGGGGGCGCGTCGGCGCCGCGCCGAGCGCGCGCACCTTACGTCATCGCCTGGGCTTATCGAGCTTCATCGTTCGCCAACCCGGGACGCCAGACCACGCACCACGCTTGGGGGTCACGGTTCCTCGCGCGCGTTCTCCACCGCGTCGAGCAGCTCATGCCCGCGAAAGGGCTTTGATACGAAGAAACGCAGTCCGTGTTGCATCGCGAGCCGGCGGACCTGCGCCGATGCCGTCATGAGGACGACACGCGGCGCCTCCTCGAGTGCACCGAGCCGGCGCAGCACCCCGCCACCGTCCAACCCCGGCAGTCTGTAGTCGAGGAGCATCACGGTGGGCTCGAAATGTGCGACGGCCTCCACGGCCTCCGTGCCGTTGCGCGCCTCCCGCACCTGCCAGCCCTCGTCCTCCGCGCGCAGGTACCGCTGAGCTGCGTCCCTTGGTCGCCGTCGGGGCGGCTGGGAACGGATACAGCGGAACGGGTACACACGAAGCTCACGACGACGATGGACCGCCGGGGGCCCGGTGAGGAACTGACCGTGGCGCGAAGGTCAACGTCAGCGGCGACGCGGCTTGCACGCCTGCAGGAGCGACTTGCGGAGGTGAGGCGAGCGCGTGCGGGCGATCAGGGGGCGGTGGTCGCCTACGCGGATGACGAAGAGGAGGCGCTGAAGCAGTACGTCGCGCGGCGCGAGCGGGCCGGGGCCGAACTGGTGGTGGTCGTGCGGAGCTTGGCGGCTCGTCCCCAGGGCGAGCCACCGCCGTGGGCATGAACTACGAGAGCGTTCAGACGTTGTAGTTGACGACGTACTGCACGAGCAATTACCGGTGGCGTGACCCGGAGGGCCCATGGGCTCTGAGAGCACGAAGCCGGTAAGTCTGAAGCAGAAAGCGGCTAGGGAGATGGAGGAGTACCTAGTCGTCGCCCTCTTCCTGTTTGCCCTGCTGGGCGCCCTCACCACTTACCGACGGCTCCTGATGTCCGAGGTCGGTTTGTCTTATCTGCACTATGGATACGCCGCAATTGAGGCACTGGTCTTGGCGAAGATCATCCTGATCGGGGAGGTACTCCACTTCGGCGAGCGGTACCAAGATAAGCCGCTGATCGTGATCGCCCTCTACAAGTCGCTCGCCTTCGGGGTCCTCGTGTTCGCCTTCCACGTGCTCGAGCACGTGATTCATGCGCTCGTGAAGGGAGAATCGGCGGTGGCGGCGTTGGCTCGTCTGGCCGCTCAGCCCGCTGAGATCGGCTCATACGCGCTGTTGGTATTCGTGGCCTTCGTCCCCTTCTTCTCGCTGCAGGAGGCGGGGCGCTTGCTCGGCGAAGAACGGTTCCTGAATGTGCTCGTGAAGCGCCCGCAAGCTGGTAGTAGTGCGTCGCCGTAATCGTTCAGGCCTTTGACGCCGTGCCTTTTGCAGAAAATAGGCGATGCAGGACGCACAGACGCGTCCCCGGCGTAGAGGGCCGCGTGCCAAAAGTTAGCGTCGATCTCGCCAGGTAGCTTGGCAGGGGCCCCCACAGGTGCTGTCGGCGCGAGGTGCGCCCGCGATCAGGCCTCGCCAGATTGCGATAACTGCACGTGCAGCGCGCGACTGCTTGGGGAGATGACCCAGACTTGGCGCCTTCACTGTGCGCGTCACTGACGCGCGGTGGAGCCCAGCGTGACCGCGGGCGATCGGCGCTGGCGTCAGTGCCGCGCGTAGACTGCCGGCATGTCCCGCGGCCGCCGCCCGCTCACGCCCAAGCAACTCGCCGAGATCGCGGAGGCCGCGCGCCGCGGTCCGGATGGCAAGCAACTGCGCGAGACGATGCGCGAGATGATCGAGGGTACCGCGACGGCGCCGCGGCCGGTCGCGTCGCCTCGTCAGCCGCTCCCGCCCAAGGGCAACAGCTAACTTAGCGATCGGGCGCCCCGTCCGCGTGGTGACAGTGCCTCGCCGACCAGATCTTGGCTAGCTGCGTGCGCGCTCCTAGAGCGGTGAGCGGGCGTGCAATCGTGCTGCCACTTCGTCTCGCCGTTGCGAGTGCGCAGGCAGTGGTGCGGAACGCTGCTTCTCGCCACGCGAATGAGCAACCAAACGTGCGGTGCGCTGCCTCGGCGATGACGTCGAGCGGATTGCTTAGGCTCTTCTAGCCAGCCCAAGGGAAGCCGGAACGCTTGATACTGATCAAGCGTCCTCCGTACAGCCGTACCGTGCCGGCGACAAATTTTCGGCACGAATAGGAGCAGGTATGCGAGCGGTGATTCGCCTGGCTGTGTGCATAGCGGTGGCGGCGTCCTCGAATGCAGCGTTTGCGCAAGGAAATGACGCGAGCTCTTCAGGAGACGATCAGCAGAGTGTCAAACTCCAAGACACAAGCGCGACGACCAACGCGATGACGCCGAGCGACGACAAGGGTGAAGCTGATGTTGGGGCGGCCAGTGGCGAACCCACGCGCTCAGACGCTCATGCCAAGGCGGACGCACGCGCTCGTGAACAAACCTCGGCTCGCGAATTCGACGAGCAGCTCCGCCAGCGCGAGGTGTGGACGAGCCCGTAGGTCCGTTGCGCGAACGAGGACCCACGACGCCTCAGCCGCGGGTCCTTCTGGCTAGAAACACCAACGCGTGGTCCATCGCCCCAACTGACACATCACGGGGTAGTGCATCGTTCAGGACATCCAGTGGAAGGAGCCCCGTTGCTCGGTGCGAGTCGGCGGCAACAGCACGCGCTCGACTTCGGCGAAGTCTGTGTCGGACTCCATGTGCGTGGGCTCCCTCGTCGAGTTCCAGCACCACGCTAGCAATTCGGGCGAGCCTCGTACCCCCTTCTTGGCCACGCTCGTTCTCCTCCTCGGGGCCATGAGGGATGTCCCAGAGGAGGGGTCAAGCTCCGATGACAGATGCAGATCGTAGGACCGCCATCGAGCGTCATTGGGCCGCGTCGCAGGCGGGAGACGAGGCCGCGGAGCAGGCGATCTATGCCGATGATGCGGTCCTTGAGTATCCGCAATCGGGCGAACGGTTCCGTGGGCGACGCAACATCCAGGGCCAGCGTGGCCACCACCCGGCACGGCGAGAGTTTGTCGTCCGGCACGTGCGCGGCAGCGGCGACCTGTGGATCACCGAACTGGTCATCACCTACGATGGGAAACCGTACGTCACCGTAAGCATCATGGAATTTCGCGCGGCCCAAGTTGTGCTCGAGACGCAGTACTTCACCGAGCCCTTTGAAGCCGCCGCCTGGCGGGCGCAGTGGACCGATTCAGGGCAGCGGGCGTGAGGAGCGGCCGTATCGCTCCGGCTCCTGAGGGCACTGCGCCTTGGCGCTGGTGGCTGAGATCACGGATGACCCCGGCCCCGGTGCTCATCCGCGAAATCCGGGGGCCGCGGGCCGTCGGGGAGTCGACCGAGCATCGCTGAACTCTTGAGCCAGGTTGCGCCGAACAGGTTGGGCTCATTGGGTCGCGCAGCGGCTGACCGCGCACGCGGCGGTCGGGCGCGGCCCATCGCGCACGGTTACCTCTGGGCCGTGTCTGTGCGCGCAGAGTCAGCGGCGAGGAACCGCGGGTCGAGACGGTGCGTCCCGCTACCGGTCTGGCGCGGTCCCCTCGTCTCACTGTCAGAACTCGCGCTCGCGTCGCGGGCTGAGCCGTTCTCGGCGCCCGGCTGGCTGTTCGAACTGAAGTACGACGGCTTCAGGGTCCTTGCCGCGAAGGACAAGGGGACCGTCACGCTGCGGTACCGTAGCGGTCGGGACGCCACGCGCGCGTTCCCCGAGGTCGTCGAGGCGCTCGCGGCGCTGCCAGCCCGCAAAGCCCTCCTCGATGGCGAACTGGTCGTCTTCCGGAACGGGACGCCAGACTTCGAACGTCTCCGGCAACGCGCCTTGGCGGACGACCGACGCCGGACGCGTGACTCTGGTTGAGCGCAAGGCGATGCTGCGCGAGCTGCTGCCCGCGGCCGGTCCCCTCGTCTACGTTCAGCACGTCGAAAGGGAAGGGGAGCGGCTCCTGGCCGGCGCGCGCGAACTGCGCCTCGAAGGAGTTGTCGCCAAGCGGGCGGACTCGGCCTACGCGCCTGGCCGGACCGGCTCCTGGCTGAAGTTCAAGGTTGAGGAGACTGCCGACTTCGTTGTCATCGGGGTCGCCGACCCGTCGAAGGAGACGTTCGGGCGCGCCAGCCTCGTCCTCGCGACCGGGACGAACCACGGGTTGCGGTACACCGGGCGCGCCGCAATCGGGCGGAACGAGCTGGAGGCGCTGGCCGATGTCGTGCCGTAGCTCAGGCGCGCCACGTCGCCCTGTCGATGCGGGCACCGGGCCGTCGTGTGGCTTGAGCCGGCCGTCGTCTGCGAGGTGCGGTTCCTGTTGTCGAGCGGGCGCTAAAAGGGCGCGCCGGGTGGCCATACCGGCGGCGGCAGTAGGGTTCAGCGAGATGGCCGCAGGCTGGTTACCGGCCCCGTGAACGAGACCGCCTGGACGAGGGCTCCGCCATCAGGCTCAGCGGCGAGACTCGAAGCGTCTTGGCGACGGCTTCCAGCGTCTCTAGCGGCGGGGAGCGCTGGCCGCGTTCGAGCATCGAGATGTAGCTGACCGAGACGCCGGCGGCCTTGGGGACTCTGGCCTGCGAGAGCTTCCGGGCGGTGCGCGCGGTGTGGAGCTGCTGCGACGTTGTTGACGAGGGACATGCGCGCTTCGGTACCACATGACCCTCAGTCCGAGAACACCCAAGGTTACATGCGCCTAGCCGGCGATGCCCTGAGTCCAGCCGTCGAGCAGGATGAGCGGCATCCTTTCCAACAATTCGACAGCCCGCTCGTAGTCCTTGTCTCGCTCTGCTTTGAGGTACTCCGGGTCAAGAACCCGGCACGAGTGCTCCACGGGGGCGCCATCGGCAGTCCGGTGGCTCTCGCCGCAGTAGAGGGTGACGTACGTGGACATGCGGGGGCTACTGTGCGCGGGGCAGGTGAGGCGACCGCGAACGCGCTGTGACAAATTGTGTCAGACCCGGTGAGGTAGCACCTGCTCCCTCGGTCGGCTAGATGACGGGGCCAGGCGTCGCGCAGCGGGAGTGGATGGGTGCGGAGCTCGTGCTCCGCCCGACGACAACCCAGCGCGGTGGTCGTGACGTTGGCGGACCCGCCCGTCTGCGAAGGAAGTAGCCAGACAGGATGTCCACGAAACAGTCGCCGGGTTGGCTGTACGCGGGGCGCTGCCCCGCTCGTACCAGCAGCACGCCAGTCACGCGCTCTCCTGCCCGGTACAGAAGGCCGACCTCTGCCCGTGGTACCCTCCCCCTCTTTTGCGACAACCGGGGGCACCATGCCCGTCGCGAACCCGACGCCAGCGACGCTCACCGACCTCTTGTTCGAGAAGGTGGACGCCGGCCTCTGCCTCGTCGCGCCCGACGGCACCGTCGTCCGCGCGAACTCCGAGTGGCTCCGCTCGGCCAGCTTCACCGAGGAGCAGGTCGTCGGGGAGAACATCATCGACCTCTTCCCTGCTACGCGCGACATGGCGCTCGCGATGCACGCCCGCGCTCGGGCCGGTCGCTGCATCCGAGTCCCTCGCCGAACGCAGCTCATCGATGGGCGGGAGACCTACTGGGAAGGAAGCATCGCGCCGGTCTCCATGGAGGGAGGCACAGGACTGCTCATCACTGCTCGCGAGGTGCCTCGCGAGCTGGACGGCAGCAAGCCCTGCACCGCTTGGAGGACCAAGCAGCGCATCCACCAGCTGCCGGGCGAACAGGCGCTCGCAGCGACGCGACTCAGCGACGAGGGGCTGCGGCTGACCCTGAAGTACGTGGCAGCGGGGATCTGGGAGTTGAACCTCGCGTCGGGCGCACTCATCTGGTCGCCAGAGAATTTCGAACTCTTCGGCGTGCCGCCTGCCGCGACGCTAGATCGCGCGCGCTGGAAGCAGTGCGTGCATCCCGATGACCTCGGCTCGGCCGAGGCGGCCATGTGCGATGCCATCGCGGGCCGCACCCCCGACTACCACGCCGAGTATCGCGTCCAGCATCCCGTTCTCGGCACTCGCTGGATCTTGGGAGCAGGCAGCGTCGAGTGGGGGCCCAACGGGGAGGCGTTGTACGTCCGGGGGCTAAACGTCGACATCACCGATCGGAAGCGCAGTGAGCAACGGCTGCGTGAGAACGAGGCGCTGTACCGATCGTTGTTCACTCTCGCTCCAAGTGGCGTCGTCCTGAATGACGCCGAAGGTGCGATCGTCGCGTTCAACGACAAGACTCACCAGCAGCTCGGCTATACGCGCGAGGAGTTCGAACGCCTACAGCTCTCCGACATCGATGCGAACGAGCAACCGGAGGACGTGCGCCGCCACATCGCTCAGATCGCAGCGGCTGGCGGAGACGAGTACGAGGTATTCCATCGCACGAAGTGTGGCGAAACTCGCAACGTGCTCGTTCGCACACGCCCCGTCGAGATCGGCGGCGAGAAGTTCTTTCTGAATGTCTGGCAGGACATCACGGAACGCAAGCGCGCCGAAGCCGCAATCCGCGAGTCTGACCGCCGCAAGGACGAGTTCATCGGGATGCTCTCGCACGAGCTGCGGAACCCGCTCGCCCCGATTCGCAACTCGGTCTACATCCTCCAGCACGCGGGCCCCGCCAGCGAACAGGCGCAGCACGCCCGAAGCGTCATCGAGCGCCAGACGGAGCACTTGACGCGCCTAGTTGATGATCTGTTGGACGTGACTCGCATCGCGCGCGGCAAGATCGTGATGAAGCGCTCGCGGGTCGATCTGCGAGATGTCGTTCGGCGGGCGGCCGACGACTTCTGGCAGATGCTGAATGAGCGAGGGATCGTGTTCCGCACCTCGTTGCCGGACGGGCACGTGTGGGCCGACGCCGACACGACGCGGATCACGCAAGTCATCGGCAACTTGCTCCACAACGCGGCGAAGTTCACGCGGCGCGGCGACGAGGTTGCGCTTTCGTTGCGCGCGGCAGTCGACCACGCCGAGATCGAGGTGCGAGACACCGGAGCTGGAATCGAGGCTGCGCTGCTCGCGCACGTCTTCGACCCCTTCGTGCAGGGACAGCGGACGCTCGCGCGAACCGACGGCGGGCTCGGGCTCGGGCTCGCGCTGGTGAAAGGTATCACCGAGTTGCACGGGGGAACGGTGCGCGCCGCCAGCGAAGGAAAGGGGAGGGGAGCAGAGTTCGTCCTGTGTCTGCCCACCGCTGAATTCGAGGCCGCGCGGGAGAAGCCGCGCACGGTGACGCACGGAGATGGGCAGCGGCGACGCGTCCTCGTCGTCGATGATAACCGCGATGCGGCAGACACGTTGGCGCAACTCGTCGAGATGCTGGGACACTCCGCGGAGGTGGTCTACGACGGCGCTACCGCCATCGCGCACGTCCGTGTGTACCCACCCGATGTCCTGCTCTGCGACGTGGGACTCCCCGATATGAGCGGCTACGACGTTGTGAAGATCCTTCGCGCGAGCGGTCCGCAAGGCGTCCGCTTCGTGGCACTGACGGGCTATGCCCAGGCCGAGGACGTGAGCGCGGCTCTGGAGGCCGGGTTCGACCGGCACCTCGCCAAGCCGACGAGCCCGGAGGATATCGAACTGGCGCTGGGTTCCTGAGTACCAACAGTTTCTGGTGCCGCGACGGACATCGTTCGCGCGGGGGATCGCCGACCTCGTATGCACTCGTTTTGCAATCAAATGGCGCCAGCCGAATTCGATCCGCGTGCCGCAGTGCGATTCCGGACGTCGGCTAGCGCGCGGGGTTAGGCTGCGGCCCCGCTGTCCTGCGGAGCACGTTCTTGCCGGCGTGGTGAAACGGATCTGGGCCGCCCGCCACCTGGAGGACGGTGTCCTGCTCGTACGAGAGCGTTCCATCGTCGTTCACGTTCATGGGCTAGATGCTGGCGATGGCTGATCCCCTGAGCCTGACCGTGCTCGACGAGGTCGGTTCGCGACCGGGAAGGCCGTCGAACCCGCCATGAAGAGCGAACGTGACATCGAGCGGGCGATGACCGCCACCTCGGGGCTGGAGGCGAGGTGAAGGTAATGACAGCGCGGTACCAGCTCGACGAGGCGCCGCGCGCGCGTACGAGCGGGTCGCCGCCGGGCATGTGCGGTTCCGCGCTGTGAGCACGAGTCCGTGAACGACGCGGGGCCGCGACCTCGCGCGACGCGAGGGCACCGACCGCGTCGAGCCTCTCTCAAGCACGCGAGCCAGGTCGCGGACGGTGCTGTACGCCTGCCGCTTGGGCTGATGTTGCAGGAGAATATGGCGGTAGAGCAGGGGAATCGAACCCCCCGACAGCGCCGTTCAGCACCATCCACCGGTTTTGAAGACCGGGCCCGGCACCAGCCTAGGACGCTCTACCGCGGTCGGGTCTACGCGGTGTGTCGGAGGACGTCAAGGAGACTGACGGTGGAGGGCGCGTACCGTCCCGCTCCCGGCATCGGCGACGTAGATCGTGCCGTCCGGGCCGACGGCGAGGCCGAGCGGCAGCGTGAACGACGCGGACGCGCCGGGACCGTCGGCGGAGCCGCTCTGGCCCGAGCCGGCGACCGAGTGGACCGCGACCTGAATCGGAGTCGCGCCGGGCACCAGCGCCCGCACCCGCAGGCTACCCGGATCCGAGAAGATGACTTCGCCGTTCGAGAACACGGCGCCGGCCTGCGGCGCGAGGCGAGCGTCCGCCGCGCGCCCGTCGGTGAACCCCTCGCTCGCGCCGGCGAGCGTGGCCACGGTCCGCGCGGAGTCGGGCTGGATGACCTTCACGCGATAGCCGCCGCTCGCGACCACGAACACCCGGCCGTCCGGCGCGGTCGCGAGCGCGGTGGGGGTGTGGAGCCGCGCCCTCGCCGCGGGCCCGTCGTTCTGCCCCGCGGACGATCCGACTAGCGTCGTCACTCCGCCTTGCGCGTCGATCGTGCGCACGCGGTGGTTCGCCGAGTCAGCGACGAGCACGTTGCCCGTGACAGGATCGACGGCGAGGCCGGAAGGCGCGGAGAAGAGGGCCTGGCGCCCCGGTCCGTCCGCGAAGCCGCGCTGCCCGAGGCGGTCCGCCAGCGTCGTCACCGTGTGCTGGGCGTCGTCGGCGATGCGGCGCACCACGTGTTGCGCAGCGTCGGCGTAGAGCAGGGTCCCGTCGGCCAGGGCGAGGAGCGCCGCCGGGACCGCGAGCTGGGCCATCGCGCCAGGGACCCCGTCCGCCAGGCTGGCCTGCGGCTCGCCGGAACCGGCGAGGACGGTCACGTCGCCGCCGCGCCCGACGCGCACGATGCGCTGGAGGCCCGCCTCGGCCACGGCCAGCGCGCCGTCGCGCAGCACGGCCACCGCGGTGGGCGCAGCGAGACCGGTCACCACCGTCGCGACGGAGTCTGCGAACGGCCCCAGGGCGGGGGGCGACTCGGGCGGAGCAGGGGAGACCAGCGCGGCGGGGACCGGCAGTCCGAGCGCTTCGTGGAGCACATTCGCGGTCATCCGCTCCACCCGAGCGTCACCGCGGGTGCCCCCGTTGAGCGCCGAGGTCCACTCGATGGTGCCCGCGTCGAAGACGAGCGCGCCGCTCCCCGCCCTGTAGGCCACGGTCTCCTGGACGGAGGGGCGCGCCTCGGCGTGGACCACCGGCGAGCGCGCCAGCACGCGCAGCCCCGCCGGCGAGGCGCCGTTCGAGAAGCTCCGGTCGAACTCGTACCCGACGAGCGTGGAGACGACGTCGCCGGCGCGCAGCCCGGTGCCCTCGAACAGCCATGCGCTGGCGTCGAATACGACCCACGGGTGCGCCAGGGTGGTCCACCCGTCGTACATGCCGCCGACGAGCGCGTTCTCGGGGCGAGAGAGCGGCGGCGCGCGGAAGACCCCGGTGATGCCCGGGCCGCGGACGGGGTCGTCGCGGCTCGACCCCTTGTAGCAGGTGATGACGCGCGGGTCGTCGGGCCGAGTCGACGGCTCGAACCGGATCTTCCAGTACCCCGCGTTCGCGCCGAAGAAGAGGAGCGGCGTCCCGGCGTCGCGGGCGGACTCGAGGGCGTCGCGCTCCTCGCCGGTCCAGTACTCGTCGTGCCCTGACGAGATGAAGACGCGTCCTCGGGCCAGCTCGGCGGCTCCGCCGGCGGAGACCCTCCCGTTCGTGGTGTACGTCACGTCGTAGCCGTTCCGCTCGAGGAAGCGCGCCAGCGGCTCGTCGTTCGCGGCGAGGAGGCCGAGGCCGTGGTGCTCGGCGTACGGGCGGTCGAAGCTCACCTGTTCCGCCTCCTGGTACCGCATGCGGCCGCTGGTGTCCTCGTAGAGCGACTCGCCGCCCCAGCCGTTGTACGCCTGCCACGTGTCGATGCTCGCCTGGAACAGCAGATCGGCGCCTCGGCCGTCGTGCACGACGAGCGGCGCGAACGCGATGAACCCGTCGTCGCGCGTGAGCTTCACAGCGAACAACCCGGACACGGCGGCCTGAGGCAGGGTGAGCTGAAAGGTCGCGGACCAACGGCACTGGACGAGCGCCGTGTCGGCGGAGGGTGGACACCCGGGCTGCGGCGTCACGTCGACCGGGCCTCCGTCGGCGATCCAGCGCGCCCCGGCTCCGACGTACCAGCCGAACCGGTACAGCTTCCAGTTCGCACGATGCGGCGCGTCGCTCGAGGCCTGGACGCCCACCGTCTCCCCAGCCGCGGCGGACGCGCGGTCGAGATAGAGCTCCAGCTCGTGGTTGGGAGCGTCGCGGCCAGACCACCAGTCTGGATCGCCGGCGAGCGCATTCTCGGCGGATACCACGCTCGTGGCGGCTGGGACTGGGGCGCCGACGCTGGAGGGCGCAGGGCCCGTCGATGCGGCCGCAGGGGAGCCCGATCGCCCGGCGCAGGCGGTCGAAAACGCGAGGCACAGCAGCGCGCGCGACGGGCGCCTCACCCCCTACGAAGTGTGGATGCGCACCACCGCCCGGAACGCCCCCGCCGGACCGCGCCGCCGCTCGCGCTCGTCCGCACATTGAGGTGCGTGGCCGTGCCCACGACGAACTACATCGCGCTCGCCATCCCCTTCTTCCTCCTCCTCATCGGGGTGGAGCTGCTCGCGGCGCGGGCGCGCCGGCGGTCCGTGTACCGGCTGAAGGACGCGCTCGCCGACCTGGGCTGCGGAGTGGGGCAGCAGGTGGTGCTGGTCTTCGCTGGGGCGGCGCTGCTCGCGGCGTACGCCTGGCTGTTCCGCCATGCGCGGCTCGTCGGATTCGCGCCCGGGAGCCCCTGGCCGTGGATCGTCGCGTTCGTGTTCGTGGACGTGGCGTACTACTGGTGGCACCGCCTCTCGCACGAGGTCAACCTGCTCTGGGCCGCGCACGCCGTTCACCATCAGTCCGAGGACTACAACCTGGCGGTGGCGCTCCGGCAGTCGATCCTGACCAGCTTCACCTCGCTCCCGTTCTACCTGCCGATGGCGTTCCTGGGCGTGCCGACCGCGGTCTACGCCACCAGCGTGGCGCTGAGCACGCTGTACCAGTTCTGGATCCACACCGAGCTCGTGGGGAGGCTCGGGCCGCTCGAGCGCGTGCTCAACACGCCCTCGCATCACCGCGTCCACCACGCGGTCAACCCGCAGTATCTCGACAAGAACTACGGGGCGATCCTCATCGTCTGGGACCGGCTCTTCGGCACGTTCCGGGAGGAGCGGGAGCCGCCGGTCTACGGCACGACCAAGCCGATCGCTAGCTTCAACCCCGCCTGGGCGCAGGTGCAGACGTGGTTCGAGATCGCCGAGAAGGCGCGCGCGCTGCCGCGCCGGCGCGACCGGCTGCGCCTGTGGCTCGCCTCGCCGTCGCTCGATCCGCTCGGACGGGCGCCGCCGAGCGAGGCCGAGCTGCACGCCCGGCCGCGGTTCGACCTACCGGCCGCGCCGGCGCTCGAGGCCTACGCGCTCGTGCAGTTCGCGCCGCTCGTGGCGGCGACCTTCCTCATGCTGCTCGCCCAGTCCACGGCGCCCGCCACCGTGCTCGCGGCCGCCGGGGTCCTGGTGTTCTGGACGCTCCTGTCGCTGGGGGGGCTCATGGACGCGCGCCGCTGGGCATGGCCGGTCGAGGGCGCGCGGCTCGTCGCGGCCGGCGCGGCGCTGGCGGCCGCTCGGCCCGGCGGGGTCGCGCTCGGGATCGCCTTCGCCGCCGGGAGTGCGGTCTGGCTCGCCCTGGCGGCGCGGGGTCACCCCGGCGAGGCCGCGTCGTCCGCGCCGGTCCCCCGCGCCTTGGACGGCCGCGCGCCGGCCGCCGGGGGGGCGTGCTCGTCGCCGTAGGGCGCCATCCTCAACATGAGCCGCTCGTGCGGCATGGCGGCGCGCATGGCGCGCAGGTACTGCATCGGCGAGTAGAAGACGAGGTTCGAGACTCGGCTGGTGTAGATGCAGGCGTAGTCCTCGATCTGCTCACCGAAGCGCGAGTTCTCGTTCCCTTCCTTGAAGGTGAGCCCCCAGTACCGGTTGAACCCGAGCTCGACCGCGCGCTCCAGCGCGCGGACGCGGGCGTCCGCGTCGCGCATGGCGCGCCGCAGCCGCTCCAGCTCGTGCTTCATCTCGCGCCGCTCCGCCTCGACCTGGCCGCGGGCCTCCGGGTCGCGCGCGTCCCGCTCCAGCCGCCGGTCGAGCGCGTTGAGGCCGGTCTTGCGCGCCGAGATCTCGTCGTCGAGGCGCGCCCGCAGCTCCTCCAGCCGCGCCATCTCCTCGAGCGACGCCGTGTTCTTCTCGAGCCACGCCAGCTCGGGCTCCAGCTCCGGCACGATCATGCAGGTCCGCCACAGCGAGCTCTTCCGGGAGCGCAGGATGTCGCCGTAGATGTGATCGCCGACGTAGAGCACGCGATCGCCGCCGATCCCGCCCAGCCGCTCGAACTCCTGCAGGCTGCCGCCCTGGTAGACGACCCCGCGCTCGAAGGTGCTCGCCTCGCCGACGATCTCGCCGCGCGGCGAGAGCTGCATCACGGGCCGCTTCTCCGAGAACCACCCCGGCTTCTGCGCGCCGGTGAGGATGACGTCGAAGTAGTTCTTCCAGCTCGGATACTCGGGCAGGACGCCGTCGAGGATGAAGCTCATCACCGCCTCGGTGTAGTCCCGGAACGAGTTGGTGAGCAGGAAGAGCTTCTTGCCGCCGGAGCGCAGCTTGTGGAGGGCCGGCCCGAGCTCGAGGTCCTTCACGAGGAAGCGCGGCAGATCCGCCTTCACGACCTGCTTCAGCGAGTCGTCGCGGTGGACCGTGTCGATGGAATCGCGGATGTCGTCGTACAGCTTTGCGTACGCCACCTGGTCGCCACGCCCCTCCAGGCACTCGATGATCTCCGCGAAGAGGCACGCCTCCGGCAGCGCGAAGAGGGTGTCGATCCAGGCGAAGCGCGGGAGGGAGAGGTGGATTTTCTCGTCGCGGTAGAGGCGCTTCACCTCGTCGTAGGACAGGGGGCGCTTGCCATGGTAGGCCCGGCCGCAGTGGTTGTGCCGGTCCATCTTGAAGATGTTCCCGGTCTCCTTGTCGACGACCAGGCCGCGGATGACGAACTCGGGGTCGTACTGCAGCTCGCCGATGTTCTCCGGATAGCCGAGGTGCTCGATCATCTTCCGCGTGGTCATGCGGAAGGCGAGCTCCTCGAGCTGGCGCAGGTGATACACCGCCAGCGTGTAGTCCATGTCGAACCCGACCACGTCGATCTTGTCGAGCCGCAGGTTGCGGTTGACGAAGATCTGGCGCGCGAACGGCACATCCCGGACGGGCAGGCGGTGCCGCTCGAGCAACGCCGTCACATCCGCGTCGCGGTAGCTGTCACCGGCAGGTTCCTCGGCCTCGAGACGGGTGCTTCGATCGAGTCGTCGCATCCCACCGGACATTAACCCGCCTGGCCGCGACCTACCATGACTTGCCTGGCGAGTCGGTGTGCTGGACAGGGCCCGGGCGCTCGGGCAGGTTCTGGGCCGTGAGGGAACCCCCGGACCGAGCCAGGCGAGCCATGCGGCGCCGCGCCGTCACGGCGGCCGAGCTGGCGGAGCGGATCGCCGCGCTCGAGCAGCGCGTGGCGCGCCTGGAGGCGAAGCGCGCGCCGCCGGGCGACGGCCGAGCGGCCGCCGCGACGCCGCGGCCGGTTCCGCGCTGTCCGGGATGCGGGTTGCCTCTGAAGAAGCGGCGCGGCCGCTGCGCCGAATGCGGCCGGCCGCTCGAACCGTGAAGCAGGGTCAGTCGGCGCACAGCTCGCGAGGCGAGACGCCCAGTGCCAGCGCGATCGCGACGACGGTCGTGTACGGCGGGTTACGCCCGCCGCGCTCGATGAGGCTCACGTAAGCCACCGAGAGGCCGAGCTCGTCCGCCAGCGCTTCCTGCGTCAGGGCGCGCTGGTGACGGAC